>SDBT01007554.1_pt1 | contig 17867 bp, 18 predicted proteins | sample 2277101 | NCBI WGS metagenome assembly SDBT01 (sample SAMN10404973, study PRJNA504765) | marine sediment metagenome | isolation source: marine sediment core GS10_PC15, 103 cmbsf | place: Arctic Ocean: Southern Knipovich Ridge | collected 2010 | reverse complement strand
TTTAATAAGCCAATTAAATAATCGTCTGCTTTATATCCCTTCTCACATTGAAAAATATTCCAATTCGCAAGTTGCTGATTCAACCAGAATTTATCGTCAATGATTCTCTGTAAACCATAGTCAATAAAAATTAAGGGTACTACATCGATATATTCAAGTACCAGGGATTTCGAGAGCTTTTGAATATTTTTCAACCGTTTAGAAAGAGCAATTATTTTTTTGTTTTTTCTTGAAATTGCGATATTATTACCATCAAATAAAACATATATTTTTTGTATTTTAAAATCCAAACTAATGTTATTTAAGCCATACATAGAATTAAAATAAAAAATAGGATATTAAAGAAAATTGTTTAACAATCAAAAAATAATTTTGATTATCAAATTAAAAATCTCCATTTAATAAAAATAAGGTTATGCATTATTTTGAAGAGAAGAGATTATCTGGCTTGGCTTGAAAATTAGAATTTCATCCTTATCTTTTAAGACATAATGACTTTCTGCATTTAATATCATTGCACTATATCCCGCTGCGATAGCCATCAAATTTGTGCCTCCTGTAAATCCAACATATAATTTTACATTTGGATGTTCTATTATTTCTTTTTTCGCTCTCCAGATGATTTCGGATGTAATCTGCTGAAGAGAATCTTCTTTAAATGGATTAATCCATATTATTTGAGTCATTATATTGAGTTCTTTTATTTGATCTTTCAATACATTTATAGATTCTCCCATCTCAAATGAAGAAATTAGATATAATTTTATAGGTTGGAAATGATTAATAATTTTAAAAATATGACCGTGAGACATTCCTACTATCAAAAATTGAATATTTTCATATTTTTCTTTCACATTAATACACCTTTAGCTAATAATTAGTATAACACAAGTTCAGCATTCTCTTTCTTTGAAATCTCATAGGCATCTTCAAGTTTTTTTCTTTCTTTGAAAGGATTAAAATTAAATATTAAAAATTTCTTTGTTTTTTTCTTACCTTGTTTTCTCTGCCATATATGGTAATTTTTAATTGTTTTCATATAGTTCAATCCCTTTGGGGCATTTATTGTTCGAACTTCAATAGGATAAATAGTTTCGATAACATAATCTAAAGGTATTATCTCATCTTCTGCATTCAACTGCTTAATTAAATTATTATCTGGTTGCAATTCTAAAAAACTCTGAAGAGATAATTCGAATAATTTTAAAGGTTCTTTCATTTCTTTTTGAACTTTGATATTTGGTAAAGATAGAGCCCTTTTACTTATTCGGGGGTCTCGGGATGTTTGAATAGTATCATCTTCTAATATTTTTATGTTTTTATTCTTGAAGTAGGAAAGTGGTTTATTATAATAAGCTAATTCCTCAGCGTTTTCATACCAATGATTAAAAATTAATCTTAAATTCTTAATTTCCTTTTTATCTCTTAAGATTATTCCAGATTCAAATCCCTTTTCTAATCCTTGGGATTCGATATTAGAGGAAAATAAAAGTGCAACATCACTATTCATAATAAATTTTGCATGCTGTAAAGTATTACATCTAATATTAGCACCCTTCTCCAATAATTGAGAGATTGCTTCATAATTCTTGGAACGGCGCGGAAGAAGAATTTTGCTCTTTTTATTGATCTTTTTAAGTATTTTATTTGAAATATCATTGTCCAATACAAGATTCCAACAACTAATTAATATTTCTTCTTCGGTCATCATTTCTAAAAAATTTTCAATACTCTCAGCAATTAATTTAGATTGGTTCGTAGTCCAAATGATGTCCGTTCCCTTTTCAAGATTAATTGGAACTGGACTTATCGGTTCTAAATACGCACTTTTTGCAGTATTATTGAATCGATACTCTGTTGTATTTTCTCCGTAAAATCCATATAAAAACTGATTATACAATTCTTTAGTCTGATGGGAATTCAATTCTATCCCTATTTCATTGTTGATCTCTAATGCCCTTTTTGTTATATTAGCTGTTAACAGGATTCCCTTGGAATCTTCACTTTTTGGATCAATTAGGATAAACTTAGAATGGATCTCACCACTATGAATAAACATGTATCCTTGCCCTGCTTCGTTTAGAAACTGTACATGGCTTTTCATATTTTCATGAACTTCGACATCATCTCTAATCTTATCCAATAATACTTGGGAAGCAAGAAGTAAATAGATTCTAATCCCCCTTTTACTTACATTATATAATTCTTTGCATAATTTAGTATTGTTTTCAAATAAAAATGAGGAAATACAAACGATTTCTTTTGCATCTTTAATGAGGTCTATACATTTTTGGTGAATGGTTCTTTGACCAATATTAGCATTAATTTTCGAATCAGCTAGATGAGACCAATAGAACTTGGATTTTTGAGTTAGTTCATTTTGCATGAAGCAATAATTAATAAGATGTGTGTTTTCAATAACTATTGATCTTGATGTCTTGATCTGATCGCTTATTTTATTTTTTCCATACGCATCCTCTAGGGTTTTATATTTTGGAGGACTTTTCTCATCAATTTTTCCTTTTTTATTAACATTTTTTCTAACAGCTTTTTTTTTCGCCATAAATAATCACATTAATATTACTTCTTTCTATATTTTTATTTCCAAATCTATTCCAGTTTGTAAAAACCAATATTTATCAGATCTTGGTCCATAAGTTATTTCTTTAGTTTTTGGATCAATGATTTCAATTTGTTTTTTTAATTCTTTTATTAAATCATGGTGATTAGGTAGTTCAACAGATATTTTTCCTTTAATCTCCATCAAGTCTTCACATTCCTTTTTTAAATCTGAATAATGCTTTTTAAAACAAACTTCATTGATTCTCTCTAATAGTAGATATTTCTCCCATTTTAAACAATCATCTCTATTTCTTGGAGCAATAGGTATTTGAAAGCCAATGACCTTAAATTCTCCAAAATTTTTTATTTCAGGTGTTTCAAAAACTAGTTTTTCATGAAATTGCTTATAATTGATCTTTCTTTTAGAATGTAAATCAAAAGGCACATTTAATAAATTGTTTTCTTCATCCCAATTACTAAATTGTCTTTTTTTCTTTAATAAGTTCGATAAAATCAGAGTGAATGAAAATTCTGAATTAAGATTAATCAGAGTTAAATCCTTTTGTCCTCTATTACCCCTTATATTGTAAACAGAATCTATTCTGAAGTCAATATCTAAAGGAGTTGCAATACAGGTAATTGAAAAATCTAAAATGGGATTTTTTTCCTGATGGATATTCTCATAGCACTTTTCTATTAAAATTTTATCAGAATTAATAAAAGAGGTCTCTCTTTCATTCTTTTCTGAAATAAAGTTTTGAAAAACTAAATTATCTAATGAGTTTTCAAGCTTTTTCATTTGAATATTCCCTCTTTTATTTATATGATAAGTTTTATCTATTCGCTGAATTGTAAGCACACATTGTGGAATTAACGGGTCATCTGTTACAAATATTCTGAATTCTCCTGATTCTTTTTCATATATCAATTTACCCTTTGCAGTATCTTCCCCTAATGTTGTTAGATGATAAGTATTTTCTTCCTGTTCTTCAATTAAACCTTTAAATAAACATCGTTGTATGACTCGCTTTGCCATAGGAATACTAAAAGCGAATTCATTCACGATTAGATTCTCGGTGAGTAATTTGGAATTAAGCATTGCTAGTTCGGCAACTGAAGAAAATAACCCTGCCGGTTTTTGAACTCCTATCTCTGCTTGTACTAAATAGGTCTTATATTTTATTTCTCTTTCTAATTTTATTTTCATATTATTATAATTCATTTAATCACCTTAATGAAGATATATGGGGGAGATAATTCGCCAAATAGTTTAACTCTGAAGACCTTCTTTTGGCTCGCCTCGATTTGAAGAAGTTCCTATTTCCAAATAAGACCTGGTAATATTTTGCTCTTGATAATGCTACATTCAATCGGTTACGGCTATCCAAAAATCCCACTTTTTTACTTCTTACAAAAGATAATAATACAATATCAGCCTCTTGTCCTTGAAAACTGTCAACGGTACATATTTTTAACTTTGTATGATTTTTATCATCTTTAAAATTAAATTTATGAATTTTATCTCCAAAGTGTTTCCTAAATTTATTTGATATTTCATATTCTTGTGCTAAATAAAAAGTAATAATCGCCATTTTCCAATAACCATCTTCTATTTCTTTAATTTTTGGTTTAGGATTTTTTGCGGCCCATTTTTCAAATTCACAGTACCACTCATATATTTTTTCAACTTCTTTTAGATTTTTAGGGCTACGGGCCCCAATCTCTTCACCCTTCACATCATACCAGACATTATGAGGTCCTGATCGAAAGGGAAAAACTCTCTCCTTAGCTATATCGTATGTACCGTTAGAACCATCAGGATCCAATACTTGCTTGCCAGCATAGAAATGTTCCCGAATAATTTTTGAAATATCGGGGTGCATCCGATGTTGATAGGTTAATCTCTTTTCTCTTGTTTCCCAATATACACTTTTTGCTTGATATCCTTTATATACAGTACATCTATAAATTGAAGTGTTGCGATATTTTGGTTCCACCATCAAGCCTTCTTGTAATAGTTCGATAATTGATGGAAATTCAATTCTTAAGGTGTCATATACAATATTTCCAATTTGAAATGTTAATAAATCCTTAAAGAACTCAGGGTCTCTTTTAGTAAATTCTATTAACCACTCTTTTGAATTCTTTTTCATTATAAACCAAATCAATTCTTCAAATAGATATTTTTTGTCAATTTCATTATTTAATGAGTCTAACAATGTATAATAATTATTGAAAAAACTCGAAACATCCGGATTATTTTTTAATAAGATATTGAATTGTAGTTTAATGATTCGCTTTTGATCCCATTTATTATCGCTATTAAAATTATGTGCTTTTATTCTTAGAGCGTTTTTGATTGAATAAACGCTATTACGATCTAAATTCTCGATTTCAAAAACTTCTGCAAGTCGCCATTTTGGAAGTAATGATTCAGTTTCTTCATCTATTTTATTATAAAGCCCTTTCGTTTCTTCAGAATTAGCTTGATGTCTAAGCTCATATAATCTTTTTAAACGCCATGTTAAATGATCAATCCAAGGTTTCACTTTTCCTTCTTCACGATAGAAAAATTTATTTTGTTGTTCAAAATATTTTAATTTCCGCCGCTGTTTCATACAAATAAATTGAATTATATTTAAATCATTTTGGTTAAGAATCTGTTCAATCCTCGGACTAATTACTAGATTAAGATCTAACGGAAGTGTGTCGAAAAATTCCAATGTATATGGTTCAAAAAAACATCGATAATCAATGAAACCTCCCATACATCCTAAAATCTGATTTATTTGATTTAGAAAATCACTCTTATTAAATTGATATCTTATTTGAATCATCTGATCTTCCAAATTTTCTTCTTCGATTTTATTGTAAGGATCAATAAATATAATTCCCTCTTGTTTGGAGAACTCAATCTGTTCTTGAATTTCACGTTTGAAGGATCTAACATCAGTAATAACTAAATTTAAATTTTTTGCCGAGAAATATTCTGAACAAATCCATTGATGATTCATTTCAAAATTCTTTTCAATGTAACAGCGTTTAGCTAATGTCTTTAACTCCCCATCTTCAATATACGGAGATAATTGCATTTTATCTCCAACGATAATCCATTTTTTTGCTAGAAGAGCAGGAACGAGAAATTCTTGTAAAGTTGTTTTACTAGCTTCATCAATAATTAACATATCAAAAGGTTCACTGATTTGAAATTCCCATGAATTAAAAGCAGGATATCTTAAGATTCCGATAGTAGTTCCACATACAACATTTGCCATATCTAATATAAACGAATCAAAGGATTTTTGATTATTTTCTAAAGTAGCTATTAGATCTCTTTGAATTGTATTAAGATTCTTTCCTTTCATCTTTAAGGCTTTTATTATCCTATCAATTTCTTTTTTGGAAATATTATTTAATAAATATTTTTGTGCTACACCACGCACTGTCTCATCTCCAAGGCGAATTGGAAATATATGCATCTCTTCTCCCTTATCCCGTTCTTCATCAATTCGCTCCAACACATTATTTACAGCAACATTAGTTGAAGCAACCATAATCACTCGCTGGTTTAGTTTAGTAGCCTGATGTAGAATCTCTAAGATAGTTGTGGTCTTTCCTGAACCTGGTGGGCCCTCGAGAATTGCAAAATCAGGAGTATTTAAAGCAATATTCACAAATTCTCTTTGTTCTTCTACACCTGGAAAGCGATCATCATTTAGATATTTGAATTCTTCTTTTGGTATTTTTTTTTTTATTGTTAATCCTTTATCTTCAAAAGAGTTAAATTTAAATTTTTCGAAAAGGCTTAAAATAGGGAAATAATATTTTTTTGGGCGCTCGAAAAAGGATTGAATTGCTCTAATTTTTTTTTTTATTACCGAAGTATTGGGCTCAATCCGAATTTTAAATGATTGTGGCAATTTTACTGGTTGAATAATGGCAATATTTTCATCGAAGTCGAAATATATTACATTTAAATAAGTATTGGAATATTTTTTTTTAGAATTCCCCTTTGTTTGACCCATTTCATTTCGTACAATTAATTTTCCATAATGACGTATAGCATTTTTTAAATAAGATTTATCCTTATCTGATTGAAATTCAAATTCAATAAAAATTCCTTTTAAAGGAGTAATGATAATTTCTGCTTCGTAAGATCCTGCAATGACTTTTTTCGAAACAGCTTGAATAAGAATTGGTTCGACCATAACTTCATTTCTATTATCAATCTGTTCCTCTATTTTATACGATTTTCCATTAAAAATATGTAATTCTGTTTTAAAAAATTTATTTCTTATTTTATTATCTAAATTTTTTAATTCATTTTTATCCAAATCTGCTGTTATATTAATTTTAAGAATTGCTAGGGATATATTTCTTTTTTTTGCTTTTAGAGTTTTTGATTCTAATCGAATATTATGCAGGTAATCCTCTAATGTGTCCATAATTGGACGAATCACTCGATCTAACTCTTCAGGTTTTATAGCGGTAGATGGCAAATTCTGCCAATAAACTGGGTTTGGAATTAAAGTCATTATTATATAATTTACTTATCTTATTCAAAAAATTTATATTTGATTGTAAAAATCTTTTTTTGATAATCAAATGAAAAAGATAATCTATATTGCAACTATCGGTTCGGATGCAAGAACTAAGACACCTAATTTAGGACCTATTACCTCGGGGCTTTCGAATATTGCACCGAATAGTATTCATAAAGTCTATTTATTATCTGATCTTAATAAGAAGACAATAATTTCTACCATTTATACTCAATTTCCTTATCTAAACCAAAAAACAGAACATTTATCTATTGATATTTTCAATTATGAAACATTACTGGAAGCTGTTTTGAAAATTTATGGAAATTATCCAAAAGATTCGTTCAAATACATAATTAATATTACAGGTGGGACAAAGATTATGTCATTAGGTGCTTTTATGGGTGCCATTCTCATAGGAGCAGAAGTCCAATATATTAAAGAGTCTAAAGAGAAATTTATTGGTGAACAAGTGATTGAAATCACTATGCCCAAGATTCCCATATATGAGATTCATCCTATTCAGAAATGTATTTTATTGGTTTTGAAAAATGTAATTGATGTCAAGGATATTATTCAAAGTGAGGTTCGGAAAGTAGTAATATCGGACTATGCAGGAAAGAAAGAATATTCTTTAGGTACTAAAAAGGAGCTTTCACCTCAAATTATAAGTTATCATTGTAAAATTTTAGAAAAAAATGGATTAATAATCCGAACTCATGATGACGCAAATCGTAGAGTCCAGATACTTACTTTAACCTTGATTGGAAATATTCTTGCGAAGTTTATCTTTGATGAAATTAAGAAATAAATAATATATATTGATAAAAAATGAGGTTCAAAAGTTATGTATCATAAAAATCTCAAAACTTTTTTTAATTTAGAGCAAAATGAGCTGCTATATAGTAAAGCTATTACTCCAAAATCTTGTGGAGGGGGAGACAATTTCAAGTATTTAGCCCTTCTTGGAGATTTTGTTCTGAATCTCACGCTTTTTAACTATTTTGCAGAAAAAGGCAATAAAAATTCGGGTGAACTAACTAAAAAAATTCAATCCATTCATAATGAATGGACTCTCTGCCAACTGGGAGAGTTTCTTAGAATTATTAATGAAGTAAATGATCAAAAGATTAATTGCGAACCAAGATTTAACTTAAATTCACTATAAAAAATTATCGAAAGATTTTGAAGTTTGGAAATATTATAGGAACGGGATAGTTGAGAGAGACTATTCAAAATATTAGTTTAACCTTTTCTAATAACATAAAGTTATAATTAATTTCGATAACATTTTTAACAGCTTCGTTTCATATATTTTTTCTGCTATAATCTTAGCGTCTAGATTGTATTGTGATTTAAAAACAATATAAAAGGGAAAAAAGATTATTATTGTTAGAAATGCCCTTCGATTCTCATCAGAACGTCTTTTATTTTTATAGAGGTCCAAAATTAAAGAAAAATATTAAAGATAATATTAATAAGAATACAGATATTCAATTAGAAAATAATACAACCAAAGCACTAATAAATACATTATATTATTCTGATTCTAATGTCTGCAAAGACTTTATATCACACTTCTTAAATATGAATATAGATGAATCTTCTATAAGATTTGCATTACAGAAGCTTTAACTTTCTTGCCATCCTTTACTTGGTATCGCTCTACATTACACTCATGAGTCTTAGCTTCATCGATAACTTCTTGTGCAAGTTCAAGTAAGGTTTCAGGAACATAATAATCGCAAGGAATTATTACATGTTCGAATAATAGAGCTACTTGAATCCATAGAGAAAAATCAGATTCAGTCCCCTCTCTAGTAAATAATTCTCTCGCCTTTTTTTCGATAAAGTTGATAATAAATCCTTTTGTATCGCTTAATTTATCAAAATCTGCCATAAATTATCTTATTCCTTTTCTATTTAAAGAAAAATTAGAAATTATTTTAGTAAATCATGAAACTTCTTGAATTGTCCTTATTTTAAAGATCTATTAAATTTTCAGAGCAGACTAATCAATTAAAACTTCTTTTCTGAGTCAACCCCGACAAAGATTCTAAAATTAGGGGTTTTCCATAAGTTTGAGAAAAATGCTTGGTTGTTTGCATCCTCTCTCTCTTGAAGTTGAAGATTAAATCAGTAGCTATATTAACAATTTGTCGAAGTTTAGGATTTCAAATGAGTGCCGCTTTATACCAAGTAAAGAACAATATTTTGAAAAGGATGGGAATTGAAGGGTTTCATGGGTTTAGGAAAACAGCCCACTTGATTGAACCGTTGTTAGAAAGTATTCCCTTACAAGTTTATTAGTCTGAAATTATATCTACTAAAGAATAGATGAATAAAGAGAAGAGAAGGTTGATGAATTTGTAAATTCAAAACCTATGTTAAAAATTTGAGTCAGAAATTTAACAAATTGAAATCTAAATTTAATAATAGACCAGTCGCATATGTTATGCCTCGTTCATTATTGGTTTCATCTCAAAACGAAAAGGCAAGAAGGTTTGATCACTTCTATGATATTGAAGTATTTCAATTCAATGATATGATCTTTAATATTGACTGTTGCTGTATTTTTGCAAATTATGAGGTAAGTAAAGTCGGTCAAGAAGATGTCTTAGATAAGTACCCAATAATTTCTCATACTCTAGATTCTGAATCTCTTGAAGTAATTGAAGAAGTTAATTTAGAACCTTATGCATACTTTCAAAAAAAGCGAAAAGAAAAATACCGAGTAAAAAAATTAATTGATCCTGAGAAAATAAATGAACTACTCCCCTTTGCACTTTCACATTATTACAAGGAATTTATACAAGGTGCCGATTTAATACCAAAGGCGTTACTTTACTGCGTAGTCGCGAATACAATTCAACAAGGAAAGATTTCAATTATAGATCCTTGGATCTCCCCTCAAGCAAAAGGGGTTTGAAAAAAAATATATTTTAAGAAAGTACAAGTTGAAAGTGAGAATGTATTCAAAGCTACTCTTTCAAGAGGATTATATCCTTTTCATGTAAAGCCCTATTCTATATTTTTACCATTAGATAAAGATTTTACCTATAGACCCCCTAAAATAGGGCCTTTTAGCAGAAAGCATTGGAAAAATATAAAAGAAGTCTATAAAGAGATAAATAAAAAAGACTTATTCCAGGTTGGGATTAATTATCGAAATAAATTATGTACTAATAAAAGAGTACGTGCTTCCCAACGGGCTTTGTACAAAGTAATCTTTCCAAATGCAAAAAAACTAACTTCCGCAGTTATTTACGATCCTGAGGGAAAAATTTACATAGATTCTGCTCTTTATTATTATGGGACGGAAAGCGAAGTCGAAGCCCATTATCTGTGTGGTATGCTAAATATTCCTTTATTGGCTACAAGTGTGAAGAGTATAAGTGATACACGTCATCATCATAAAAGACCTCTATATTTCAATATAAAAAAATTTAACGCGAGTGAGGATCAATTAGCAATTGCAAATCTATCACAAATCTGCCATGAACTCATGAAGGAATACTCAAGTAACCACGAAAAACTGAAAGAGCTTGAGTATTTTTCCATTATACATGAAAACTTAAAGCAAATCGATGAAATCGGGTTAAAAACCTTAAGAGCTGAAGCGGGCGAAAAAATTATTAGAGAATATGAATAAGTTAGTGGTTTATTGCATTTTTTATTTATATAACATCAATAGCTTGTCATAATGAGCTAATCAAGTAAAGCAGATGATGAATTAGCAGAATTTTTTAACAGGAAAGAAAATATTAAATTCAAGAAAAGTTAAATCAAGACACGTTATATTTTAATCCAATGTTAAGCATAATTCCATTCATAGCGTTTGCCAAGCCTTTTAACTCGGGTGCAACAACTTCAGAATATATCGCAAATTGGTTTCCAATGGAAAATGAAAAAAAGAAATATCCAAGAAAACCGAAAATAATAAACATAGCTGACTTCGAAATAAATAAATAAAATCATATCCATCAACACGGTAAACAGCTTAACTAGAAAACATTTAAATTCAAAATTCTTCACTTTTTTAAGATAAAATATATTAATTTATCGGTATTTTTCCACCTTTGCATCTAATAATGGCGTATATATAATATCATATATAGTGTCTATATTTTATCGATACTTTATCTATATTTTGGAACAATAGGTTTATATATTTAGTCCTCCCATCAATATTTAGAGAGATAAATAAAATAAATTACAATAAAAAATGAAAAGTAAAGTAACAAAGGAATATCAAGTACTACAATATAAAGATATTAAAGATTGGTTCAAAAATCTTCCTAATACAGACAGATGGCTTCGTTTTAATGAATTATACATTGATCTTTATTTTTTGGAATATGATGAAAATCACTCTTAATTTTCTCTCCTATCAAGAGGTAGATTTTTAAGTAAGGTTTATGAGATATAATTAAGACAATATACGGTTTTCGATCATAATTAAGTTGATTCGAGACACAATTCTAACAATAATACAAGACTTTCTACAGTTAATTTGTGAGAGCGAGGGTGAAACACAAGTTCAAAACATTATATCTGTTCAATTAGGAATTAAACCTAGACGGACATTCACATCTACAGATTATCCTAATGTAGAAGTAGATATCAGTAAAGATAATTGGACTATTGAAGTAAAATATAACGCTAAATTTTATGATGGTGTAGATCAGTTATTAGCTCAAAAAGTTTTGTATAATGTCGAGAATTTAAACTTAATTCATGTCCATAAATACTTAAATCCTAAATTTATTAATGGATTTCTAGATTTAACAAAAAAGCTAAATATTAACGGATTTTTGATTGATTTAAGGGAAAAAAAGATATATTCAAATTTTAATAAAAATGACACCTAAAATTATCTCGTTAATTTCAGCACCTGGGGGAGTAGGCAAGACAACTATTGCTGTCCTCCTTGGTTGGTTTCTAAAAGAGAGAAATAAAAAGACTTTGCTAATTGATATGGACCCTAGTTTAGGACTTACATTAAATCTATTTGATTTTGCAGATTATAAACGCGATCTTGAAGACCATAATAAAACTTCAGCAGACTTTTTGGAATTGACATTGAGACCTGATGAATTGCGAAAATTTGATTTTAATCATGTTATTTCTACAGCTTCTTTTCAAAAATACAATTTGGATTTAATCGCCTCAAGTATCCGATTAGAAACGGTTATGGGTTCAATTTGGTATAATCCTTCATCAGGTCACCGAGAAACAAAGCTAAAAGATGCATTAGGTTATATCACTTCAAAATTTAATTATGATTATATAATAATTGATAGTATCCCTTGTTATGCTATTGTCTATGCAATGACAACGCTTTTTGCTTCTGATAAATGTATAGTCCCACTTAGATTGACTAGAAACGATCTCGGAAGAACTATTAGTATGATTAAGAAGATACAAGAAGATATGGAACAAGTTAAAGTTAGTGAGGATGAGTTTTATAATAAACTACTTTTTGTGTTTAATAGGGTGAATACTCAATATCATTATGATAAAAAGATTTCGAGTTATATTGATGAGATTAGAAAGGCTATACCAAAAGCACAGTTTTTTGATGAGTATATCGTACAACAAGCAGGATTTCCTCGAATTGGAACGACAGAACAGAAACCTGAAGATTCTAAAAATGTAAAAAAATTATTTGAACCCTTCTTCAAAGATTTTATAGAGAAAATTGGTTGAGTTTTGTAGTTGAATGTTCTTACGATCCCTAATAATGCTAAAAGTTCTTGGTCTTTTAGTTGATCGATAATATCGTATCTAAACGTAGAATAGACATCGTTGCTAGCCTCTTTAATAAGGTCAAGAAATTTTATTTTTTCAAGTTGATTGTCAATTTTTGTGGTTTTATTTTATCAGGTTCTTTATGTGTGAAATAGCAGTACAAAGAAATCACGTTAGTTTTAACATCCATAGGGATCCTAATTACAATTGGTCCTAAATTCCGAATCATTTGATGATTTAAACTTTTGACCCAATAACTTAATACCCATTTTCTAGCGCCCTTTTTTATTGGTTCCATTTGAGGACCATTATGTTTTTCCTCCATTTCTTTTAAATCAGGAAAAAACTTTCTTTTAGACGATTCTGTTGGCATCAATGACTCCTCTTCTGTTGATATTTTAGGTTTTATTAAATCTTCCATAAATTTAAAATCAAATCCTGGCTCAAGCTCAGAAGTTATAAATATTTGAATGTCATTATAGGGATGAGTAGCATTATTTCTCAACACAAACCCAATTTCTCTATATTTAAGGTAATCATCTATTTCCTCCAAAATTTCCTCTTTAGTTTTTATTTCTCTTAATGGACTAACTAAAGAGTTCATTACCTCACTATATTCATTTATTTCTCCAAATATTTTTTCATATTTTTTTAGCTTAATATTCCATTCTATAGGAGAAATTTCAATCGAATTTAATCCATTTTGAAACATTATTTGTAAATCTGGTTTTCTTGTAATTTTTGGAGCTTCTACTCTAAAAAATGCTATATACTTCTCATCATCTGGATCGATTGTTTTTATATTAAAGGATTTTAACCTTCTAAGGAATGTGTAATCATTACTAATAACTCTTACCTCCACAGAAGGATTTTCATTACAATATAACAGTATTTCTGCAAGAATACATTCATCTTTTATATCCTTATCTAGCAACTCTCTCTGTTCATCCGTCAATCTACTCCAATACGGAGGTCTATCCGGTAATTCTAAATGCATATTTTCTTGAAATTCTAAACTTGTTTTCTCCAGTTCCTTAAATTTGGATATGACTTTTCTAGCTTTTTTATTTTCATATTTTTTTTCATCTAATTCTTTTAATACGGTATAAGGAACGATAAATAAGATTTTTGATCCAGAGGAAGATGTAACAGCCGACCAATCAATGGAAATGAAGCTCTTAAAATGAATAAAAATGTTGGCATCTAAAAAAATTGAGAGTTCTTTTGGGATAATGTATCACCAATTCGATTTCTACAATGTTAATAAATAATGCTCTCTACTTAAATTTTTTTTTCATTCTTTGAATAAATCGTCTACTATCCTTGAAGTTCAATTTTTTTTATGAAATATTCACTTTATGAAATATAATTTATGAAACCTTCTAAAAAAAAAGAAGTTAAAATTTCTCCATCCGATTACCTCTACTTCTATTACAGTCTTGGCATAACACTCTGATATTTTCTGCGTTATTGCTTCCCCCTTTACTGAATGGTATTATATGGTCGAACTCTATATTTATATTACTTCCACACAATACACATTTGCCATCATCTCATTTAAATACTTCATATCGGACTTTTGCTGGGATACCACGACTTCTTGGTTTCTCTCTTAATAGATTCAATATTAATGGCGTGCGCTTCTCTATTTCTTTTAGGATATTCCTAAGAAGAACTTCTTTAGATTCTACACTATTTTTATGAGATTTAAGATAACTACTATACACTTCATCCTTTATAGCATTCCATCCTCTTTCAGTATCACCAATGTCATATTCGGTGATATCTCCTGTTTCATCATCAATCTTAACATTAAAATTCATTCGAACTAAACCTTCTTTATTTGTATTACAACGAATTATATACATAGTTGTGAATAAATCAATTTGGTAGTCCCAAGTTATGTCATGATATTCCTGTAATCGTTGTTTATTATACGCTTGTATTCTTTTTCTTCTTCCCCATCCTTTATCATTCCTAGCAAATGCTTTTATATCTCTCTGTAAGTCCTTCGAGGCCTTATCTAGTTCTCTCTTTTTCATAGGCTGATAATCTTCAGAAAAATAAGATTTTGCTTTTTTATTTTCCATTATTCTTTCTCACACTCTTAATTAGGAACTTTAATTTTTTGTAAAACCCTTACTGAGAAATAAATTATATGCCCTTCTTACCGTTTGTTGAGACCTATCTAAAGCTTGTATCATCTCTATTAATGAACCTTTGTACTCATCCTCTTTATTCTCTTCACAAATTAGTTCAATTTCTTTTGCTATATCATCCATCAGCGCAGTAAATAACCTAACTTTTTTTTGAAATTTTTCTTGTCGTGAATCGCTTTCACTCAAAGTCCTTCACCTTTTTTAATTATAAAATGATATAATTTAAAGATTTTTTTACAAATTTGCGTTATAACTTCAGTGAAGTTTTTTAATCGGCAACTGGGGCATAGATCATCATAGACGTATATCTACCAAATTAAAACTAACCATAAAACTCGAAATAAATATTTTTTAATTTTTCTTTAAAAAAGGTGAATTTTATTGTATTAAAATGAATAATAAAAATACAAAAATTATATAACTACATTCATCATGTCGGTTAGCACATTTTATGATATATTTTCTGAAAATTTGGATTGGTTCAATACCATTCAAAATACCGTTGAAAAAAGAATGCAAATAGAGATCCAAAATATTATACAGTATCAGGAAAAACAACAAAAAGAGTTGAGAGAAGAGCTCTTAAGCGTTCATAGAGCGCCACGGAGGAACGCAATTAATAGAGATCTCAGAAGGGCTCAAAATATAGTTGTCAATTTCCCAAAAGATTTCTTTCTTTTTCAAAGTATGACTCTACTTCTCTTTTTAGATGCACAAGTACAAGACTATTTCTCACAACTTTTTACTCACGTTCTCTTTAAAAGGCAAGGCATAAAGTCCAAAAAAAAAGTGGATCGAATGTTATATAATGTTTTCAAGGGAGATGTAAAGAAAATCTTTGATTTTGGTACAAAAATTGGGATTATTCATAAATGGACTCCAGCTGAAATCAGGTCCTTCAATTATTTTAAACTCGTTAGACATCTTTATGCCCATAAAACAGGAAAATTAGATTTGAGATTTGCTTCGAAGATACTTAAATATGCAAGGGAAAATGAGCTCCCAAGAAATATGTTTCTCTCGGACCAGCTTGATGGAAAGATCTGGAGGATTAATGATATTAGTCACAGAGAAGGGATTCGTGACATAGTCAGTAGATACGATGAATCTTTTCTTAGATGTTATTATGATATAGCATTTCCTGGAAGATCCACCATTTTATAAATTTCAAAGAGATTTGTCTAAATAAGTAGAGCCTCTAAATAAAACTTAAAAACTATTTGAGTCAATTTTTTTAAATAACACCAAAATAATATTTTATTACCACTTTGTTTGTTGCATTTTGTTAAAGGTGGAAATTATGACCGAAAGACAATGGAAACCAGAAGAAAGAATTCAATTTCTCGAAAGTGAAATTCAACGCCATCAACTGCTTTATTATAATGAGCAACCGGAGATTTCCGACGCGAAGTATGACTCCTTAGAAGATGAGTTAAAGAAATTAGATCCGGACCACCCCATTTTATTTAGAATCGGTGTAGATCGTTCTGAGCTATTCAATAAAGAAAAACACATTATCCCTATGAATTCTCAGGATAAAGTTACTCAACCTGAAGAATTTAGTAAGTGGGCAAAAAAACGTAATTATAAAGTTTTTATCGTACAGTTTAAACTTGATGGGATTAGTATTGAACTCCAGTATGAAGATGGAATCTTCCAAAAAGCTATAACAAGAGGGGATGGAATTGTCGGAGATAACGTATCTGCCAATGTAGTGAAGATGAAGAGCTTTATTCCAAAAATTGAGAGTCTCTTCACTGGAGCAGTAAGAGCCGAAATAGTTCTATTTCATGATATCTATATCAAAAAACATTCAGATAAACAAAACTGTAGAAATGCTGCTGCGGGAATTGTACGAAGAAAAGATGGTATTGGAAGTAAGGATTTGGATCTCATTTATTATGATGCAGTGAGCATTACCGAAGATGTAATCTTTACTACTGAGATTCAGAAGATCAAGTGGTTAAAGGATCACCATTTTCCAACAGTGCTAACTAAAACAGCCAAAACTCCTCAAGAAGTTATTCAAATAAGAGAAGATGTGATGAATAACATAAGAGCCACGCTAAATTATGATATTGACGGTCTCGTTATTAAAGGGAAAGCGATTGATAACGAAGATATGAAACGGACAAAACCTGTTAAGCAGATAGCGTTTAAATTTCAAGCGGAAGGAATCGAAACCACTCTATTAGATGTCGAATGGTCTATTAGCGGGCATCACTACACCCCTGTCGCAATTGTTGAGACTATACACTTAATGGGAAGTAATGTAAGTAGAGCTTCTTTAGCAAATCCTAATCTGATCCAAGACCTCAATATCAAGATCGGTGCTGAAGTATTTATTACAAAACGAGGAGATATTATACCTAAGATTGAGCATGTCATCAGAACACCTCCCGATGCAAAAGAGATTCCAATTCCTTCAATCTGTGAAGTCTGTAATACTCCTTTAATTAATGAGGGAACGCAGTTATACTGCCCGAATGAGTTATGTCCCAAAAGAGCGTATTATCGCCTATCTAAATGGATAAAAAAGCTCAATGTAAAACACTTCAGCAAAAAACTGTTGATTAAGCCACTATTCGTTTCAGGTAAAATTAACACAATAGCAGATCTATATCGCCTCAAGGTTAGTGACCTGACAAGATTAAATGGCGTAAAAGAGACCTCAGCAAAAAAGGCTTTAGACAATCTTAATGCTGTCACCTCAATACCTTTAGCGAAGTTTATTGGAGGTTTTGCAATTGAAAATATTGGAGAAGATATGGTTCAGAAGGTAGTAGATGCTGGATTCGATACATTCGAGAAAATTAAAAATGCTTCGGATTTTCAAATAGCTCAAGTCGAAGGG
>SDBT01007553.1_pt1 | contig 17867 bp, 11 predicted proteins | sample 2277101 | NCBI WGS metagenome assembly SDBT01 (sample SAMN10404973, study PRJNA504765) | marine sediment metagenome | isolation source: marine sediment core GS10_PC15, 103 cmbsf | place: Arctic Ocean: Southern Knipovich Ridge | collected 2010 | reverse complement strand
GACCGTTCCAGAAAAGGGTGGTGACCATCGCACCGGGCAGCTCGGCGAAGACCTTCGCTTTTTCATCGCCGCCGGCGATAGGTACTTCATGGACGATAGGGTCGGTTCCGCTTCCCGCGTAGAGCTTCTCACCCGTCCAGGCGAGGGCGGAGACTATCACGGGGGCGGTGTCGGCGGACATGAGCACATCGACCTTGCGCGAGAGGCGGATCTCACCGAGCGAGGTCACGGCGGCGGCGTCGAATTTTCCCTTGGCGAAATCCGCCTCCGACCTGTGCTCCCAGGTTCCCGGGGAGACTCCCATGACCGCCGAGGCGAACAATAAAATCACGAAAGACCATGCGAAGATTCTCATTGGCTAATCCTTTTGCTGGCGAATGAGCGTTTCGGTTGGTTCGATCCTGACCTCGAATTGGGCGCTGTCCGAACCTTCCAGGACGGTATCAACCGCTACTGAGCGGACGAGCGTGCTGGTGAACTCGTGTGTGTCGACCCCGTCCGCCTCCCGAAGGATGCTCACCCTGGAGGGCGGCAGATCGGGCAGTTCTTTGACGTCCAGCGCCAGATGGCGGCGCTTCAGGGGGAGACGCAGGTACAGGCGGTCGCCTCGCGTCCGGACCGCATGGTGGAGGGATTCGAGCAGTTGTTTGAGGGTCTTGGGGGCAAAAAGGTGCGGGCGCTCCCGCTTGAGTGCGGAGGCTGCCTCCCGCGAGTCGCACGCAGTCAGCTTGTACGTTCCTTCGGGTAAGTCCTCGGGCAGTTCGAAGCTGATGGGCAGTTCCCGGCGCTCCTTGCGGAACGGGCGTATCAGGACCTTCCCTCTTAGGGTCTCTCCGGGTTTGTAGGTTGATCCGTCGAGCTTGAGCTTGAGAATCTCCGCGGTCCTCGCGCCCTTCTCGATGTGAATCTTCAGCGTAATGCGCTCGATGGTCGGGAGTTCGCCCAGAGGGTTGTTCAGCATCGCCACCAGCGCCCGCGTGAGGTCGGACGAGGCGCTGTAGACCCTCCTCCCGGAGCTGATATCGCGGGTCTCGAAGCGGCCGACCTTCCCGAAGTCAATCTCCACCGCATGTTCGACGGTGTGCAACTCCGGGGGGTTCTGCCACCCCGTCGCCGCGTCCTCGGAAAGGATCGCCGCCAACAAAGGCGTCAACCAGCGATGCCGGGCCAACCGGTACGAGTAATTCTGCGTGCGCGTCGGTCGGTCGGGGCCTTCGGAAATGCGGACCTGAACATCCATGGGGATCATTTTCGGGACCGCTCCGAGTTGCCCGATGATACCGACGGCCTCGTCGCGCTCGAACGTCCCGACCGGAGGGAGGGCGGAACCGAGCTTGAAGCTGTCAATCAATCCCGAGATGACGGTGTGCACGAAGGCAGGACCCATGGGGAAGGTAACGTCGCCCCCCGCGAGAAACTCGTGCCCGAACGCGAGGACTCGCCCGTCCTGGACGTCGGTTACTGTACCGACGGCTGTAATGTCGGCGTCGCCGCTGGCGAGCACGATCGATACCGCCCCGCCAGGGACAAGCGTGGTTTGCTCTGCGGGGGCCGTATCGGTGGGTGGCGTCCCACCCACCGGGATGGTGACCATTCCCATCGGAGAGAGTATCCGCCCCAGTCGATCCGTCGCCGAGCGTCTCAACCCGGAGACCATCAGTGGAGTGAGCAAGGGCCTCAGATTCTCTCCGACCCGCGACCCGAACGGACGCTTGGGCAAAACCAGCGAGAGAAAATCACTTCTGCCAGGATCGACCACCGCCTCCAGAAAACCCCCCGGGGGGTGTATTGCGCTGGTTTGAGAAGTTGTGGGGCGAGTCGCCGGCTGCGTCTGCGGAACGCCCAGCGACGCCGCCGCCAGCATCTGCGTGATGGGCTGAATACCACAGAGCGGTTCGGTTTGCGCGGCAAACCCAAACGCCACCGCCCCGATCAGCTTGTCGCGTCCTTCGTGGCGGATGTAGCAGGGCGATCCGCTCATCCCCATTATGACCCGCGTCTTCTCCAGGTCCTGCTTCGAGAGCATCGCGAGTATGACGTCCTGGTGCGGGGCCCACTTGGTCATGACCGAGATGATCTCCACGTCGAAGCGGACGCGCTCGGTCCCCGCCATCACCGTCAGCCCGTAACCCTTCATCCCGCGGCGGAGCTTACTGTGATGCAGATATTTCTGGGAGGACTCGACGAATTGCCTCGCCGCTTCCAGGCGATCATCGGGGGGCCCGACGTCGGCGACCGAGAGAAGCGGTGGAGGGATTAACATGACTACCAGCAGTGCAGCGTAGAATCCGAAGAGGCGCAAACCGTAACAGCGTTGCATGTGGGTGCTCCTGAAGAATATCTCTGTCGGAGTCATCGTAAGACACCCCCCGGGGGCCCAACAAGCAAAAACCCAATCACATTGATGGGGAGGGCTGTTTTAATGCGGATTGCGAGGGAGAATTGAAATCGTCCTGGCAAGACAGTACGGTGTGAGCAACTTCAAGCGGTAGATTATTGGATAAGACATGGGAGACTCCAGATGGAACCAGAAGTCAGATATCAGATGCTGCGACCCGCCCAGATCGTTGAGCAGCGCAATCAATGCCCGGTCGCTTATATTCCAATAGGGACACTGGAGTGGCATGGTGTGCACAACCCGGTCGGGGCGGATACCCTCCAGGCCGAAGCGCTCGCCACCCTCGCCGCCAAAAAAGGCGGGGGTCTGGTCTTCCCCCCGCTCTACTACGGTGAGAACCGCCTCCAGGCGCTGATGGAAGCCAACGCCGCCGACCGCGAGCAGATCGCAGAGGGGATGGACCTTTCGCCCGATAACTTCACCCCCGCCCACCACCCCTTCTCCATCGCCGAACAGACGCAGAACTATCACAGGCTGCTGTTGCACGTCCTCACCGAAGCGGAAAGCCTCGGTTTCCGGGTGGGGGTGCTGGTGGCGGGGCACTATCCGCTGATCGATCACACGCGGGCGGCGGCGACGATCTTCAATCAGACTTCCCGCCGTTGCGACGGGATGCTCGCGTGGGCGACCCTCGATTACGTGCTGATTCAAGATCGTTACGAGAACGCGGGCGACCACGGTGCGAAATGGGAGACGTCACATCTCCTGGGGTTTCATCCGGAGACGGTGGACCTGTCTCTGCTGCCGCCCAAGGGTGAGCACCTCGTTGGTGTCAACGGTATCGACCCGCGCGAAGCCACCCCCGAGTTCGGCCGCGAGACACTCGAAGCCTCCGCCGACGTCCTCGTCAAGGAGGTGCAGCATCGCCTCGAACACAGGGAGTGTTACCTCGTGCACGGTGCGTCGATGCGGGAAGGGCTCTGGAGAAGCCAATAGCCTTTTCGGACCCACTCGAAATATTTGCGCATCAGGAGCGTTTCTTCCAAAGGTAGATTTGGAAAATGCGAATTGCTCATTTGAAGAACACTTGACAGACCGCCCGTCACAATGAAGGATATGTCCCTGCAAGAAGCTGTCGGGCTTCGGGGCGGTGGAAGGTTTTAACCCTCATCTGTAGGTATGAATTGCACTATTCGTGCGAAAGATCTGACGAGAATCGACGTTGAGGATTAGCAGCATGATCGACGTGAAGAATCTGACGAAATGGTACGGACGCGTCCTGGCTGTGGACAACATCTCGTTCCACGTCGAGCAGGGCGAGATCGTGGGGTTTCTCGGGCCCAACGGGGCGGGAAAGAGCACCACGCTCAAGATCCTGACGTGTTTCTTCCCCGCCAGTTCGGGAACCGCCTCCGTCGCCGGACATGACGTACTGAGCGAATCGCTCGAGGTCCGCCGGTCCGTCGGATACATGCCCGAGAACGTCCCGATATACCCCGAAATGCGCGTGCGGGAGTTCCTGATGTTCCGGGCGGCGCTTCGGGACATCCCGCGGAAGAACCGCCGCCTCACCGTCGACCGCATCGCCGAACGATGTTGGTTGTCCCAGCCCGAGGACATGATGCGAAGGCGCCTGGGTGAACTGTCCCGCGGATACAAACAGCGCGTCGGACTCGCGGACGTCCTCCTTCACGAACCACCCGTGTTGATCCTCGACGAACCGACGATCGGTCTGGACCCGGCGCAGATCCGCTCAATGCGCCAGTTAATCACGGATCTGGCCGATGAGCACACCGTCATCCTCTCCTCGCACATCCTCGCGGAGGTCGAGCAGACCTGCAGCAAACTGATCATCATCGCGGCCGGGCGAATCGCCGCCACCGGAACACCAAGCGAACTGAGGAACAGGGTGATCGGCCCGGCGAGGATCATCGCCGAGATGCGCGGTGCGGATCAAAAGCAACTCACCGACGCCGTCAAAACCGTCAAGGGCGTCAGAGAGGTCAACACCGAGGAAAGAGATCACTGGATAAGGTTAGTAATTTCGCATGAATCGAGTTCCGACCTGCGGGCTGAGTTGGCGAAGCTGGCGGCAGAGAGAAACTTCGAACTGCGCGAACTGCGCAGAGAAGTCGGTTCCCTGGAGGACTTCTTCGTCCAGATTACCTACGAGCAGAACCTCCACGCCTCCGACCGCCTCGCGGGAACAGCGTAAGACAACAAGCCGCAGAGACACAGAGAACGCAGAGAACAGAAACAAATAGCCGAGAAGAAACTTCGTGATGAAGAGATACGCTCATGCTGGAATTGAGGTCATGGATGTTCGGTGTCCTGATGAGAAATATCCTGAGAAGGAGCTTACCGAACGGATCATCGGCTGCGCGATCCGGGTTCACAGGGAACTTGGGGCGGGATATCTCGAAGCGATCTATGAGAACGCTTTGGTCCACGAATTCGTCAAGGAAGAAATCGCGTTCGAGCGGCAACGAACGGCGAAGGTGTATTACGACGGAGTGCAAGTCGGCGAGCACCGTTTTGACCTCTTCGTCGAGAGCAAGGTAGTCGTCGAGCTAAAAAGTGTAGAGATGCTCACAGAGAAACATCTTGCCCAGATGATAAGCACGCTCAAGACCGTCGGAGCGAAAGTAGGTCTGTTGATGAACTTCGACGAGGCAAAGCTTGTGGACGGAATACGCAGAGTGGTTCTTACGAAACAATAAGAACCTCTGCGCTCTCTGCGTCTCTGCGGCTACCAACCAGTTCCCGCAGGGCCACAGAGGCACAGAGGTCGCAGAGAGAATAAAACTAGAAGAAGCAAAGGATCATGCGAAAACAAGCGGATACTGGAGCCAAGGTCAGAACCTAGACGTGGGAAAGCTTGTGGACGGAATACGCAGAGTAGTTCTTACGAAACAATAACAACCTCTGCGTTCTCTGCGTCTCTGCGGCCACCGAAGGGAGCAGGAAGATGAAAAAGGCATTTGTTCTGGCGCGTCGAGAGATGGCGGGGTATTTCTTCTCCCCGATGGCGTACGTGATCGGTGCGCTGTTTATACTCTCGAGCGGGTTGTGGTTCTTCCATCGGATATTCATTCCCGGCCAGGAGGCCTCCCTTCGCCCGCTGTTCGAGGCGATGGGGTACATAATGGTGTTCGCCGTCCCCTTGCTCACCATGCGCCTCGTGAGCGAGGAGTATCACAGCGGGACCATTGAGACGCTCATGACCGCCCCCGTCACCGACGCCGAGGTCATCCTCGGGAAGTTCATGGGCGTGATGGGCTTTTACCTGGCGCTGCTGGGAGGGACGGGTGTGTTCCTGGTCCTGATGGTTCTGTTCGGGCAGCCCGATCCCGGGGTGGCGCTGATGGGATATATCGGAATGATCCTGCTCGGTGCGGCGTACGCGTCGGTGGGGCTGTTCGCCTCGACGCTTTCGCGCCATCAGTTGGTGGCGGCGATCGTGGGAATCGCGATACTGTCCGTTTTCGCGATCCTGATGCAGACGCTGGTCGCCCACGCACCCGAACCGCTCAATTACATCGCGGCCCGCCTGAACGCAATGACGTATTTCAAGGACTTCTCCCGCGGTGTCTTCGACACGCGTGGAGTAGTGTACTTTCTCAGCGCAACGATCCTCATGCTGTTCCTGAGCGTCAAGGCCCTGGAGTCTCAACGATGGCGATAAACGATTCATCCAAACCGACTCAGTTGTTGAACGTTAAGGCGGCGCGGTGGGCGGGGGTAGTCTCAGTGCTGCTCGCGCTTATCGCAATCGCGCTGGTGGTGATCTATCTTTCCACCCCCGAAGAACCTTCGCTGCTGCTGATGGGCGCACGAGCGGTTATAATCGCACTTCTCGCCCTCATCGTCGCCGCCGCAATCCAACTGATCCGCGGGCGGTCGTGGGCGCAGCGATTCCTGCTCATCGTCTTCCTGGGGTCTCTGGTGGGTGTGGTCACTATGGGAGTTACTTCCCTGCTTTGGGACCCGCCCTCCTGGTGGGGCTCTGGTCTCTCCGTACCGATGGCGCTCGTCGCGGTAGGCATCCTGGAGATCGTTGCGGTTGTCCTGCTGGTGCAGGCGTCGGTGGGCAGGTCGCGCTTACGATACGCCAGTTACGTCGCGGTCTCCATTGCAGCGGCGCTCGGGTTGACGATCGTGGCTAATTTGTTCTCACAGGACGACGAAAACTACTTCCGCCGCGGGATCGAAACCTTCGGGCGCTTCTCCCTCAGCGAGCGGACGAAAAGAATCCTCGAACCGGTGGACCAACCCGTCCGGCTGACCTGCGTCTACACTTCGGCGAGCTCCAAGGACCGCACCCTCGAGCGCCGCGCCCGCGTCATCGAACTGCTCCGGGAGATGCGCGAACGCAACCGCAACATCGAAGTGGTCAACGTCACCACGGACTCCGGGAAGGCTGAACTTGTCGAGAGGCTTCGAAAGCAACTCGGGGTAAAAGCAGACGATCACCAACGTTTCCTCGAAGACTTCGGGAAATCGGGCGGACAGATCACCGTGTACCTCAACAGAGAGCATCAGCATTGGAAAGCCGCCGCCGGACGATCATACCTGGACATGTGGGGCTCGACCGCAGAAATATCTCACCTGCTGAAGACCGACGCGCAAAAGATCGAAAAGCTCACCGCCAAGGTCAATGGTCAGTTGGAAGGGGCGGGATTGGTCGACTATGCAACACTGATCGAGGAGATCAAGGAGGTCCTGACCAAAACCGAGAACAGGCTGAAAGAGATCGTCAAGCAACTGAAGATTATCGGGAAGATGCCCCCCGAGATCCGCGCCAATCGCGACAGCGCCCTGGAGAGCACGGACGAGAGCATCGAGGCGGTCGACGAACTGACCGAGATGATTGGAAAGGTGGGCGCCGATGCACCGACCGACCCCGCCGAGACGCTCAAGAAGTTCGTCGAATCCGCCACCCTCGCCGCCAGAGCGGTCAACAAAACCGCACGCACGCTCACCAACGTCGCCGGGGACAGCGGGGCGTATTATGTCCGCAATTCCCAGGTGTGGTTGGTCCAGGGCGAAACCGGAACACAGGCGATTCTCCCGGACGGGCGGATCATCTCTTTGGGGCGATCGACGCTTAGCGACCTGTACGTCCGTACGGGGGTGGCGATCACGGACATGAAGGATACCGCCCGGCGGATACTCAAGGCTGCTAAGCGCGAATACCAGATCGAGGTGATCCTGAAATTCCGCAAGTCTCTCGCAAAGCTCGCTGATTCGGTGAACCAGGCGCAGGGATCCGCGAAGGTGGCGTTCGAGCGCCTGGGGGAGGTCGACGAGCCCACGCAGGAGATATTCGATCAGGCGCAGGCGGATCAGCTTTTCGCGGCCGCCCGCGGACCCATCTCCTCGCACTTGAAAGCGATCGACGAACTGCCCGAGCTTGCGGAAGACACCCTCTCGATCGACATCACCGGAAAGAACATTCTCGTCGTCGAAAGCGCCGCCGACGCGGAAGTGATAGATTACGAGAGCGTCTGGCCGCTCAAGGTCCCCCTCGCCGGATCGCCCCAGAGCGACAAGGCCACCAAGAGGGTCTTCGCGGGCGATTCGGTGATCGCCTCAAAGATCCTATCCATGACCGACGATCCTTTCGCGACCATCCTGATAACCCATTACGAGCAGGAGCTGCCCCCCAACATCTCTCGCCTCTTACCCGCCCCCGAAATGTCCCCCAGGAGCCTCACCACGCTTCGCCAACGCCTGGAAGAGGCGAACTTCGAGGTCAAAGAGTGGAACCTGACGGACGAGCGGCCGGAAGCAACTGAGAATCGCCCGCAGGTGCTGCTCGTCCTCCCGCCCCGCCACCTCCCGCCGATGCAGATGCCGGGGGCCCCGAAGATCGAAAACTTCTCCGAAGAGCACATGGACAAGATCAGCGCCGCGATCGACGGGGGGGCGACGGGGATCTTCGTGACGCAGTTCTTATTCCCGAGGCAGCTGGCGAGGTACACTCCTCCAGCCTCCCCACCTTACCCCATGAGCAATTACCTCAAGAACGATTGGGGAATCGACGTGCGCACGGACTATCTCGTGATGTCCGCCGTCCCCGACGAGAGTGAACCGGGAAAGTTCAGGATCGATCCGTCCAGGTTCGCCTATCTCCCCCTGAACACCTTCTCGGCGGATCATCCCATCGCCGAGCCCATTTCGGGTCAGCGCACGTTCTGGCGAACCCTGGCGCCGATTCAGCGGACGGATTCGGTCCCCGAAGGTGTAACTGTGGAGACCCTACTGGAAGTCCCGGAAAGCTGGACCACCACGTGGGCGACGGGGAATATATTGGAGTTGGTGAGGCGGTTCCAGCGGGACGAGAGCGGATACGTCAGCCCGGATTACGAAGCGGGTGATATACCGGCACCGTTCGACGTGGCGGTGGCGGCGACACGGGACCGAAGCGAGAAGAAATCTTCCGCCCGTATCGTGGTCCTCACCCTGGGCAGTGGATTTATGGACGGGTATCTCGATCAGCGCATCGGGATCCTCGACGCCGGTCGGACCATCTCGCTGACCGACCCCCCGCGGGCCAACGCCGAGGTTATCGTCAACAGTGTGTATTGGTGTATCGGGCAGAGGCAATACATCGCGCGCGGACCGGCGAGGGTCCAGCCCGTTGCGATGATCCCGGCGACGACGATGACGATACTCTGGACGCTTTGCGTCATCGGCTTACCCCTCGTCATCGTCTCTCTGGGCGGGGTGGTCATGCTCCTGCGCCACAGATAACGATAAGGTCACCTGCGGTCCACCCCGCAGATCAAACAAGCGCTCTTGTAAGTGTGTACGAACGGATAAACGGGAGTAATGCGAAATGAAACCCAGGACCGCGATCTTCCTTCTACTTGCACTGGCGACCGTCGTTATACTCATCGTGGTCAGACACACCGACGTGTTCAAACGGACCGGCGTCGAGCAGGTCGAAACGGACACGCGCATCTGGACGGGCGAGTTCGGCGACGCTGTCGACCTTACGATCCAGCGCGATGAAGCTGAGGCGATGCGGTTCGTCAGGAAGGACGAGCAGTGGCGAATCGCCCAGCCCATCGACGCCAAGGCCGACGAGTCTGAAATCAGGAGGGTGCTCGACCTCTTCGACAACCTTCGCTACGAAACCCTCTTCACCCCGGGCGATCCCGAGGCGCCCGCACCGAAGGTGACCGGTCTGGACAAACCGCTCTGGACGGTCGGGCTCTCCGATGCTGCGGGAGTAACCCGCACCCTCCGGATCGGCCGCCCCGTCCCACTCAGCGCCGATCTCAAAACCTACGTCCGTGCGGAACAGAGCGACCACACCTACGTCGTGAGCGCCAACTTCCCCAGGCAGCTCGATCGATCGTTGAGCAGCTTCAGAGACAAGACCATACTGGATATTCCCACCGACCAGATCGTGAAGGTCCGCCTCGAAGGTCCCAACAAGATCGAACTGACCAAACATAAGGACCAGTGGACCATAACCGAGCCGATCTTCGCACTCGCCGACAACAACGCGGTCTTCCGGGTCCTTTCGAAGGTCTCCAGACTACGGGTGCAGGAGTTCCTGGACGACAGCCCCGCCTCCCTCTCACCGTACGGGCTTGAGCCGGGGACGGAGCGGCTGATCGCCCGCATATGGGTGCGAAAAGAACTCCCGAAATCAACCACTACTACCACCGCACCGACCACCGCGAGCGCACCGACCACCGCCCCCACCCCCCCCTATATCACCGAGACTTACGTTTTGGCGTTGGGAACCAAGACGCAGACCAACCGCTACGCCAAGCTCGCCGATCACAGCGGGGTGTTCCTCGTACCCTCTTACCTGATAGACGATCTGCAACCCGAGCTCGAAGCCCTCCGCCAAACGAAGGTGTTCCCCCTGAACATCGAGAACGTGGTCTCTATCGAGTTGGACATACCCAGCGGGAAGACCGAGCTCCGCAAGAGCGGGGGGTTGTGGCGGATGACGGGGCCCTTTGAAGGTTTGGCGAACCGGAATACGGTGAAGGATCTGCTCGAGCAGCTCGACGAGCTGGAGGCGCGCAGTTTCCGCGACCAGGTCTCGTCACTGGGGACGTTCGGGCTCGACCCGCCCCGTGGTAAGGTCGCGATCCACCAGGCCGGGAAGGATGAGAAACTCATACTGCTTATCGGTTCGCCCAGTCCCTCGGGGGAGATGACATTCCTCAAGAGGCCTACCAGCGACGCGATCGCCGTCGTCAACACCAGCGACGTCGAGACCATTCTGTCCGATCCCGCGATCTACTGGAACACCACTCTGTGGGCAACCCTGCCGGGCGACGTGCCGACCAGGTTGACCCTCAGGAAACCGGACGAGACGGTCACGATCAAGCTTCGCGACGATAAGTGGTACATGGTGTCCCCGAGGCCGGGGGCGACGGATGAGGAAAACGTCAAAATGGTCCTGGGCGAACTCGATAAGATCTGGGCTGGTAGAATCGTCGCCCTTTCCGAGCAGCTTGGGCCCAGGTACGGGGAGTCCAAGGACCAGATTCTGGCGACGCTGAGCGGGGGGACCAGAATCAGCCCGCAACCGACGACCGAGGCGACGCAGCCCACCACCCAACCCACCATCAGTGGAACCTCCTGGGGAGTGGTCATGAATTTCGCGCTGATCGACAAGAAGACGTACGCCTGGCGGGACCCGCTCCCGGACAAACCCGTCGCCGTCGGTGAGTTCCATGACTCACTCTACCACAACCTCTCCGTGGAACTCCGCGATCGGACGATCTGGAAGGTAGACCCCCAGAAGATCGACCAGGTCCACATTCTTGCGAAGGAGGATCCCATCGAGCTTCGCCGCGAAGGCGACGATTGGAAATACTCCGCCGATCCGTTCATGCGAATCGACGCGAGCAAGGTGGCCGAATATCTGCAAGAGGTCAAGGAGATCAAGGCGAGGAAGTTCGTCAGCGATACCGATCCGAACGACGAGGACATGAAGACCTACCGCCTCATCGATCCGTGGTTCACGCTCAGGCTCCTGGACGCCGAGGGCGAGGGGCCCGAGATACGCGTCTCCCGCGCCGGTGGGCTTACGGCGGATACGGCGGGAAGGTATGCGACCGCCTCGACGTTGAAGGGGGTGTTCGTCCTCTCCACCGAGACCGCCGGGAAAATGGCGAGAGGTAAGGACAGCATCATCCCCCGCAAGAGATAGGCCTCCGACGCACCTTGCACTTGGCGCCGATATCCGTCGCAACCGGGACCGGGGAGGGACTGTCCAAATCGCCCCCACGCTGTTAACATCCCCCACGGATGCATAGTTCCATGACCGATGAAACGCCCGCGACCCGCTTGATCTGTCCGCTGACGTCACCGGACGTCGAGACGATGCGCGCGGATATGGAAACCGCCCGCTCGCTCGGGGCGGACACCGTCGAACTACGCCTCGATTTCCTCCATCGCACCCCCGACGCGAAAGACCTGGAACGTTTGCTGACCGATCCTCCGTTGGAGACGATACTGACTCACCGCCCTCAGCGCGAAGGCGGGCACTTCAAGGGCGACGAATCGTCTCGCCTGAAGGTTTTGCGGGAGGCTGCGAGGTTCAAACCCGCGTTCATCGACGTGGAGATATTCGTCGACCGCGCGGAATGGCCTGATGCACCGGTGATACTCTCCCACCACGATTTCGAAGGGGTACCGAGCGACCTCGACGAGATCGTCGCGCGGATGGAAGCTTCCGAGGCAGCGGTCAACAAGATCGCCTTCGCCGCCGCCGGTCCCGAGGACGCGGTTTTGGCGCTAGAGATCTTGCGCAGTTGCGCAAAGCCCACTATCGCACTTGCGATGGGTGAGGCGGGGCTCGCATCGCGGATTCTTGCGAAGAAGTTCGGATCGTTCGGGACGTTCGCGGCGCTCGGTGCGGGGGCGGGGTCCGCACCCCACCAACCTACGCTCGAGCAGATGCGCGAGCTCTATCGCTGGGATGCTTTAGAGCCCAGCACCAGCGTCTACGGAGTGATAGGGTGCCCTGTGGGTCACTCGATGTCCCCCGCGATTCACAACGCCGCCTTCGCGGCCGCTGGAATCGACGCTATCTACCTCCCCCTGCGCATCGAAGACGCACAGGAAAACTTCAATAGGTTCATGAACGCCCTCGCGGAGCATCGCTGGGTTGATTTCAAGGGCCTCAGCGTAACGATCCCGCACAAGCAGCATGCACTGCAATACCTCGGTAGCGAACGGTGCGATGAACTCGCGGACGAGATCGGAGCGATCAATACAATCACGATCTCGCCCGACGGTTCGCTGCGGGGCGATAACACGGACTACCATGCCGCCATCGACGCCCTGTGCAATACGTTGGACATCACACGCGAAGATCTGCGAGGAAAATCCGTCGCCATCCTGGGCGCCGGGGGCGTCGCGCGCGCCATCGTCGCAGCCCTCGCGCATTACGGTAGCAACGTCATCATCTACAATCGCACAATCGAGCGGGGCGAGAGACTCGCGCGGGACTTCTCGTGCGAAGCGGCGGGGCTCGACGCACTGAAGGACCTCAACGCGGAAATCGTCATCAACTGCACATCCGTGGGAATGCATCCGAAGACGGCTGCGAGCCCCCTGGAAGAGATTCCCCCTTCGGTCAAGGTAGTCTTCGATACGATCTACAATCCCATCGAGACGCGTCTGCTCCAACAGGGGCGCACTTCCGGATGCGCGTGCATCTCAGGTCTGGAGATGTTCGTCAACCAAGCCGTCGCGCAATTCGAGATATGGACGCACCGCAAAGCCCCGCGAGACGTGATGCGCAAGGTGGTCCTGGACCACCTCACCCGTGAGGCTGGGGGTCTCGGAGGAACGCGGTAGGGCAAACCACAAAGTGCTTCTTGGTGAGTGCGGACGTCGAAATAAGCGAGAAAGATCATGAACCTGAACGAAAAGGACTACGTCGCCATCGTGCAATGTCAGATCATGAAGCAGCGATGCTCGGGATATGGCTGCGAAAAGGCGTTCACCGATCGGACCGGGGGATTCAGTGAGTATCCCCGCGAACGGAACTACCGAACGCTGTACCTCACTTGCGGAGGATGCAGCGGGCGGGCGGTGCACAGAATGCTCATGCACCTGGTCCGAAAGCTCCGCAAGATAGAGGAGATGGACAAGGACCGGATCGTCGTCCAACTCTCCTCCTGCGTCACCAAGGACTCCTATCACGGGCCGCCCTGCCCGCACCTGGGATACATCCGAAAGCTCGTGGATCGCACCGGTCTGGACTACCGAGAGGGCACCGTCATCTCCAAGCAAGCGGAAGCTCGGAGGGAAGGGGGCATCTACGACGCTTCACCCGGGGAGTGACGGTCCTTTTTCCAGGTTGCTGAAGCAACCAGGGCTGGAACACTCGATTGCGAGCGATCTAAGCTTGCAATCTTCCTCATGTTGGACTAAGATCATTGCGATAAGTACGTGAGTTCGCGAATGGTGATGAGCATTCACAGTAAGATCGCGTTTCAAGCACCTCGCCTGAGGCGCCGAGCCTCTATCTCCTGAGGCCCACGCCAAAACTTATCCTCTGCGCGCAATATTTCTCTTCCACTCGTTCCCATTCGTTGTGCAGAATCTCTGCATAGAAAGAGGAGATACGTAAGATGTCCGTGAAAACAGACAAGATAGAGAAAATCGTACTCGCCTATTCCGGCGGGTTGGATACGTCCGTGATCCTTCCGTGGCTGAAGGACAAGTACGCCTGCCCCGTGATCGCGTTCGCAGCAGATCTCGGTCAGGGCGCGGATGAACTCGACGGTATCGAGGAAAAGGCGCTGAGCAGCGGGGCCGATAAGTGCGTCGTCGCCGACCTGCGCCGCGAGTTCGCCGAGCAGTACTGCTTCAAGATGCTCCAGGGGGGAGCCATCTACGAGCACCTCTACATGCTCGGGACCTCCATCGCCCGCCCGCTGATCGCCAAGGCGCAGGTCGAATGCGCGAAAAAAGAAAACGCCAACGCACTCGCGCACGGTGCTACCGGTAAGGGGAACGATCAGGTCCGCTTCGAGCTGACGTACATGGGGCTCGCCCCCGAGATGCACATCATCGCACCGTGGAAGGACCCGAGCTTCGAGCTGACCTCCCGCGAAGCCGCCATCGAATACGCCAAATCCAAAGGCGTCCCGATCAAGCAGACGAAAGAGAAGATCTACTCGCGGGACCGCAATCTGTGGCATGTCTCGCATGAGGGTGCGGACCTGGAAGACCCGGACAACGAACCGTCCGATGACCTGTGGTTGATGTCGGTTCCGGTATCCAAGGCCCCCGAAGAACCGCAGTACGTGCATGTCGATTTCGAGAGCGGGATACCGGTTGCGGTGGACGGGCGGAAGATGCCCGGTGACGAACTGATCGCCGCCCTCAACGAACTGGGCGGAGCCCACGCCGTCGGACAGGTCGACCTCGTCGAAAACCGCCTGGTGGGCATCAAGTCCCGCGGGGCGTACGAGAGCCCGGGGGCGACGATCCTCTACGAAGCCCACCGCGCTCTTGAAGCGCTGACCCTGGACCGCGATACGCTCCACTACAAGCAGGGACTCGCCCTGAAGTACGCGGAGATGGTCTATTACGGTCAGTGGTTCACCCCGCTGCGAGAGGCGATGGATGCGTTCATCCGCGAGACGCAAAGAGAAGTCACCGGGTCCGTAAGGGTCAAGCTCTTCAAAGGCCGCGCCACCACCGCCGGAACCACCTCCCCCAAGAGCCTCTACTCGGGTGCGCTTGCGAGCTTCACGATGGGCGAAGAATACACCCCCTCGGACGCAACCGGGTTCATCAAGCTCTTCGGTTTGCAGATGCGCGGGAGGGGGATGTCTCACCAGAAGTGATACTCAAGCGCGGTGGGTCTCCGGGCCCACCGCGTTTGTCGCGCAAACAGAAAGGGAAACAGAGATGAAGCGTGTAATTGCGATCTGCATCGTCCTTTCGGTTGCCTCGATGAGTCTTTCCGCCCCTCCGGGCGAGCAGAGATACGACCCGGGGACCACACCGAAGTTCGCCGTCGGGGACGTGGTGACGCGGATCTACACCCAGACGTACCAGACGAGCTTCCTCGATAAGCAGGGTGAGAAGTTTCGGGAGATACTCGTCGTTATCGACAGCGCGGAGGACCAGAAAGTCACCGCCGTGGACGAAACCGGACGGGTCACGGAGTTTCTCAGCAGAATAGTCTCGGCGAAGATGGAATACACGCTCACCCCCATCGGGCGGGACGCGGAGAAGACCACCGTAGAGCTCTCGGACGTTCAGTGCATGGTCCGCCGCACCGGCCGCGCCTTTCGCCCCGATACCACCACCATCTCCAGCGGGACGACAGAAGCGCTTTCGGCGCCTGAATTGGCGATGCTGAAGCGCTTCTTCCACGAAAGAATGGACTTCTTCGCCCACCAGGAGAGCAACTCACTGCTGCTCCCCCCGGGGCCCGTCAGTGTTGGAGATGAGTGGTCCGCCGACGAGGACGCCTTGACCGCCTGGATTCGCAACGTCCCCGCCGCCCGGAGAGTCAAGATCGAGCAGGCCAAGGGGAGCTTTCGGATGAGCGGTATCAAGGGGGGGGCGGCGATTCTGCAGGGGCAGATCAGGTATGGGTTCACCCTTGGAGACGTCCCGGCTGCGGCGACGTCTGAGGTCTCCTCACGGATCGACCTAGCCAGTGGGCGCTGGTTGAGCAACTCGATTAACGGGCGGATCGCCGCGGAGGGGAAGGAGATCATCTTCCGGGCGAACGCAAGGGCGATCGCGACGATCGTTTATCGCCCCTCCAGCGGGAAGCGCCCCGCGAGTGCGCCGGTGAAACGTTACAACCTGGGGTGGGCGAGGGCCCCGAAGGACACCAACAACTACCGCGACAAGGGGCACGGGATTTCCCTCACCATCCCCAAGACCTACGCCTTCAAGAAGATCCCAGCCGAGGGGAACGTCATCGCCGCCTTCATCTCCGGAGAAGACCGCAGCATCTCCATCACCGTCAAGGACTCCTATCGCCCGGTGGAGATGGACAAGCTGACCACTGTGACCATCGGGAACCTCTATCGCTCGATCCCCAACTACATCGTCCTGGAAACCAAGGGACTCATCTTACCCGGTAACATTCCGGCGAAGATGCTCGTCGCGCAGGGATACGAGGGTACAGTGACGTTCATCACGCTCTTCGCCATAGACGGGACGCGGTTGGTAAGTGTGATGGCGGCAGGTCCGAGTAAGCAGCCCGCATACCTGAAGGAGATGAAGCAAATCGTCCAAACGCTCCGCGTCTTCGAACCGGACCTCAGCGCCGCCCAATGAGCCCCCCCACTGCTTGCAAAGCCCCGGTAGGCGCGGTAGTGTCCCAAGCAGTTTGGGAGTGACAGGTTATTCAGCAGGGATCTGGCGTGAGATGGCTGCACTGTGGGTTATATTCCTGGTATTGATCGGTGCGTGCGTGGGCAGCTTCTTGAACGTGGTCGTCTACCGGCTCCCGCGCGGTGAGAGCATTGTCTTTCCTCCCTCCCACTGCCCCAAGTGCGGGCGGAAGATTCACTGGTACGATAATATCCCACTGCTGAGTTGGTTTCTGCTTCGCGGGCGGTGCCGGTTCTGCAATACCCCGATCTCTCCGCGTTACCCGCTCGTGGAGGGGGCGACCGCCTTTATCGTGGCCGGGCTCTACGTGTGCTATTACCTCCTCGAAATCAGAGACGGCGCGGGGACTTTCGGAGAATCCTGGGTGACGTTCATCGCCCACGCCGGGTTGCTCTGCGGGCTCTTCGCGTGCTCGCTGATCGACATGGACAAATGGATCATCCCACTGGAGGTCTGCTGGTTCATTTCGCTTCTGGGCGTAGCGGCCGCGGGGGCAGGCGCCCACCCGTGGATGCCCACGATCTCACCGGCAGCAGGGGCGATGACACTCGGCGCCGCGGCCGGGCTGATCGTCGCGCTGATCCTCGCGCATTACGGGCTGATCCAAAGAAGCTTCATCGACGCATACGAAAGACCGCGTACGAACGAGGTGGAAGGCGGTCAGCGGAGCTCAAAAGGGGCGAAAAAGTCCAAGAGCAAGATCGTCAGCGTCGCGGTGACGAGCGACCAGGGGGTCTACCCGCGCAGGGAGATTATCCGGGAGTTGGTGTTCCTCGCACCGGCGCTGGTCGGTGCGGTGGTCGCCTACGCGTTGGTAAGCAACGTCGCTATCGTCAAGGGCGCCTTGGCCACGCTGACGGAGGGCGGGGGATTCGCGAAGCACTCCAGCGCCTTTCTCGCCGCCCTGTTCGGGTATTTCGTAGGTGGGCTCTGGATATGGGGTACGCGAATCCTCGGAACGCTCGGGTTCGGTAAGGAGGCGATGGGATTGGGCGACGTGCATTTGATGGGGGCGGGGGGGGCGGTCTGCGGATGGATAGTACCGTCGATCGCGTTCTTCATCGCACCGCTGTTCGGTTTGCTTTGGGCTCTATACTTATGGCTGGGGCGCAACCAGCGCGAGCTGCCCTACGGTCCGTGGCTGGCGATTGCGTCGCTGGTGGTCCTGTTG
>SDBT01007552.1_pt1 | contig 17867 bp, 15 predicted proteins | sample 2277101 | NCBI WGS metagenome assembly SDBT01 (sample SAMN10404973, study PRJNA504765) | marine sediment metagenome | isolation source: marine sediment core GS10_PC15, 103 cmbsf | place: Arctic Ocean: Southern Knipovich Ridge | collected 2010 | reverse complement strand
ATTTCTTTAAAGTCTTGATTTTAATAGGAATAGAAACAGGAATTTATTATTTCTTAATAGGCAAAAATCTTTTAACTAGTCCCTCTCTTTCTGAACTAGTCTCTCAAGTTCAACATTCTCCTCCTTTATGGCAATCAATTTTAGGCTGGGGAATTTTATTTCCCTTAGTTTTGGCAACAATTTTCCTTAAGAAAAAAGATGATCGGTTAATTTTTTTTACCCTCTGGTTCACCAGTCATTGGCTGATAACCTATTTTCCCATAGGTTTCCAGCGATCATTAGCAAGGGGTTTATGGATTCCAACTGCAATTTTAGCTATTAAAGGAGGCAAAGAAATATCGCGCAGAACAAAATGGGACTATTCACTAATAATTGGTCTTTTGCTAATTTTTAGTAGTTTTTCCACTTTCTTTATGTCTTTTAAAAAGCTGGCTGAATCTCCTAAAAATCGCTGGATTTATCTTACTCAAGAAGAAGGTGAAATTATTCACTATCTCGAGGAACACGGAAATAATGAAGAAGGGGTTCTAGCTTCATACAGAATTGCCAATATTATCCCTGCCTATACTTCCAAAAGGGTTTGGGCTGGCCATATCTTTGCAACCCCTCAAGTCGAAAAAAGGCTTGCCGAAACTCATCGTTTCTTCTCAGGAACAATGGCAGAAAAAGAAGCAAAAAACTTTCTAAAAGAAGCAAAAATCGTCTGGATTTTTTGGGGACCAGAAGAAAAAGCAATAGCAAAATTAACTAATATTCCAAATGAAAATCTAATGGAATTAGAGATAAAAGAAAAATCAGCCAGCTTGTATCGAATAAAATAATAGCTATTTATAAAAAAATATAGGATGTTCTCACCAAGAATAACTCTAGGCATAATCTCTCCACTTTCCTTGACAAACTATAGGTCTTGTGGTATGATTTACTCATATTTCCCAAATAGCTCTTTTATTTTTTTGTTGGAGCAAACCTCAGAACAAAGAAGTTAAATCTGCCTCCAAACCGCGCGGCAGAAGCGGCTTTTTTTGTTTCTGGAAGTTTGTAAAACCCTTGGTTTCATTCAAAGGAGGAAAAAATGAAGCTGGGAAGAGTAGTAATCGGATTAGCCGTGGTTGCGTTGCTCCTTTTTAAAAGAGCTCCTACTAAGCTATTTTTCGAAGTGGGAGATGAAGTCTCTCCGCGATCAGGCACAGTTAGGGCCTTTTACTGCCCACATTGCGGAGGCGACGAGGCTCACCCCTGCCCGATTCAGTTTCTCCTTCGAGAAGGAGAAACGGCACGAATCGAAATCGGAGGAGACCTGAAGGCGGCCTTTGCAACGACCTTTTTTAGGACATGCTGCGATTGTCGCATAGTTAAGGGAGCAACTGCCGGATGGACAGACTGTTCTCAGTTAAGTAAAAAATAAAATAACCAAGGAGAGGCGCGGCAGCGACTGGTGTGGCTATTGCCACTAACAAAAACCAGTCAATGCCCGCCTCACTTTTCTCACTAAGAGGTGAGACTGATGAGCCCCTGCCAAAGTATTTTGGCCAAAAAGGGCGAAAAGTAAATTTGATTTTTGAAAAGACCCGCTCTAAAGCGGGTTTTTTCTTGCTATAATATCGGAAAGATTAGACAAGGCCAACGAAACGCCGAAATTTAATAAACGTATGATTGTCTTAGGCATTGAAACCAGTTGTGATGAAACGGCTGCAGCCGTGATTGAAAACGGTAGAAAAATTCTTTCTAACGTAATTTCTTCTTCGATTGATCTTCACCAAAAAACAGGAGGAATTATTCCCGAAGTAGCTGCCCGGGAACAAATTAAGTGTATCATCCCAGTTGTTCAAGAGGCAATTCAAAATTCAAAGCTTGAAGTTCAAGATTTGAAAGCAATCGCTGTTACCACTGGCCCGGGTTTAATCGGTTCTCTTTTAGTGGGAATAGAAACCGCTAAAACTCTCGCCTATATCTGGAAAAAACCAATTATTCCTGTTAATCATCTTCAAGCTCATTTGTATGCTAACTGGCTTGAGGGAAAGAAACCTCAGTTCCCTGCTCTTGGCTTAGTTGTTTCCGGCGGCCATACTGAATTGGTTTTAATCAAAAACCATGGTCAATATCAATGGCTGGGCGGTACGCGAGATGATGCAGCCGGTGAATGCTTTGACAAAACCGCTCGCCTGCTTGGATTTCCCTATCCCGGCGGCCCAGAAATTGCCCGTTTATCAGAAAAAGGCAATTCTCAAGCTTACAACTTACCCCGACCCATGATTAAACAAGAAAATCTTGATTTCTCTTTTTCCGGTCTAAAAACCGCTGTTATCAATTTAAAACGAAAAGGGGGAAAAATTAGAAAAGCTGATTTAGCTGCTTCAATTCAGCAGGCAATTGCTGATGTTTTGGTCGAAAAAACAGTTCAGGCAACTAAAAAACATCAAGTTAAAAACGTCCTTCTTGCTGGAGGTGTGGCCGCTAACCAGCTTTTAAGAAAACAATTGGCAGAACGGTTGGGAAAAATTAAGCTTTATGTTCCCTCTCCCAAGCTTTGCACCGACAATGCCACTTACATTGCTAGCTGGGCTTTCTTCAATTACCAACCTATTCCTTGGAAAAAAATCAAAGTCAATCCAGGCATGAGCATATGTTAGATAAAAACATTCTTTTAATTCACAAACCCAAAGGGATTTCTTCTGCCCAAGCAGTAAGCAAAATTAAAAAGGATTTTCAGGCTAAAAAAGCCGGTCATGCCGGAACTCTAGATAAGGAAGCCAGTGGCCTTTTGATTATTGGCCTTAATCAGGGAACAAAAAAATTATCTGCCTTTATGAAACTGCCCAAGAAATATCAAGTCAAAATCAAACTGGGAGTTCAAACAGAAACCGATGATCTTTCTGGAAAAATAATTAAAGAAAAATCAATTAAAAACATTACTCTGGGAAAAATAGAAAAAACTTTAAAACAATTCCTAGGCAAAAAACAGCAAACTCCCCCAGTTTATTCAGCTGTTAAAATAAAAGGACAACCTGCTTACCGCTTAGCCAGAAAAGGACAAAAAGTTAAACTTGAACCAAAAATGGTTGAGCTAATGGAAGCTAAAGTTTTAACCTTTAAGTCCCCTTTTTTAACCTTGGCCTTAAAAACAAGCAAGGGTTTTTATGTCAGGAGTCTGGCTCGGGATTTGGGTAAAAAACTTGGTTGTGAAGCAACTGTATCTGAATTAAGCAGAACTGCTATTGGTCCTTACCAGCTTTCCCAAGCAAAGAAGCTCTAATCCTAGCCTCAAACATCAAGAAGTGATAGAATTAGTTCATGGAAAAAACTTACCAACCCAAAAAAGTTGAAAAGAAAATCTATCAATTCTGGGAAAAAGGCGGTTTTTTTACCCCTAAAATTGATCCTAAGAAAAAGCCATTTGTAATCACTCTTCCTCCGCCCAATGTAACCGGTGGTCTTCATGCCGGTCATGCTATGTATGTAGTCGAAGATATTATGGTTCGCTACCAACGAATGCAAGGCAAACCTACTCTTTGGCTGCCAGGCTTTGATCACGCCTCAATTGCGGTTGAATACTTAGTTACCAAAGAACTAATCAAAGAGGGCAAAACTAAAAATCAAATAGACAGAAAAGAATTTTTGAAAAGAGCCAGAAAATTTGCTGATGATTCTCGTTACTATATCCGCAGTCAACTTAAGCTTCTCGGTTTTTCTTTAGACTGGACACGAGAAGCTTACACCATGGACAAAACTCGTTCAGAAGCAGTCAAAAAAGCTTTTAATCACCTTCATCAAAAAGGCCTAATTTATCAAGACGATCGAATTGTTAACTGGTGTCCTAAGTGTCAAACAGCTATATCTGACTTAGAAAATGTTTACCAAGAAGAAAAAGGAAAGCTCTTTTTCATTAAATATGGCTCAATTACAATTGCCACGACTCGACCAGAAACCATGTTTGCTGATGTAGCCGTAGCTATCCATCCCAAGAATAAAAAATATCAATCTTTAGTAGGCAAAAAAGTTCCTCTACCCTTAACTAAACGGCAGATTCCGGTGATTACTGATGAAGCAGTTGATCCTGAATTTGGTACCGGCGCCCTTAAAATTACTCCAGCCCACGATCAACTAGACTTTGAAATTGGAAAAAAACATCAGTTAGAAAAACTAATCGCTGTTGGTCTTGATGGTAGGCTAACTAAATTAACTGGAAAATATGCCGACTTGTCGGTCAAAAAAGCAAGAGAAAAAGTTATTCAAGACCTTAAAAAGGAAGGTTTTCTTGAAAAAGTTCAAGACTACGATCATACGATCGGTCACTGCCAGCGTTGCGACATGATAACTGAGCCTTTAATTTCCAAACAGTGGTTTATTAAAACTAAACCTTTAGCGAAAAAAGCTATTAAAGTCATTAAAAATGGCCAAATCAAAATTATCCCCCATCGCTTTAGCAAAATCTATCTTCAATGGCTGGAAAATATTCGCGATTGGTGTATTTCTCGCCAGCTTTGGTGGGGGCATGAAATTCCCTTACCAGGAGAAAAAGATATTCTGGATACCTGGTTTTCCTCTGCTCTTTGGCCGATCTCTGTTTTTGGCTGGCCTGAAAAGACTAAAGACCTCGATTATTTTTATCCAACTACTGTTCGGGAAACAGCTTACGACATTCTTTTCTTCTGGGTAGCCCGAGAAATTATGATGTGTTTGGAAATGACTAATAAGATTCCTTTTGAAACTGTTTATCTTCACGGTTTGGTTCGAGACGAAAAAGGGAAAAAATTCAGCAAAACTGCCGGGGTAGGTTTTGATCCTGTAGAAATAATTGAAAAGTTCGGGGCGGATTCTTTAAGAATGGCTCTAATAGTAGGCAATCCCCCAGGCAACGATTTAAAGATTGAAGAAAACAAAGTTATGGCTTATCGCAATTTTGCCAATAAACTCTGGAATGCCAGTCGTTTTGTTTTAACTTACCAGGGTAAAACCAAAAACAAAAAAAACAAAGACGATCAATGGATTCTAAGAAAATTAAAGGAAACTACTAAAAAAGTAACAGATTCGATTAATCACTATCGCTTTGATTTAGCCGCCGAGGAAATTTACCACTTTTTCTGGCATACCTTCTGTGATCAATATATTGAAAAAAGCAAAAAAAGACGCGATGAAGCCCAGCCAACCTTGCTCCAGGTTTTAGAAACCAGCCTTAAACTGCTTCACCCTTTCATGCCTTTTATCACTGAAGAAATTTACCAACGCCTGCCTAAACACAACCAAGCCTTAATAATTGAAAAATGGCCAAAATAAGAACCTTTTTTCAGCAGAACTTTGTTCTCCGAATAAAAACCCTGCTGCAAGAGAACCTTTTTTCTTGTAAATTCGAAATAAAAAAAACAATCCAACGTTGGACCGTACCTGTTGGAGCAATCTTTATTATCATTGTTCTTATCAGTCCTTTTTTTCTTCCTACGAATAATTTTCAACAAGCGAAAGAAAAACTTCTTAGAAACTCTCGTGACTCCCAATCTCAAATTACACTCGCAAAAGAATTTTTAATCAATAATCAGCTTGAAGAAACAGAAAAAATTCTTTTCTTAACCCAAAACCAAATCAACCAAGCAAATAATCAAGTCTTAGGCAAACAAACCGTTCAAGAACTTGGGGAACTTTGGCAAAAAAAACTCTATTCTGATCCAAAAGAAATCAGAAAACTAATTTTAGTCTGGGAAGAAATTATTATGGAGAAACCCAACTACCGCGATGCCTACCTTCAACTCGCCTATCTCCACTATAAACTTTTCGAAAATGAAAAAGCTAAGAAATATTTACAAAAAGCAATTGAACTAGATCCGAATTATGAACCAGTAAGAAAATTGGAAAAAATTTTAAATAATTAAGGAATAAGACCAGTACATCGCCAGTTAATCTCAGCTTCTTTAGTAGAAATATTAATCACACAAGCCGGAGCGCAGCCTTCTTTTTCAATCTCCAAATCCAACCACCAAGTGCCCGTATCCTGATTGCAAAAAGACTCCGTCTTAAGACTCCCCTCCTTAACACACTCGCTTCTTAAAGCAATTTCCTTTGCTTCCGAAAGGTTCATTGTTTCTCCTGTGTTTTTCTTAAAACAGCTTTCTTCTTCCAACGGTTCGGAGATTGATATTGATGGTGGTATAGGCTGAACTCTCTTAAATTTATTAAAAACAAAAACACCTATCCCAACGGAAAAAAAGACTGCTAAAACTACAGTTAAAATCTTAAGTTTTTGGTTTTTTTGAGGATTGTCCACTGCCTGCTTTTTACTTTTCTTTTTTTCTTATTTTTTTTCAGCTTTCTTGTCAGAAGGTTTATTTTCAGCAGATTTTTCTTCAGGCGTTTTTCCTTCTTCTGAAATTCCCTTTCCTTCCTTGGTTTTTTCTTCTTTCTTCTCTTCTCCTTCTGCTGTTTCTTCCTCAGCTCCCTCTTCAGTTGGTACCTCTTCAGTTGGTGGCGGTGCTACTTCTTCCTTAGCCAAAGGTTCAACTTTTGCCAAAATTTCTTTTTCTGAAGTTAATACTTTGACTTCTTTTGATACTTTAAGGTCAGCAACAACAACTACATCATTAACAGCTTTCAGGCCAGAAATATCAAGCTCTAATTTACTTGGCAATTCAGTTGGCAAAGCTTCTACTTCAATCTCGGTTAAAAGTTGAATCAAAATACCTAGTTTCTCTTTCACCGCTGGTGACTCGCCAACTAATTCTACCGGCACCTCTGTAGTGACTTTCTTCTTAAGATCAACTTGATAAAAGTCAATATGGAGCGGTTGATCGGTAACTGGATCCAGCTGAACATTGTGGATTAAAACCGGCCGAATTTTTGATTCGCCTTTTATATTTAGCTCTACAATTCCTGTTTCTCCAGCTTTTTGATAAACTGGCAAAAACGTTTTCATTTCCAATTGGGTGGCTAATGACTTAATTTTTCCACCATAAACATTGGCCGGCAAAATTCCATCACGCCGCAAAGCCTTGACTTTCCGTCCGGTAACTTTCCGCTTTTCTATGGTTAATTTCAGAATTGATTTTTTTACCATAACAAATTCCTATCTTAACATTCTTTTTTTTCAAAAACAAGAAGTGAAGAAATTTCAAAAAGAAATTTCAAAAATCAAGTCCTGGTCAAATTTAGGAGCAAAAACTACCAAACCATCGGCCGTATTTGCCTCTGGACGAGTAAAAACTATTTCTTTTTTTGACGACGGCACTAACCAAAGGTCAAAAACCTCATCTTCAATCCCTGGCTGCTTTTGCAAATAAAGCAAGTAGCGGCTTCCAGGATTAAACGACAGTTTATCAGCCAATTGATAGCTTATCTCAACTGTTTTCTTGGTTTGAATGGGAACCTCAACCAAAAAACCAAAAGCAGTCTTTCCTTTTATTCCTTCCTCATCAATTTTATCCTCATCTACCTTCTCACCATCAATGGTTACTTTCTTAAGCTTTGTTCCTTCTGGAACCAAGATTCTTAAATAGTTTTTGTATCTCCCTGCAGGAAAAACTTCTGATTGGCTCTGATTATGATAATCAATTCGCAGGATTTCATTAATTCTGTTTTTTGAATCAAAGTTAACTCTGTGAGTTAGATTTCTTTTAACAAAATAATTGGCCTTGTTAATGCCAAAATTTGATTCAACAATCATTAGGTAATCAACCAAGCATTCTTTCTCTTCCTCTTCACAACTTAATCCTCTTAAACTTCCATCCCAACCCAAATCAGCCAAAACATTGGCCGCCTCGGGATCATTAAAATAAATAAGCAAATCCTTTGCTCTTAATGATTGATAAACCGCCTGACTAACCGCCAACCACTCCCCTTCTTCTGCTTGATGAATTTCTTCAAAAAGAGAATTAGCCAAGGCGCCGAGAAAATCCTTTTTCTGGGTAGAGCCAGGAAAAAAACTAGCTTCGGTATAATACTCTGCCCTTTCAAATAAATTATCAGCATTAATCTTCTCATCGTAATCGATTAAATCAATCGGTCCAATGACACGAAGAATCTTTTGAATTAAAAACAAATCAATCGCTAAAACTCCGTCGACTTTTCTTCCTATCTCTTTTTCTAAAAACCAGGCCGCTCGTCTGGCCGAAGTAGGAAAATCAGGATTAAAATTAGAATCCCGTAGATACCAGCCCGCCTCGCCAAGATAATCACGAATCGCTGTTGGCGGATCAACATGCCCCTTTAGTTGACCATCAGCAGAATAGGTATCAGAAACTTGAAAATCAACTAGCTTGCCATTTTCAAAAGTTACTAAACCAAAAGAACCAATAAAACCTCCGGTTGCCCGCAATTCCATGTTGTTTTGAAAAAGAACTAAATAAACCTTCTTTTCGTAAAGCCCAATCGTTTCCGGTAAAAGACGGGTCATCTTTTTACTTTTTAAAATCATTTCTCTTGCTAAAGAAAGATTATCTACCAATTTCTCATCAAATCTTTCTAAAAACTGGCGCGTGCTTGATTTTGATTTTATCTCAGCCTCAAGATAAGAAAACTGCTCATAGACAGCATCAAGACTAAGACCAATCTCTGAGGTCAGCTGTTTAACGTCTGCTGACTGTCCTTGAAAAATCGCCTGAGCAATATTTGTCACTTCCTGCACCGCTTCCACCAATTCTCCCAGTCCACTTCCGGCTTGCAAACCAACCATCAAATAACTTTCTACCCTATCTCGAAGTTTTTCCTGACCAACAAAAGCAAAAATTGGTTCTAGTGATCTTAAATTTTCATTGGCCTTTCTAAATCCCCCTTTTGCAATTCTAGTTAAAGAAACCGTTTTAGAAAAATTGCCTTCTGTTGCCGCTTGATAGGCCGAACGTAGACTGTTAATTCCCAAAAGACTGTTAAAAATCAAAAGCCCAGGCAAATAGAAAATAACTGCCAAAATAAGCAAGATTGAAACAAGAACTGTCTTTTTTTTATTAGTAATCGAAAATTTTGTTTTTGTTTTAGTTATTCTTTTTTTCCCAACTGCTTTTTTCTTTATCTGGGTTTTTAATTTGCTTTCTATCGGTTTTTTAATTTGCTTTTCAAAATATTTAAAAGTTTGTTTTAGTCCTTCATCAAGACTAATTTTTGGCTGCCAATTTAATCTCCCTAAAGCAACCATACTTTCTTTTGATTCTAAGACAGGTGTCTTTCCCTCGGCCACGTATTCTATTCTTAAATTTTGATTAACTTGTTTCTGGAGTTGATAAGCAAAAGAAAGAAGGGTTTCTTCTTGAGAAGAAACTAAATTGTAAATTTTCCCTGATGTTCCTGGGCCGAACATTGATTTGGAAAGACCATAAACAACATCCCCAATAAAGGTTGGTCGAATTTTCTTTGAACCGTCGCCAAGAACTTCTATTGGGCCGCCATTAATTGCCTGTCCAATCATCTGCGCTAAGATATTTCCTGCTTTCAAATTCATCCTTGGACCATAGACCCAATCTAGACGGACAATCCGAGCATCAACTTTTCTATTTTCCATATATTCAATTGTTAAGGCTTCTGCTGATCTTTTGGCTTCAGAAAAACTGGCAATTTCCGCTGAAGTTCCTTTGCCAAAATAATCAATCATTTTTTGATTAGAGATTCTGGCTTGAAAAACTCTTTGACTCGAACCAAGTAAAAATTTTGCTCCAGTTTCCTCTGCTAACTTTAAAAGATTAGTTGTCCCCGAGACATTGGCGAGAAGAATTTCTAAAGAAAGATCAGGTCCTTTAATGTAAGCTTCCAGACCAGCTAAATGAAAAATATAATTTGGTTTTCCAATCTTCCGATTAGTAAATCGATTTAAGTCTTGTTCAATAAATAAAAAGTCAGAATTGTCCAAACAGCTTCTCAAATTTTCTTTAGTCCCAGTAATTAAATTATCAAGACAAATTACTCGACAGTTTTGTTGAAGAAGCAATTCACAAACATAAGACCCGATAAAGCCAGCCCCGCCGGCAATCAAAACCAAAGGTTTGTTTTGATTATCATTAATGTTATGAAAAGATTTTTTTGTCATTGGAAAAAGACTAACGTCATCATAATCCAAAACGCTTCATCATTCAATAAAAAAATGAATTCTTCCCGCGTTCAACTTCTTGGTCTGTTTTGTTATCCATCAGTTGGCAAACTGTGTCCATTAGTTAACAAGTCAACCAACAAGTTCGAAGTGATAACAACAAAGAAATTATTAACGATAGAAAATTTTCTAGGGACACGTGAAAGGCTATAGGATGTTTAACAACCACTTCAAATAACTAAACTGGTCGATTAGATAATTGCTTGTTAAGGCTTTTATTAACTAAGCTATCAGCCAAGTAATTTTTTTCTCGCGGGATTAACTGATAAAAAATGTTGACATCTATTTTTCTTTCTAGTTGACGGACTTTGATAACCGAGTTTCTCATCTTGATCTCTTTAACTTTAAAAAGTCCGTTGAGCTGATTAACAACTAGTTTGGAATCAACAAAAAAAACAATTGAACAATTAGATAACTGTCTCGTTGAGCAATTATTTTTAATCCACTTTAAAGCTTCAATTACCGCTCGATATTCCGCCACATTGTTAGTAGTCATACCAATCCATTTTCCCTCTTGATGAAGAATCTTGCCCGATGAATTTTTAATAACAAAGCCAATTGCTGCTGGCCCCGGATTTCCTCGAGCTCCCCCATCAGTAAAAATTAACAATTTTTTTTCCATATTAAAAAATCTTACCATGACTTTTGAAAAATTCAATTGCTGTTTTGGGAAATCTAAATGGAGAGGGAATAATTTTCAATAAGCGAAAAATGAAAAAGATTGTAATCACCAAAAGCAATCCTTCGGTAAAGATAGTCACTGCTGCTGCGCCATAATAAGAAAACCGGGGAATAACTAAAATATTAGCAACAATATTGAAAACTAGCGCTCCTAAAGCAATAAAAAAGTAAGGTCGCTGTTTCCCTAAAGCAACAATAGTATAACCGGTCAAATGATTAAAGTAAGCCAAGAAAAGGGCTAATCCTAAAAGGCGTAAAGTTAAGATTGAATCACCAAACTCAGCTAATCTCTGCTGAGTAATAATTCTCACTACCAAAGGAGCCAGCAGCCAAACACTTCCTGCTATTATCAAACCCATTAACAGCATTAAATCAAATGATTTTTGATAGATCTGCTGAAGCTTTTTCTGCCATTTGGTTAAATTAGCGTAACGAGATAAAACGGGCAAGAGGGCGCCCATAAAATAGGCTGCTCCTAAAATCAGGACATCATAAACTCGATAAGCAACCGCATAAATCCCCACGGCATCATTTCCTTTGATAACGCCCAGCATAACCGTATCAATTTTATTATCAATAGTAAAAATCAACAAAATTGCTCCCATTGGAAAAGATTCTGTTAGCAATCGTTTAACAAACTTTTTTTCAATTCGCCAATTAAATTCAACTGTTCTTTTAGCCAAAAAGAAGCCCACAACAACTCCAACAAAATTAGCCAAAACAACAGCTCCTATTAAAGAAATTAAACCTGATTGATTCTGAACAAAAAACCAAGAAGTCAAAAGAATAAGAAGACTGATTATCATATCGACTATCGCTTGTTTTTGAAGCTGCAATTTGGTTTGAAAAACAACCAGCAAAGAAGTTTTAGTGGTATAAAGAATCAAAATCAAAGCACCAATCATAATTGCCCGACGAATCACTAAAGGATTGGCTGTCTGAAGAGGGATAATCAATGCCGCTACTACCATAACCAAAGAAGCAAAAATAGAAAGAACCAGTCTTACTAAAAAAATATTAGCTAAAACTCTCCCCTGTTCTTTTTTTTCTTTAGCTGCTTCTCTAACTCCAATCGTTGCTGTACCCCAATCAGCAAAGGCGCCAAAGATAACCACCAAAGCAATCACATACATATAATCGCCAAAGCCTGCTCTTCCCAGATAACCAGTTAAAAGAATCGTTACCAATAAACCAAAAATAACAGTGATCGATTTGGCAGCAATTTGAACAATAGTGTTAAAGACAACTTTTTGAGAAAGATTCATCGAAGTTATTGTAGCACAGGCTCTCCCCACGACAAACCAAAAATAATTGCCAGCAAAAGCTGGGTTTGTTGAAGAGTTAGCCAATAGTGATCAAAAAAACCAAGCATTAAAATCATCATTAAAGCAACGACTAATGACCATCGTCTGGCGGTTGATAATCGCTTAAAAGTTAAAAATAAACACCATAAAAAAACCATCAATCCGGTTAAGCCTATTTCGGCAACTATCAATAAGAAAATATTATGAACCGGCTGAAGCCAATAAGTCATACCAAACTGTTGCCAATAAGAGGGTAATTGAAAAATAAAATTATTAAACCCCACTCCAGTAAAAAGATTGGCCTTTATCATTTCTAAAGCCACCCCTGCTAAAGCCAAGCGCTGACTAATTGCTTCTTGGCCAGAAAAATCTCGCACCAAATGAGAAAAATTTCCAATAAAAATTAAAGATAACCCTAAACCAATTAAAATCTTTCCCTTTTTCCTTCTCCAACGACTCACCGCCAACCACAAACCAAGCAACAAGCCTACCAGCCAAACGGAACGAGAAAAGGAAAGAATAATAGCCAAACTTCCTAAAGCCAACGCTGACCACTTAACTAGTCCTCGATTTTTTTGACTACCAATGAGAATCATAGAAATAAAGATAAATCCTGCTAAAACATTGGGGTGAGAAAAAGTAGCGTAAGGCCGAAGAACCAGCTGGCCATTAACAATCGCCCTGGCAATACCCGGAGTAATTAAATTAAAACTTCTTTCCCCTAGCCACCAGAACAAACCACCAAGAGATGCTTGCTTAATAAATTGAAAAACAGCTATCAAGGAAGAGTAGATTACCGCCCATGATAAAGAATGTCGCACATTAAACAGCGAATAATTCTCCTTGCTAATGTAAAATCCTAAAAAAGCAAATTCAGCAAGCTTAACTAATTTGTAAATCGCCGCCCAATTATTAGCTGCTAAAAGAGAATTTGTGAGCAAAAATATAAAAACAGCTCCTATCCACCAGTGTTTCTTAAATGTATTCCGGATCGTATGTTTCTTGTTGATCTTCCTCTTTTGCCACCACCAAGAAATCAGAATCCCTATTACTAAAAGATCAGTTAAGTAAATGGTTGGCGATAAATAATCAATTGACAAACCCAAAACCCGAGTCCAGTCAGGCCAAAAGTGACGACCAAGTTGAGTGGGCAGAAGCAGAATGAGCAGCAAGAAAAGCTGACGATGAAGCTTCTTCATTTAGAATGTTAACGAGAAACAATGTTCTGCGCCTGGCGCAGGTTCTTATAATTTCGGGTTGATAATCACGCACCGATTTCTTCCTTCTCCTTCGGAAGCGGTTTCTACATCCGATTCTTCAGCAAGAGTCAAATGGATTATTCTTCTTTCTGCGGAGGGCATGGGAAAAAGAGATTGGGCTTGTTTGGAAAAACGAACTTTCTGAGCGGCCGCTAAAGCCATTTTTTCTAAGATTTCTTGACGACGTTGACAATAATCGCCCACATTAACCACAATTCTCCGCCATTCTCCTGATTGACGATAAATAATCATGGCTACCATTTTTTGAATCGCTCTTAAAGTTTCGCCATGATAACCAATCAGAATCCCCGGATCGTCAGCTTCTAACTGAATTTTGTAAAAATCGTCTTTTAGGGAAAAACTTGCTTTTGCTTCGACCTCGAGATGGTCAAGAAGTTTTTTAACAATCTTTTTAATTTCGCTTATTGTTTTAGTTTCAGCTTTTTTAACCATGGCTCTAAGCCTCCCCAACCACTAATAGAATATTGCTGAATTGCGGTTGACAAAGAAAAAACAAACCAATAAAGAGTCAGTCCTGAAGGAAAAGAATAACCAATAAAAATTGTCATCAAGGGAAACATATAGCTCATTTGCGACTGCATCATTGTGGTCATATCATCTTTTTTCTCTGGTGTTTTTTTCGCCTCTTTTTTAATTGTTGCCATCACCGGAGCCATCATTTTCGTAGAAAGAAATTGAACAAAAGCCGCTGCCAATAAAAACAAGCCAGGTAAAGGAAAAGGAATAAACCCCAGTCTAAAAGTGTCCGGCTTAGTCAGTTCCAAATACCAAAATTTAACATTGATTAGCGTGTCAACTGGAAGTTGAAGCGATGGATAAAGAATTTCATTTACTCTTTGAATCATATCGCCATTAGGGCGCAGAACCTGATTGAAAGCCTGAAAAAGAGCGATTAGAATAATGATTTGAACGATTTGCGGCAAGCAGCCTGCAGCTGGATTAGCTCCATGCTGCTTGTAAAGCTCCATTTGGGCTTTGGCAAAAGCTTGTTTGTTCTTGCCATGCTTCTTTTTTAAGCGACTAATTTCTGGAGACAATTCTTTCATTTTTTGGGCCGCCTGCATTGAAGTACGAGTCAAAGGAAAAAGAAGAAGACGAATAGCAACTGTAAGAACAATAATTGCTAAGCCAAAATTCTGAAAAAGCAACTGGTAGAGAAAAATCAGTGCGTTAACAATTGGTTGATAAAGCAGTAAATTCCAAATTTCTTTCATTTTGATCCATCAATTAAAAAAATAATTCGCTCAAACAAGACGTTTGAAGCGTTAGAAACTACCAAAAAACAAGTAGTCTCCGACAACTCATCTTAATGGGTCGTATCCTCCTTTGCTCCAAGGATGACACCTAATAATTCTCTTTAACCCCAAAAGACTGCCCCGCATTATACCATAATCATTAATCGCCTTGTAAGTGTATTCCGAGCAAGTCGGCCGAAAACGACAAGCGGCATCAGATAAAAACAAAAACTTAAGAATCTTAGAACGAAAAAGGAAAGATTTCTGATAAGTTTTAATCAAAAAAAGAACAACTCTCTTCACGAATCTATAATTCCTGTTTTAATAAAAAGTTCTTCTATCTCTGATTCAATTTCTTTAAAATCAACTCCAATCACTTTTCTTTTAGCTAAGAAAACTACACCAAAACCAGGTTTTATTCTAGGAAGCAAGCTGAAAATAGCTTCACTTAAAAGTCTCTTTGCTCGATTTCTTTTAACCGCTTTTTTATGAACCTTGCTAGAAATAATAAAACCAAAACGAGACGGCTGCCCAGGATAACGGTCAATCAGCAAACTAAACAAATGTCCTTGAAAAAGATTGCCTTTTCCTTTAATCCTATTCAGTTCAGTTCTTAATGAAAGCCTGTGTTGTTTAGGAAGCATGAATTAAGGTTGATCTTAAACTGTCAACCTCTTTCTTTTCTTAAGCCGACGTCTTTTAACCACTTTTTTTCCACCTGAAGTTTGTTTTCGAGATCGAAAACCATGACTTCTCTTTCTTTTTCTTTTTTTAGGCTGATAAGTTCGTTTTGGCATGTCTTTAGGATACTAAGAAAAACATCAAGAAACAAGAGGGTTTTCCTTCTTGACATCTTGTGGATAAGTTGTTTTAATGAAAGTTACCTCTGCCCTACAGCTACCAATTTCTAAATATGGATAAAATTAAACTCTGGCAAGCCGTTTTAGGAAATTTAAAAATCACTCTTTCTTCAGCTAATTTTGCTACCTGGTTTCCTCAAACATTCATCAATAAAATCAAAGAAGTTGATAAAAATCATCAGATAGTAGAAATTGCTTCGTCTTCCCCTTTTATCAAAGACACAATAGAAAACCGCTATTACGGCTTAATCAAGGACATCTTAGACAAAACTACAAAGAAAAAAAACGATTTGACTTTTGTCGTCAAACAGCAAGAGAAAAACCAGCAACTAAAAGAGAAAGACAAAAAGGAAACTCTTTTTGCCAAACCAAAACCAGAAAAATCAGTTTTTCAAGAAGCGATTGTTCGAACTGGCTTACGTTCTGATTTCAACTTCGAAACTTTTGCTGTTAATTCTACTAACCAGATGGCTCATGCAGCTGCAGTCGCTGTTTCCGAATCACCAGGCAAAGCTTACAATCCGCTTTTTCTTTATGGGGGAGTGGGTGTAGGCAAAACTCATTTGATGCAGGCTATTGGCGCGGTCATTCTCAGTCGCCGACCTAGGACTAACATCATTTATTGCATGGGGGAAGAATTTACCACGGAAATTGTTGAGGCTATTCGGAGAAAAACCACTAAACAGTTTAAAGACAAATACCGTTCGACTCGACTGTTGTTGATTGATGATATTCAGTTTATTGCTGGAAAAAGAGCCGTTCAAGAAGAGTTCTTCCATACCTTTAATGCTATTTGGCGAGTGGGGGGGCAAATTGTAATGATTTCTGACCGCCGCCCTGACGAAATCAATAATTTAGAAGACCGTCTCCGCTCTCGATTTGAAGGGGGACTAACTATCGATATTCAAGATCCAGACTTTGAATTAAGAACAGCCATTCTCTTAATCAAGGCTCAACAGCGAAAAACGAAATTACCCATGGATGTAGCCCAGTTAATCGCCAGCAATATTACTTCTACACGAAGGCTAGAAGGCTTCCTTATTCGTTTAATCACTGAGGCCAAAACCAAAAACAACCCCCTCACACCAGAATTAGCTTCAGCCTTAATCGGAACCACTAACACGGAAACAATGCCCAAGAGGCTGGTCAAACCAAAAGAAATTTTAAGCACTGTAGCTCTGTTTTATCAATTTAAAAACAATGATCTGCTCAGCCCAAGAAGGCCAAAAAAACTAGCTTTTGCCAGACAAATTTTAATGTATCTCCTCCGCACTGAATTAAAAATGTCTTTGGTGAATATTGGTCAATTCCTAAGCAATCGTGATCACACCACGGTCATGTACGGTGTGAATAAGATTACCAAGCTCCTGCCTGGATCTGAGGATTTACGTGTGGATATTGCGGGGATAAAGCGGAAACTTTATGGATAACTCACAGATTGACAAATTCGCTTATTCACTTATCCACTTAAATAGTGAACAATATTAAACAAGCTTTGAACAAGAAGAAAAACCGAAAGCCAAGTTTATTTTTAAGAAGATATCAACTTATCAACTTAACAACAACAACAACAAATTTAATATAAGAATAAAAAGAGATTGAGATTTTAGAAAATAAAAGGTAGAATAAAAATCTAGGACAAGAAAACCTTGCTTTCCGAAAGCTCAAAGTAAGCAAAAATTGTTTCTCGTAAAATTAAAATGAAACTTTCAGTTCTTCAAGAAAATCTTGCTAAAGGGTTGGCAACAGCTAGTCATTCAGTTGCCAGCCGAGTTCAATTGCCGGTTTTAAGCAATGTTCTTTTAGCTACTGATCAAGGAAGACTGAAGCTTTCGGCTACTGATTTGGAAACAGGGATTAACTATTGGTTGGGTGCTAAAGTGAGTCGAGAAGGGACTATTTCTATTCCAGCCAAGGTTTTAACTGAATTTGTTGCTTCTTTGCCAGTGGAAAAAGTAGAGCTGGAAACCAAAGAGAATAGTCTCTTGATTAGTTGCGGCAATTACCAAGCAGAATTTAATGGCTTGGCGGCAACTGAATTTCCCAGAATTCCTTCAGTTAAAGGCAAGCCTGATCTTACTTTTGCTGCTTCTGATTTGATCGAAGCGATTAATCAAGTGGCTTTAGCAGCCGCTCAAGATGAAGGAAGGCCGGTTTTAACTGGCGTTCTTTTTCTAGTTAAAGGTAAACATCTGGTTTTAGCAGCTACTGATGGTTATCGTCTTAGCCTTAAGAAGCTTCCCACAACTAAGGGAATTATTGAATCAAAGGAATTGAAAAAGGGCTTGATTATTCCGGCGCGGACATTGACTGAGTTGGCGCGGACAGCCGGAGAGGGTGAGAAAGAAAATATTGGTTTAACTATTACCAAAGAAGCAAACCAGGCTATTTTTTCAACTCCAGATATAGAAATTGTTTCTCGCTTAATCGAAGGCAAGTATCCCGAT
>SDBT01007551.1_pt1 | contig 17868 bp, 14 predicted proteins | sample 2277101 | NCBI WGS metagenome assembly SDBT01 (sample SAMN10404973, study PRJNA504765) | marine sediment metagenome | isolation source: marine sediment core GS10_PC15, 103 cmbsf | place: Arctic Ocean: Southern Knipovich Ridge | collected 2010 | reverse complement strand
ACAAATTCTTTACTATTAAATGGACCATATCCTTACAGAGATGTTGTAGATTGTCGAAAATATAAATTAACAGAAATCTTACTTAATTTTTCTTCCAGAATAGAGAATTTTTATAGGTGGTTAAGAAGAAAGATAAAGAAACTTTTTAAAATATAATCAAAAAAATTCATAAAATACATTGGCTTTTATTAATTATTTAAATCACTGTGCAGTTAATGCGAATTTTGGGTAGTACTCACTGGATATTAACTACTAATATAAAACTAAAATAGTGACATACATATGTTTCTTATAACTTCCGCCGATCAAAAATACTGGAAAACAAAAGAAAATGTTTTATTTTTAGGCAAATGGTGTAAGCTTTTTTCACAAAAAGATATTTGGGGAAACATGAGCTATGATGTTCTCCCATACCATTGGGATGATCGTCATAAGCTGTATAGGGATTATTTGTACTTAGACAAACTATACGAAAATACTCTTCTTTTCCTTTCGGAGCGGCTGAATCAAATTCATGGAGTCAATCATACAACACGATATTGGAGGATAATCATCGGGCCTTGGCTTTTTTATTTTATTCAAATTTTTTTTGACCGATACGCATCTATAATTAAAGTAGAAAAATATAATGTGAAAAGTACAATCATTAATCAAAGTAAAAGAGAAAATTGGATTCCAAAGGACTATCGGGAATTTATAAGGTGGACAGAAAAAGATGAATACAATCATTATTTGTATAGTCGAATAATTGAATACATTAATAGAATTCCATTTGAAACTAAAAAGATGGAAACAATTAATTATCTAAAAAGTAAAAATTTCAATATAAAAGCAAAGTTTTCACATAGTTTAAAAATAATTAGTGGTTTTCTTTTAAAACTATATGAAAGATTCATTCCAAATAAATTTAATAAAATATTCCTTATTTCCTCTCACCTGAGTTATTTGGATCTGATAAAATTATATATCTCACTAAAGCAATTTCCTTACTTTTTTTCCGCAAAAGTTATTACGCCAAAATCTAATATAAAATGGGATTTAAGAGAAAAGCTTTCGTTTAAATCTTTTAATAATGAGTTCGAGGAGCTGCTTAGCAAAATAATCATTGATCAAATGCCTTCTGTTTATATCGAAGGCTATCGCAAAATGAATAAAGCTTCGTTAGATTCATATCCCTCACATCCAAAGGTGATTATTAATGGAAATGCTTTTAACTCCAACGATTCATTCAAGTTTTGGGCAGCCTTCTTTGCTGACTGTGGTGCAAAATTTGCAGGAGTTCAATATGGCGGTCACTATGGTTCTGGTCTTTGGTCATCAATGGAAAAGCACGAAATCCGGATCTATGACAAGTATTATACTTGGGGATGGGAATCAAAAGAATTTAAAAATACCAAACCGCTTTCTGCAGCTAAGTTGAATTTAATAATAAAAAAAGCTCGTCCTAAAAAAGATGGAAAAATATTACTGCTATTAACATCATTTCCTCGCTTTTCATATTACATGTACAGCATCCCTGTAGCCTCTTCAGGGACTCTTGCCTACTTTAATGACCAATTCCGCTTTATAAAAGCCCTTTCAAAAAAAAATCAAAATTTGTTATTAGTCCGCCTATATCGACATGATTATAAATGGAGCCAAAAAAAACGTTGGTTATATGAATTTCCTCATATTGAATGTGATATAGGAAAAAAATCTATGCTTTTTCAACTTAAAAAAAGCCGTTTATCAATATGTACATATAATGCAACTGCATTTCTTGAAACATTCGCAGCGAATTATCCAACACTGCTGTTTTGGAACCCCAATCATTGGGAATTAAGACCAAGTGCTAAAGCTTATTTTAATGAACTTCGTAATGTTGGTATCCTACACGACTCACCAGAATCTGCTGCTAAAAAGGCGAATGAAATCTCTGAGGATCCAAACTCTTGGTGGAATCAACCTAAAATTCAATCAGCAAAGAATAATTTTTGCAATCAATTCGTTCACACTTCTTGCAATTGGCTTAATGAGTGGAAAATTGAAATTAAGTCTCTTGAATCAATGAATATCGCCTAAAGTACAAATAGAATTAATTTGGGAGGTATAATAATAAAATGAAAAAAGTATATATTGGAATGTCCGCAGATATATTTCATCATGGTCACCTAAACATTATAAACGAAGCTAAAAAACTAGGATACGTCATTGTCGGACTATTAACAGATGAAGCAATTTCCAGTTATAAAAGACTTCCATTAATTCCTTATGAAAATCGGAAACTAATCATGGAAAGTATTAAAGGTGTTGATGAAGTTGTACCGCAGGAAACACTTGATTATGCTCCCAACCTCGTAAAAATTAAACCCGACTATGTGGTTCATGGGGATGATTGGAAGGTAGGGATTCAGAAAGAAACTCGGAAACGCGTTATCGAAATAATAAAAAAATGGGGGGGGAAATTAATTGAAACAAATTACACAACGGGAGTTTCATCTACGCAATTAGTGAACACTTTACAAAGCAAAGGCATTACTCCTAATCATAGGTTAGCATCTTTATCAAAGCTCCTTAGTGTAAAACCTATTATCCGAATTTTAGAAGCTCATAATGGATTAAGTGGATTGATTGTTGAAAAAACAAAGATTATTAAAAATGATGCTACTAAGGAGTTTGATGGAATATGGTTTAGTAGTTTGACTGTATCTACATCAAAGGGAAAGCCAGATACTGAAGTAGTTGATTTTTCTTCAAGATTTCAGACAATTGAAGAGATGTTAGAGGTTACAACCAAACCTTTTATTGTTGATGGAGACACCGGAGGTAATATAGACCAATTTAGATTTAGGGTAAGAACTCTAGAGCGTTTAGGTGTATCTGCAATAATAATCGAAGACAAAATTGGAATTAAACGAAATTCTTTATTTGGAACTGAGGTTGTCCAGAAACAAGATAGCATAGAGCATTTCTGTGAAAAAATAAACGCAGGAATAAGGTCTCTGATAACTGAGGACTTCATAATTATTGCACGAATCGAAAGTCTAATTCTGAAAAATGGAATGGAAGAGGCAATTACAAGAGCAAAAAGTTATATAAATGCAGGTGCTAGAGGCATAATGATACACAGCAAGGAAAAAGACGGAGAAGAAATAATAGAATTTTGTAAAAAGTATAAATCCTTTGCCAAAGGAGTTCCATTAGTTGTTGTACCTTCAACCTTCTCACATATGACAGAGGATGAACTCAAAGAGTTAGGCATAAAAATTATTATTTACGGAAACCATTTATTAAGAGGAGCTTATCCCGCAATGGTGAAAGTTGCAGAATCGATATTAGAACACAATCGATGTAAAGAGGCATCTGATCAATATTGTATGCCCATAAAAGAAACTCTGACGCTAATACCCGAAGATTATTGATGGGAATTCAACCTTTAGATTTTTTCAATATCCTGGCGAGAAATAATATAGATTTCTTCACTGGGGTTCCCGATTCAATTTTGAAGGAGTTCTGTTTATGTATTGATGACAAAGTTCCAAAAGACAGACATGTTATTGCAGCCAACGAAGGAAATGCAATTGCTCTTGCTGCTGGATATTACCTAGCAACGTCTAGATTACCTTTAGTGTATATGCAAAATTCTGGATTTGGAAATGCAATAAATCCTATATTATCATTGTGCGATTCAGAAGTTTATTCAATTCCTGTATTAATTTTGATGGGATGGAGAGGAGAGCCTGGTGTTCTTGATGAGCCTCAACATATCAAACAAGGCAAAGTCCAGATTGATCTACTAAATGCAACCGACATCCCTTTCGAGATTATCTCTAAGAATGAAAAAAATATTGAAAAAAAACTTATTTGTGGAATTCACAAAGCTCTGGGCGAAAACAAACCATTTGTCCTTTTAGTAAAAAAAGGTTCATTTGAATCCTATAGAGTGACTCCACCCTGTTTAGTTGAAAAATTAATGACCCGAGAAGAAGCTCTTGAGACAATATTAAGTCTATTACCTAAAGATATTATACTTGTTTCAACTACAGGAAAAACATCCAGAGAAATATTTGAAATAAGAGAAAGGAATAATGAACCACATTATAAAGATTTTTTAATAGTTGGATCTATGGGGCACTGTTCATCAGTTGCTCTTGGTATCGCCTTAGCAAAACCTAATCGTAAAGTTATATGTATTGATGGAGACGGATCATTAATTATGCACATGGGTAATCTATCAACTGTTGGAAAATTAAAGCCATCAAATTTTTTACACGTTCTTATAAATAATAAAGTTCATGAGTCAGTAGGAGGTCAAGAAACTTCAGCAAAATATATTGATATACCAAATATAGTAAAATCTAATGGCTATCAAAAAATAACTTCAGTCAAAAATAGTTCTCAACTAAAAAACGAATTTATTGAATTTATTAAAAGTGAGGGACCAAGCTTTCTAGAAGTAAAAGTTAAACCAGGTTCACGTACTGATTTAGGAAGATCCACAATTAATCCAATTGATAATAAAAGGGTATTTATGGACTATATAAAATGTTAAATCCTTGCTAATCTTTTCCTGCTTGAATTTCATGTATTTTAACCCAGTAAAAATTATCAATGCAAGAAATTGGTTAAATGCTTGTAGAAAGTATCAAAAAAAACTTGGAATATTTAACCCAATTGTATTTACATCAATAGGAAATACTAATCGTTTGAAACTATTGGAAATATTTAGACATAATAAAATTTTCAGCAATATTTTACCAAATCCCACTTTAAAAACATGTCAAAATGCCATTAATTTCAGCAAAAATAAGGTTTTTGATGGTGTAATTGCCTTAGGTGGAGGATCAGTAATGGATACAGCAAAAGCTGTTATGGCTGCAAATGGAACCGGTGAATTTAATATAGAAAAATTAATATTAAAAAAAGGATGTTTTTCTCACAGAATTCCTTCAATATTTATTCCAACCACTCATGGTACAGGCAGTGAGGTGACGCCGTGGGGGACAATATGGGATATAAAGAAAAAAAGGAAAATATCAATTTATTCTCCAGATCTCTATCCAGATATAGCCATACTCGATGGTTCACTCACATTAAGTCTACCAATTGATATTTCTTTGATAACTAGTTTAGATGCACTGAGTCATAGTTTCGAAGCGATATGGAACAAAAATGCAAACTCAACTTCTACAGAATTCGCAATTAATGCAATTTACACAATTTTAAAAAATATAGAACAATTGAAGAAAAATCCACAGAATCTCACGGTGAGAAAATCATTATTAACGTCTTCTTGTAAGGCTGGCTTGGCATTTTCCAACACAAAAACAGCAGCAGCTCATTCAATAAGCTATCCACTTACTTTATATTTTGGCATTCCTCATGGAATAGCTTCTTCCATTCCTTTAGTTCCTCTTATTGAAATTAATAAACCGAAAATTGAGAAAAAATTAAAATTGATATTAGATCGATTAAATCTAAGCAAAATTAAAGATCTCAAGAGAATTATATATGCAATTCCTGATAGAAATTTAAAATTTTCTCTTATAGAATGGGGTGTGAAGGAGGAGGATATTGACTGGTTAGTTGATCAATGTTTTTCCAAAGATCGTATAATTAATAATATAACCAATCTTAGCAAAGGTGATATTTATTTAATATTAAAGCAGATGTTAAACTATGGACCTTTCTAAAGATACAGAATTGCAACAATTAAGAAAAGATCAGTACAATTTCCATTATAGCAACTATCCATACTTAAAGAGTTTTAAGAAAAATCCATACACATATTTAAAAGCCATTTTCTATATGGAGCTAAGTGCAATATTAGTTTATTTCTTACTCAAAACAAAAATAAAACCGAATACAGTAACATTGACATACGGTTTATTAGGTTTGCTGGGTGGAATCTTGCTTACAATTCCCACAAACGAAACTATCTTTATTGCAATTATTATATTTTTTTCGAAAGGCATATTAGACTGGAGTGATGGACACTATGCAAGGAAAACTTCTCAGACCTCTATTACAGGAGATATATTAGACCATTACGGAGCATTTTTGGGAGCTTTGGGCTTTCAAATTGGGCTTGGTTTTTATGTGGCCCAAAAATCAGATATTTTATTATTTTATTTCCTAATACCTTTTATTCCTTTATTTTACGCTGGAAAATTACATTCTTATTCTCTCTCTATGCTCTTTAAAAAGCATTTTGACATAAAAATAATAAAAAAATACATTCATCCTACTGCACAAAATATCTCAAAAGAATTTAGTAATATAAAATCAAAACAGGACTTGGGCAAGAAATATTCCTTATTTTATAACGTAGCTAGAAATTTATTAGATGATCGGGCCAGAACTGTAGATTTTATTTGCCTTTTACTCATACTAGAAATGTTTACTCCCATTTTCTTTACGTGGATTATATTTCTTGGATTTGCAGTTAAGGGTTTTCTTCTCTTTTCTGCTTCATTATACATTGTGATAAGAAAAGATTGGACAGAAAACGAGTTTAAACAAAAGATCGCGGAAATTTCCAAGGCTTTCGATTCTATAAAAAAACATAATGATAAAATCGGATAAATAAATATGCTCATCATAATAGATAGCAATGAACAAAATCTTCCTCCCCCTTCACTTTTCAATAGAATGAATGTGGATAAAATCTGGCTACTTCATCTTTTTCCACGTTTTAACGCTTGGCAATATAAAGAAAAATTGAGGACTGTTTTAAAACAGGAAGTAAAAATTGAGATTTTAAATCCAAAAAATCTTGTTGATTTTGAGCACTTAAAAAAAAATCTCCTTGATTTTATTGCTTCTGTACCATCATTATTAAAAATATCAGATTCTAGTTTATCTGAATACTTAACCATACATGGGTTAAATATGTGGTGGACATCTGGGGTAGTAGAAGCCACCCCACATAAACAAGACCTATTGCAGAATTTATATTATCTTTCTGCCGTATATCATGCTATTCAAGAACTTAAAATGACTGCAGTATGGTTTCAAGTAAAAAATAAATCCCTTGAAAAAGATTTAATTCAAATGCTCGATAACGCAAAAATAAAATATTATCAAGGATCCAAAAGTCATCAAAGGACTAGGATAATTTCTTATGCCAAGAGATGGAAAATATTAAGGCTTACGGTTTTTCTTACAATGCACTTAACCAGTTCAATACTTTTCAAGCTTTTCTCTCCTAAATGGTTAAATACACAGAATTCTAAAACCATTCCTAAATTTATACATTTGTTTTACACTTATTACCCTTTTACAATTAACATAAAAGACTCTTTGCCAGAGATTAAAATCTATGGATGTTTACCATCTGTTTTATCAAAAAATCTAGGCGGTGAAGCATATTATCTATGCTATATATCTCCTAAGTCAATATTACATCCAATGCGATTAATAAAAGATATGAGAAATTTCTGGGAGAAAAATATTAGACTCATGCCAATGGAAATCTTCATTTCTTTATGGGATATAATTCACGTATTTTTATCCCCAACAAAGTACTTTAAATATTTTAATTTAAGAAAAGATATAAATTACCGAAAAGCTTTTAAGATTGAGGGAATTGATTTATTCCACACTTTTGACGAATGTATAAAAAATTCACTCTTAGGAGATGATGCGTACGAGAATCTTCTTCATTATCACGCCTTTAGAAAGTTTGCCTTAAATTATGGAGAAAAAACTTTCCATATTTTTTATTATCTTGAGTTTCACAGTTGGGAAGTCGCTCTTCTCCTCGGAGTAAAAGATGCAGATAAATCAATTCCCTTGATAGGATTGCAGCAATCAGCACCAAATCCAACCTTACTTAATTTCTTCTTTTCTCCCATCATGTTTAAAAACAAAAGTGATAGATACCCATTACCTGACTTGATCTTGTGCTCGGGAAAATTATATAGGGAATTATTATTATCATATGGGATTAATTCTGATCAAGTTGAAGTAATTGGACATATAATAGGCCAATACCTGAATCAGCTCCCCTATTCAAATGAATTAAAACAAAAAAAGCGAAATGAAATAAATCTACCAAATAATAGAAAGATATGTCTTGTTCCCTGCAGTATCGACATGTCTCTTACTGAAGGAATAATGTATCTTCTGGAGGATGTTGTCGATAAATTACCAGAAGTTCTTTTTCTTATCAAAGGTCATCCCGATTCTCCTATTAAAGTTCTTCTAGATAAGTACAATTTAAATAGCAAAGAAAACGTAAAAGCTACAGAACACAATATAGCAACATTATTACCATTAACCGATTACTTCATCTCAACAAGCACGAGTGTTTCACAAGAAGCTTTGTGGCTAGGATTGCCACAGGTAAATCTCGCCATAGGAGGGCTGCCCCAGGCTAATCCATTACATCTTGTGTCTAATCTTATCGTAGATGTTGAAACTCAAGTCGATCTCATAAAATTTTTCCTACATCCTGAAAGGTACAGTATTCCAAAAAATAAGCGTGCCCTGTTTATCGAAGAAACTAAAATTGATCCATGCCATAAAATTCTAAACATCGTTATTTCAAAATTCCTAGATAGTAAACATTAGATCTTATATCTGACAAGAAGTACAATTCACAGATTTTATATAAAGCCCCAGATTTTATATTAAAAAGAAAATTTCCAATTTATTCTTTGTTCAGAATATCAGTCACAGGGACAAAACACGGAGGCTCTCAATACACCTTAAACAAGCCTCTTTTCTGTCCAAACAATGGGAAATCCCTCAATAATCAAGATGTGAAAAATGGAAATATTAAAAATATTAGATGATTTATTAATAAGAAACAAATTTTTCCAAACTAATATCTATTCAGGAACTACGTACTGGAGCGAGATTTTTCAAGGTCTAAAAGACATTACAAAAAGAAAAATATCGGATAGAACTAACATCTCAACTTATGAAAATTATTTTTCAAAAATTATTAATGCTAAAGCCTGTTTTAGTTTTTCTGCAGGAAGGATGGCTCTTTACGCCATTTTAAAGGCGTTAGGGATTGGAAAAGGTGACGAGGTAATTATACCTGCATTTACATGCGTAGTAGTGCCAAATGCAATAATTTATACTGGGGCTAAACCAATATACTGTGATATTGAAATAGAGCGTTTTGGTCCAGACCCAGATAGCATTAAATCTAAAATTACTCCAAAAACTAAAGCTATCATTGCTCAACATACTTTTGGTATACCTTGTCATATGGATGAGATTATGAATGTAGCTAAATCCTTTGGTATCCCAGTCATAGAAGATTGCGCTCATTCTTTAGGCGCAGTTTATAAAGGAAAAAAGCTAGGAAGTATAGGCTATGCCTCATTTTTTTCCACTGACCATAGTAAAATAATATCGACAAGCATAGGGGGACTTGCAGCAAGTAATGACAATGATTGTATTATTAAACTAAAAGAAATTTATGAAAATTCAGATTTTCTTACCCGAAATCAAGTTAGGAGACAAATATTATCCTTTTCTTTATTTCACATCCTTTCACACCCTCGATTGTATTGGATAGGAAAATATATTTTTGGACTTTTATTAAAAATAAAGATAGCCATGTACATTACTGATTATCTCAGCCTAACAAAGCCGAAAAAATATCCTTTTCCAGCAAAGCTCTCTAACATTCACTCGCGTATTGGTGTTTCACAGTTAAATCATTTAGCAAAAAATCTTAATCATCGCCAAAAAATAGTACACCAGTTTGCAAAAATTGTAGATGCTAACGAGCATATATTTCAAAATAATAATATGAAATGCGTATGGTTGAGGTTTCCAATTTTAGTTGAAAATAGAGATGAATTTATTTCTAAATTTCAAAAATATCATGACTTGGGAATTTGGTATACTCAGGTTACTGAATGCCGCTACGCGAATTTCCATGAGATAGGTTATGAAGACGGATCATGCCCAAAGGCAGAGTGGGCAACTAAAAGGATTGTAAGCATCCCAACTCACTTTCGAATGGTACATCTGGCAAATCTTATTTCAGAGATGATGAAGCTGAAAAAGATTTCACCTGGATTATATTACTATAAAAAGTAGCATGACTAACAATAAAATTAGACTTTCCAAATCAGTAGTGGGCAAACAAGAAGCAGAGGCCCTTGCTCGTATTATTTTTGAGAATGGCTATTTAGGAATGGGTAAAGAAGTACAGCTCTTTGAGCAGGAATTGCAGCATTTTTTAAGAACCGATCGGCAGGTAGTTTGTGTTAATTCTGGCACAGCAGCTCTTCATTTGGCTGTAATGGCAACAACAAAGCCAAGGGAGGAAATTCTAGTACAGTCATTAACCTTTTTGTCCACATTTCAGGCTATTAGTGCTGCAGGTGCTATTCCTATACCATGTGAGGTTATTCCTGAAACAATCACAATCAATCTAGAAGATGCAAAAACTAGGTTGACTGAGTGGACAAAAGCTATAATGCCAGTTCATTATGCGAGCAATCCAGGGAATCTAGAAGAGATTTATCGCTTTGCCCAAAAATACAATCTTCGCGTCATTGAAGATGCTGCGCATGCTTTTGGCTGCTATTATAATGGGAAATTGATTGGTTCTTTCGGAGATGTGGTATGTTTTAGTTTTGATGGGATAAAAAATATTACCTCTGGTGAAGGTGGAGCTGTTATAACAACAGACCAAAGAGTAATCCAGTTTGTGCAGGATGCTCGCCTTTTAGGTATCCATAAGGACACTGAAAAACGCTACCAGGGACAAAGAAGCTGGGAATTCGATGTTACATATCAAGGTTATAGGTATCATATGAGCAACCTTTTTGCTGCTATAGGCAGAGTTCAGTTACAACGTTTTGAAAAGGAGTTCAAACCTGGGCGGATTAATTTAGCTAAAAAATATAGGAATGCGCTCAAGGATTTGCCGGGCGTTAAGTTTCTTGAGTCTGATTTAGAAAGTATAGTGCCCCACATCTTTCCAATTAAAGTACTTCATGAAAAGAGAGATAGCTTGCATCAATGGTTACTTACGAAGAATATTGAAGTGGGTATTCATTACAAACCCAATCATCTGCTTTCTTATTACGGTGGAAAAAAGGGTTTACTTCCTGTGACTGAACGACTCTATCAAGAACTTTTATCCTTACCCTTATACCCAGATTTAAAGGACAAAGATGTAGAATATATTATAGAGGCAGTGAAGCAATTTTTTGAGTCTAAGCACCGTTAATTCAGAATGTTATATCTTACAGATCTTAAAAGACTAGAAGTCTCCACAGCAAAAATATCTTAAGGAGGAGTCAATGAAAGTAGTAATCCTTTGTGGAGGGCTAGGAACCCGCCTTAAAGAAGAGACAGAATATAAACCCAAGCCGATGATTGAAATAGGAGGAAAACCTATCCTATGGCATATAATGAAAAATTATTCTCATTTTGGTTTTAATGATTTTGTTCTTTGTTTAGGATATAAACAGAATATTATAAGGGAATATTTTCTAAACTATGAATTTATGAATAACGACTTTACTATAAACCTAAAGTCGAGAGAGAAAATTATTTGCCATAGTGCACATAACGAAAATTGGAACATCTCACTAATAGATACTGGCTCTGAAACAAAAAAAGGTACTAGAATAAAAAGAATCGAGCCCTACATAGGAGATAGATTTATGGTTACCTATGGAGATGGCGTCGGGAACATTAATATTAAAAAGCTGATCGATTTTCACTCGAGTCAAGGAAAAACAGCTACTTTTACAGGCGTCCACCCTATATCTCGTTTTGCAACTATTGATTTCGATAATAAAGGCAAAATCATTAGCTGGAATGAAAAGAGAAAACTTGAAGATTATATAAATGCTGGTTTTTTTGTTTTAGAACGCAAAATATTTGATTATCTTACTGATGATTGCGAATTAGAAGAAGAACCAATGAGTCAATTAGCGAAGGAGGGACAGGTAGCTATGTATAAACATAATGACTTTTGGCACTGTATGGATACATACAGAGATTATATGGTTTTGCAAAACCTATGGAAACAGGGGAAAGCACCATGGGCAATTTAGTAAATAACTCTCAATTCCGACTTTTTAGGGATGTTTTCCGGAATAAGCGTGTTCTTGTAACTGGGCATACTGGATTTAAAGGATCATGGCTTTCCCTTTGGCTATTAAACTTGGGGGCTAATGTTGCAGGTTTTTCTTTATATCTTCCCTCCGAACCCTGCAATTTTGAGATTCTAAATCTAAAAGACCGTATTACCGACCATAGAGGAGAGATATGCGATATAAAGGAATTAAATAGGGTATTTGAAGAATTTAAGCCTCAAGTTATTTTTCATCTTGCAGCGCAGCCAATTACACGTAAATCTTATGACGATCCCAAATTAACATTTGACACTAACTTAGGAGGCACAGTTAATTTATTAGAATGCATTAAATCATCTCCTTCGGTTCAAGCTGTAGTTATTATTACAAGCGATAAATGTTACCAGAATGTTGAATGTGTATGGGGCTATCGAGAAAATGATAGATTAGGAGGAAATGATCCTTATAGTGCATCAAAGGCTTGCGCTGAAATAGCGTCTCATTCTTATATTAAATCGTTTTTCTCAAAACCAAACTCTCCTAGAATATCAACTGTACGGGCTGGAAATGTAATTGGCGGGGGAGATTGGGCAATTGACCGTATTATTCCCGATTGCGTAAGGGCTTTTTCTAAAGGGGAAAGCCTTGAAATAAGGAGTCCAAATGCTACCCGTCCTTGGCAGCATGTACTTGAGCCGTTAAGTGGATATTTATGGTTAGGTACTAATCTTTTACAAAAGAATGAAAAAGTATTAGGTGAATCTTTCAATTTTGGCCCGGCGAGCGATGTCAACAGGTCAGTAGAGGAATTGATAAGAGATTTTGTGAAAATATGGGGAGAAGGCAAATGGTGCATATCAAACACAAATGATAGAAAAAAACAAGAATCATCACTTTTAAAGCTTAATTGCGACAAGGCTTTACATTATTTAAGCTGGCATTCAGTACTTACTTTTGAAGAAACAGTCAAAATGACTTCTAATTGGTATAAAGCTTTTTATCGTGGTGAAAAAGATATGTATAGTTTTTCTTTAAAACAAATTGTGGAATATACCAATTTAGCTCGGAAAAAAAGGTTGAGGTGGACAGAAAAAAATGATTCAAAACTAAAGGTTGAGGAATAATAATAAATGATTGAAGGTGTAATTATTCAAAAATTAAATCAGATAGTGGATGAACGAGGAAAGGTTATGCATATGCTCCGTTGTGATTCTCCTCTCTTTACAAAATTTGGTGAGGTATATTTTTCCATTGTTAATCCGGGTGTGGTAAAGGCGTGGAAAAGGCACCAAAAAATGACACAAAATTTAACTGTGCCTGTGGGTAAGATAAAACTTGTGCTTTACGATGATCGTAAAGATTCGCTAAGTTATGGAAAAGTTGAAGTTACAGAGATTGGAGAAGATAATTATTATCTTGTCAAGATTCCACATCATATTTGTTATGGATTTAAAGGGATATCTTTGGTGCCAGCTCTCATAGCAAACTGTACAAATTTGCCCCATGATCCAGATGAAGTTATTAATATTAATGCGTTTGATAAAAAAATACCGTATGATTGGAACCAATGATAAGGCTAATCAAAGGAAGGAATTTCAAAAGAAAAAAGATTATTGATGGGAGGTATTTCTTATAAATGCCAACAGTTAGCGTAATTATGAATTGTCTTAACTGTTCAAAATATCTTCATAAGGCTATTGATAGCGTCTATGCCCAAACATACAAAGACTGGGAGATAATATTCTGGGATAATGCATCAACGGACAATAGTCCAGAGATTGCAACGAGTTATGATGAGAAACTGAGATATTTCAAAGGAGATAAAACAGAGCCGCTTGGAAAGGCAAGGAACTTAGCGATTGAAAAGTCAAGAGGTAAATTTATAGCTTTCTTGGACTGTGATGATATTTGGCTGCCACTCAAAATAGAGAAGCAGATGAAGCTTTTTGACAAAAATCCCAAATTAGGTCTGGTCTATAGTGATTGTCTCTTTGTATATCCTGAAGGCAAGAATGTTCTTGCTAGAAAATTCTTTAACTATCATAGAGGACATGCGTTCAAAGAAATGCTCTCTAATAATTTTATTGTTCTTTCAACTACCATTGTGAGAAAAAATGTGCTGAATGAATTTGGAGGTTTTCCACTATATAATATAGCAGAAGAGTTTGCGCTCTTTTTAAAAATCGCCAAAAGATATCAAATTGACTTTGTTAATGAACCATTAACGCAATTTTTATACCATGAAAGCAATGCAAGTAGGAACCTTGAAATTAATCTTAAAGAGGTCAAAGAAATCTACAGTTACTGGTTGCAACAGGGTGACGAAGAAATTAAAAAGATCTGTAAAATATCAATGGCAAAGTTGCATTATGGATTAAGTAGAAAGGCCTTATTTCATATCAAAGATAAATCGCTGGCAAAATATTATATCAAGGGATCATTGCAGTATCAGAAGAAATTCAAGTTCTATACTTTTTGGGGATTTTGTTATTTACCGATGTGGTCAATTCAGGGAATTAGGAAATTAGTCCTGAAATTCATTTAAGTATTTGTCTGTATTAATAAAGAGCTGTTTTTGATTTTTTTAAGTAAATTTGTGAAGGATTATCATATTTCATCAAAACATTATAATCACAGATAAATCTATATTTTCTTCATGAAAAGATCTAACATATTACAACCGATCTTTATTTCAAAAAAAGATCGTACGCAGTTCTCTTACCAGAACCAAAGGAGTATTTTTCTATTTCTAATATTTCTGGGCTCTACCGCAATAATGGCTCTTACATTCAATATGGTTATTATTGCTTTATGGATATTGTTATGGATTTTTGCCCGATCCTATGCTACCTCCACTAAGGGATTAGAGTTTTTAATATTTATTATTGGATATTATCTATTTTATCCATCGATTTCAACGGCATATGGTAATATATATCATCAAGGAGTTGTATTGGGTGGTATTCTATTAGTATTTGTTATTCTCTATCGCTTTCCTGTATATAAATTATTATCTGAATATAAATTTGCTAAAATTATATTTTATGGCTGGATAGTTTGGGGTATCCTGGCTTATTTGCCTGTAATCTTCGTTAATTATATACAAAGCTCTTTTATTTATAAAGCAACTGAAAGATCTGCTGGTCTGGTCGAATTAACTCGCGACTCATCCATTCTAACGTTAGCTATTCCAACAATAACTGCTGTAATTGTGATGTTGATACCTCTCTATGCTTTACGTAATGTAAAAGATTTCAACTCGTTCTGGAGGGCACTTGTCAAAGGCACCTTGATATTGTTAGTTCTTTCATTGATAAAGTATGTTTTCTATATTGATTTTATTCCTCAAGACTATGAAATTCGTTATCACGGATTTCGAATGACCGGATTCTCCACTCCAGATTCCATTAACTTTAGCCATCAGTTACTTATACCCATTTTGTTCTTGGCCGCACTGTCAATACGGTTTCCCAGAAGGATGAAGCTATATGAGTGGATTACACTATTATTAGCAATATCGTGTGTGACACTTACCTATTCACGCACTACCTATGTTTCATTGTTCTTATCTTTGATATTTCTTCTTTTGCTAAATTTTCGCAACAAACGAACCATTGTATTTAGCACCATCATAGCTTTACTCATTGGGTCTCTCATAAGATTAGCAGATATACAACAACATTTTGGATATGGTGGTGATCGTTTTAGTCTTGCTAATCTCGAAGGACGGATAATATTGGCCAAAGCAAGCTTAAAAATTCTTGCTGAAAGTCCTTTATTTGGAGGGTTCCCTGGAGGATCCCAGATTGCTCTAGCAAAAATAGATATGCCGGGCTTACTTTACTGGGTTGGTGCACATAATATGTTATTAGATATAGCGCTACAATGGGGCATTCCCATGGCATTGCTGTTACTTTTAGCGCTAATTTATTCTATTTGGAATGGAATACTTGCAATTCGCAAGCTACAAAAAATAAGACCAAAAAAAAATATATTTCTTATAGAAAGTATAGCATACGGCGTAGTTGCTGCTTCTGTTGCATATATTATATATGGTTTAGCGGCAAATATACCGCCCTATTTAGTATTTTTTATTTTGGGAATTGCATTAGCAATTCGTCGTATAGTTGATTCTCAATATTTTGACTTTCCCAAAAAATTGTCCAGGATTGCAAAAGAAAAGTCATGAGCATAATGAAATCAGCTAAGCTCGAGCAGGTTAAGCCTTCAAAATATAAAATTATTATTGTAGGTTCCCTTCCCCCCCCTTATCACGGCTCTACTGTCTATTTCCAAAATCTCATAAACTCGAAAATTATAAAAGAGTTTGAAGTTTTTCATCTCGACACATCTGACCATAGAAATTTAGATAACCTCTCAAAATTAGATTTTACAAATGTCTATCTGGCATTAAAAAATATTGTAGAGTTAGTGTGGATGCTGATCAAAACAAGACCAGACCTAGTTTATATCCCACCGGCTACAAGCCTATTACCCTACCTCCGTGATGGATTGTTTATTCTTTCTGCTAGTTTTTTTTCCCATGCTAAGATTATCAGCCACATGCACAGAGGGGATTACTTCCGTACCGAGTTTTATGAAAAATCAAACTTGCTCACTCGTTTTTTTATCCGGTGGACTTTGGGCAAGGCAGATACTGCAATAGTCTTAGGCAAAAATCTTCAAAGTACTTTTCATGAATTTGTTAAGAATATTGCTGTTGTTCCAAATGGCATCCGCTTTGATCAATTTATTAATAAGAAATTCACTTTCAAACAGAACAATGAAGAAATCGCCGTAAGTTATTTAGGAAATTTGTTCAAGAATAAGGGTATATTGGATATACTTCATGCGGCAAAAATCGTATTAGATAAACATAAAAATGTAAAGTTTAGATTTGCTGGCTCCTGGTCTCAACAAGAATATAAGATGAAAAATCAAGCATTTAAATCTATTCGTGAAAATAATGTCCAGGCAAATGTTGAATTTGTTGGGATGGTCTTGAGCGAAGCTAAAGAAAAATTTTTGGTCGATACAGATATTTTTGTTTTTCCATCATGGTATGAGGGCTTTCCATTGGTCATTTTAGAGGCGATGGCAGCAGGCTGCCCCGTAATCTCAACAAAGGATGTGGGTGCTATACCAGAAGTGGTTGTCGATGGAGTTAGCGGAATTCTTGTCGAGAAGCAAAGCCCAAAACAGATTGCTGGGGCTATAACAAAATTGATCGAGAATACAAGACTGCGTGAAAAAATGGGAAAAGCAGGTAGAGAAAGGTTTGAAAAACATTATACAATGGAAAAGAATGTAAACATGATGATAAGGGTTTTCAATAATACTTTAAATAAACAGTCTCAAACTTTTAAAAAAACACGCAGATTTATTGCGGCGTAATCAATAAATGAAAACTTTAGTCACCGGTGGCGCCGGCTTTATTGGTTCAAATGTTGTCCGTCTGCTTCTTGAAAAAGGGCATAATGTAAAAGTTCTGGACAATCTTTCAACAGGGTACTTTCAAAACATTGAACATTTAGACATTGAGTTTATAAGAGGTGATATACGCGATGACAAAGTAGTTCAAAAAGCAACTTCTCAGGTGGACGCTGTTTTCCACCTTGCCGCACACATTGGAAATGTAAAGTCACTTCAAAATCCCATTGAAGATTCAGAAATCAACGTGATAGGAACTCTAAAAATTCTTGATGCAGCAAAAAGAAATGGAATTAAAAAAATCATCCATTCTTCATCTGCCGGGATCTTTGGTGAACTCCAATATATGCCAATTGACGAAAAACACCCTTTGGAGCCAGATTCTTTCTACGGCGTG
>SDBT01007550.1_pt1 | contig 17869 bp, 18 predicted proteins | sample 2277101 | NCBI WGS metagenome assembly SDBT01 (sample SAMN10404973, study PRJNA504765) | marine sediment metagenome | isolation source: marine sediment core GS10_PC15, 103 cmbsf | place: Arctic Ocean: Southern Knipovich Ridge | collected 2010 | reverse complement strand
CTGCAACAACAGATGGAGGAAGAATTGAATGAAGCGCGCCGGGAGAATATGAGAAGGCGACTGGACTCTATATCCTTTCCGGCCACAAAGTCATTCTGGTTCTCAGTCACGCTCGGTTCTGACGGATACTTCTGGGCATCTGTCCCCCGTAATACGTGGAATGCAGATGTCAATGGAGCACAACAGAGAGTTCTCAGCCCGGAAGGGGAGTACCTCGGAGTGACCACTTTTCCTGATATTCCAGGTTATTCTCCAAGAGCCCAGGTTGACCATGGCCACCTGATTTACATGTACGAGGATGAAACAACCGGAGTTCCTGTGGTCATGGTGTTCCGTATAAAATCTGCAATCCGTGGCTTTGCTTATCCGTTAGATGAGTGAGACACCAGATCAAGTCCCTGTACCGTCGGTGCCGGGGCTGGAGTATCCGAAGTAGCTGTCGAGGGATCTCCCTGCGAGCATCAAGTTTTGATCTACTGTATTAGGACTGAAGACGATGTTATTGATCGGATGGAATTATTTGGGGGGACAACTATGAGAGCGACATTGCAGCCTGCCACAGCCGACCCCCGCCTTATACGGATTCTCGGTTTGGCTGTAGGGTGGGGGAGAAGTGCCCCCTGACTTCCTGCGTGTAAGGCAGGCCCGGGCCAATATGCCCCCACCGGTCCCAACCGGTCAGTACCGGACAAAACGGCTCCCATAAAGGCTTCTGGATGAGTTAGCGATCGGTCCCAACCGGTCCTGACCGGCCCCTACCGGAACAAAGTTTGGCACATATCTGGCACACGGAATCAAGAAGCCCCATATGCTATTCGCATCATCTTCCCCCTGAGGGAAGATTACGTCTGTGTAAAAAAGCAGTATGGACCGTCTCCTGCCTTACGGTCTGAGTATCAACGCGATTCCAAAAGGATCAACAAGATTGGTAATCAGGTCTTCCACATTGGAGCCATCCAGGTTGGCCAGCTGGATTCTATCATACATCTCATCTGCCCAGTATATCTTGCCACCTGCAATGTCTAACGCGATTCCACCAGGATAAACACGATTGGTAATAAAGTTTTCCACATTGGAGCCATCCAGGTTGGCCCGCTGGATTTGATTAGTAAAGGAAAATGGATCTGTCCAATACATCTTGCCGCCAGATATGTCCAACGCGATTTGATGAGGACTTGAAAGACCTGTAGTAATCAAGTCCTCCACATTGGAGCCATCCAAGTTGGCCCGCTGGATTTTATCAGCAGCGTTATCTGCCCAATCGATAATTGTCCAATACATCTTGCCGCCAGATACGTCCAACGCGATCCCAAAAGGAAGAACAAGACTTGTAGAAATCAAGTCTTCCACATTGGAGCCATCCAGGTTGGCCCGTTGGATTTTGCGAGCACTGTAGTCTGTCCAATACATCTTGCCGCCAGATACGTCCAACGCAATTTCAACAGGACCAAGAAGACCGGAAGTAATCAAGTCTTCCACATTGGAGCCATCCAGGTTGGCCCGCTGGATTTTGCGAGCACCGTAGTCTATCCAGTACATCTTGCCACCTGCAATGTCTAACGCGATTCCCCAAGGCATATTGAGATTTGCAATCAAGTCTTCCACATTGGAGCCATCCAGGTTGGCCCGCTGGATTTTGCTAGCTCTGTAGTCTGTCCAGTATATCTTTTCAAACAAGGCTGAGTGTGTATTCATACCGTAAGTTGCTGTATTGTCCGCCTCGTCCTTTACAGTAACATTCATGTAATACCACGTATTCGGACTTAGTCCGGTCACTGACACAGATGTAATGTCAGCAGTCCAGTCCTGGATAACTATCCCATTGGTTTCAGCATCCTCTACAGTTGCAATATTGGGTGATGTGGACCGATACACCTTGTACTGAAGATTGGCTGATGAGCTGACATCGTCCGTCGCTTCTACCCAATTCAGCGTGAACGATGTCCAGGAGATATCGGTAGTTGAGAATGCCCCTGAGTCCCCTGGCACAGGATCTGTCAGGTCAGCGTCTGTTGACTGAGAGGTCACAGTGTAAGCAGTCACATTCTCTGCTTCATCTTTGACGAGCACGTTATAGAAATACTCAGTACCAATCGTTAGTGCAGTGTCTGTCACCGAGGTGACATTTTTCGTCCATTCGAGGACAACAGTCCCATTTACTTCAGCATCTGAAACACTTGTGATATTAAGTGCGGTAGATCGTACGACCATGTACTGCAAATTTTTCTGACTTGTATTGTTGTCAGTTGCTGCAGACCAGTTGACCGTGCAAGAGAAAAATTGAACATCGTGAAAAGATATTGTCCCAGAGTTGCCTGGGACTGGAAGTGTTGTGTCTGGCTCTGTTGAAGCCTTGTCACATCTAACGCATAGAAGCATCGTTATGATGGCAAGAGTCACAAGACCAGTACGTTGTCTGAATAAACTCATAACGCGCCTCATTATTAAGAGAGAGGATGTACAATCTCAGCCCACATTATATCTACAAATCATTTGCTAGTAAATTAGTCAATATGAGCCTTTCTGGGGATGTCTCAGTATACGACCTTACTGGAAAGATTATGCTAATCGAACTACCCAATCGGCCCTCACCAAAACATAGTATGGCACATATCTGGCACACAAATCAAACGGACGTCTCTCAGGCGAAGCACCGCAAGCAGCGTAACTGGTTGCGGTATAGAGGATTATATGGTGGGCGATACCGGATTCGAACCAGTGACTTCCTGCGTGTAAGGCAGGCCCGGGCCACTATGCCCCAACCGGTCCTGACCGGTCAGTACCGGACAAAACGGCTTCAGTAATGGCTCTGTGACGAGTTAGCGATAGGTCCCAACCGGTCACCACCGGCCCCCACCGGAACATAGTTTGGCACATATCTGGCACACGGGCTGAAACAACGCTACTATTTGATCGTCATACTTGTTACCTGACGGAACCTTGCCCACTATCACGCTATCGGGGGGGTGTCGATTATGATATCTCGCTTGTCGATCATAGGTGTCTTCGCGGTATTCGGTTGCCTGGCTGCCTGCTCCAGTACTCCAGGTCATCAGGTAATCAGGACAGAAGTCGATGGTATCCCTTTGATCAGGACAGAAGGTGCTCCTCTTCATGACGGGCCGATTTTCGAACTAACCAGTGACTTCGTCCTGGGCACTGATGAGGATGAACCTGAATGGCAGGTATTCGGATCACTCTGGACACTTTTCACTTCAGATGGTCGGATGGTCCTTGGCGATTCACGACGGAGCGAACTCTTCATTGTCTCCCGAGAAGGTGAGTTGCTTCATCGTCTGGGAGGGGAAGGATCCGGACCAGGTGAATTCATGAACCTCTGGCTGATGCACTGGATAGAACCGGGAGAGTGTTCTGGGTCGAGGATCTGAGTTTGATGAGGATCAACCACTATTCCATGGATGGATCATATCTCGGCTCATCCAATCGGTCCCCCCTGATGATGAAGAACGTCTTTATCCAACCGATCAGCCACGACCGGTTCCTCGCTTCGTATGGTGAAGGGCGCGAAAGTGAACGTAGATTGGTGTACGGTTTTCTGAATGGAGACCTGGAGTGGATCGAAGACTTCATGACTGTCGAGGCTTTACCCGTCTTCCAGACGAGTCCCTCAGGGTTTAGCCCAGTTCCGTTCACCGCCGGTGATGAATGCATTGCCACCCCGGACGGTCGCATCATGGTTATTAGGCCAAACGAGGGGCGTATAGAGATCTACTCGGGTCAGGGTGAAATCCTGCAGTACATCGAACGGGATTGGGAGTTCGTTCCCGTCACTCACGAGGACAGGGAGGCTGTCCGGCAACGATATCGGGATTCGTCACGTGAAGAATCCCGGGAATTGGCTGAAAAGGTTCCATTCCCGGATCAGTATCCCGCCTTCCGCATGGCGACCATGGATGACAGTGGTCGGATCTGGGTCGAGCATCTTCCAAAAGGCAGTTTCATGCGATATGAAGGTCCGACCACATATGATGTTTTCGATTCCGATGGTATCTGGTTGGGAACCCAGCAATTCGATTTCAGATTCACGGTATCTGGTGAGTACGCTTTTCGTCAGTACTACGCAGAATCAGGCTCCCCACGGTTAGAGCGATTCCGTCTAACATCGCTGGTCACAGAAACAGATCCTCGATAGAGGGTTTGGATGAGTATACGGTTTGATGGTGTCCAAGTTATGGGGACCATTTATGAAAGCAATATTGTGGATTGTGTCACTATTTGCAGTACTGGCAGCCTGTTCCCGCGGTGAGGATATTCGCTCGTCCATTGAACTCCGGGACGGGATCGAGGTCCGTGTTTACCGTTCATCCGATCCACCCGCCTTGGATCCTTTCGAACCGGGCGAATCGACCCTGTTCGGTACTGACCAGTCAGCTGATACCTATCTCTGGAGATATGCTGCCCCTGCGCGGGTGCTTCCAGATGGAAATCTGCTGATTGCGGATGGACGGAGCGAAACTGGAATGGTGCATCGGTTCTCACCTGATGGTCGTTTTCTCAACTCGTTTGGTCGCACGGGTGAGGGGCCGGGTGAACTCATGGGTGCGTACCCAATATTTTTACTCGGTGATACCATCGGGATATCAGACAACGGTAACAAGAGGGTGTCGTTCTTCGATCTCCACGGACGCTATCTGAGCCAGTTGAGGATGCCCACCGGGATCGCTGGTTACACAAGCCTGGAGATAATGCCGCTGCCCCGTTCACGTTTTCTGCTTATAAGTCTCGATGGACGCGGGCTCTCAGCCACTGATTCTAAAACAGTATTTCGCTGGAGTTTCGTTATCCAGGAGCTCGGTCAAGATCTTGAACCGGTGGCCACTGCTGTCGACAGTATCTACGATCAGGAGTGGGTTGTGGTGGATGGCCGATATCTGTTTATATCGATGACCAGAACTGCTCCTGTCTCATATGCTGCGGCTCCCCATCTGCCGGTCGCCTGGGTTGAGTCCGATAAGTATCGGATCGAGTTCATGGATGTCGGAAGCAACTTTCGGTACGCCGTGGAACTGCCCCATGATCCAGTACAGATAACAGCCGATATCAGGAACCGATTCATTGACTCCAACGTCGAACTGGGGTACTCCCGCGAAGGATTGAACCGGCTCCAACTGCCCTCCCATCTGCCTGCGACCGATATTCTGTTGTGGGATGATGAAGCAAGACTGTGGGTTCGGGATTTCACCAGTGACTATGCCTCACCGGCAGTCTTCAATGTGTTCAACCGAGAAGGAGAATGGCTGTTCCGGCAACACCTTCCCCGAACGCCGAGCTTGATAGAGAAGGGGAGTATCTACTATTCAGACGAGGATGATGCGGGGAATCCGCTAGTGAGACAGATTCGTTTGGTGGAAAGGTAACCACAGACATGGTCGAGGTAGTGCTCCAGCATGCAAATATTTTATTAACGTGCAACATAATTGAACGCCGTTCGTTATACCAGCAGCTCGACGGAACCTCGCCCTTATTCACTCTATTGGAGAGGTGCCGGCGATGAAGTGTTGCCATCTGATCACGTATACTTTTGTGACGCTCGGTCTGTGTACGGCCTGTTCCAGCGTCGAATCACCCGACCATATTTTCAGTATCATCGAGGAGAATGGTGTTCCTATCGCTCTCAACAGTGGCGGTCCGAAGTATACCGAGCCTCTCTTTACCTATGAGGAGCTCTACCGCCTCGATCAGGATGAATCGAGGGAGGAAACAATCCTCAGCGGCACGGGCTCTCCCCGTATGGATGCCGATGGCAATGTCTACGTTGGTGACTCTCAGAACTACCGGATTGCTGTCTTTGACAACACTGGTCGTTTCCTCAAAAGCATAGGGCGTGAAGGCTCGGGTCCGGGTGAGTTCAGGACGCTCAGCCTGCGGGGTATATTCGATGACCATGTAGTCGCTTTCGATCCAAGCCAACTGCGTATCACGATATTCACTATCGATGGCGAGTTCGTGCAATCCATCCTGTATCCGAGGATCACCATGAAACCGTCATTGTTCTTCAACACTACTGGAGCCTACCCGGCGCCTGGAAATCGCATTGTTGTGACCCAGCAAGCTTTCGCTCCTGTAGGTGATGGCACAGGTTCAGCTTTCAGAGTAGGTGTTCACACTGAGACAGGTGATGAACTGGCAGAAGTTATCAGTCCCCCGGCACCTGGACCGGGTAACTTCATCGGGGCTCCCATCCTCCACTACATACCCGGTCGGGGCATCCTGAATGTGAAGTGTCCAGAACCCGAGATGGAATGGTACGACCTTGACGGATCTCTGAGGCAGGTCATCAGACTCGATATCGAGCGCGATTCGGTAACGGCTTCAGACCGCGATCGGGTCACTTCCGAGATACGAGCAGAGATTGAGAACACGCCCGAGGGAAACCAACGTACTCGGCCCCAGCGTGAACTCGACAACATCGCATTTCCCAACGATCGCGATCCCTGGTTCGGTGCCCTGGTTGATGAGTCGGGTTTTATCTGGGCCGGTGAGCCGAGGGGAAGCTATCTCAGCCCGATCCATCACCGGAAATGGAGACTTCTGAGCCCGGAAGGTGAATATCTGGGTGACACCTATTTCCCTGAGGTATCGGGAAGAGCCGTAGCAGGCCGCCCCTCCTACGGACACCTTATCATGACATGGGAAGACGAGGAGACAGGCGCTCCAGTGGTTGCAGTCTTCCGGGTACGTTCCGCGATCCGCGGGTTTACGTACCCATGATCTGTAACCTCCCACTGCTGATAGTCGGACTGCTATTGCCGGCAGGGGTATCTGCCCGGCAGGAGCCTCCTTGGTATGGATGTAAGGCAAATATCCCGGAATAGCCTTACAAAAGCCTTACTTTCGACCGGTTTAGTAAATTTTGGAGGGCATTTCGGGCCCCTCGGATGTGTCAACTGAGAATGAAGGCATACTTTTCGTGTCCCGAAGTACAACGTATATGGCTAGATCAGGTTCCACCCCCGGCTGCAACACTCCAGATCGTCTACAGCAAACGCAAAACTTTGCTTGACGTAATACCCTGTCTCACAGTACGATCGGGCCGCAGATCGCAGCTGAGGACCTCTGAGAGGGTAAAACAGGTGCTGTTCCCGGGTGTATCAGCATGTAAGCGCGTACGTGGACGTACAAGCGGTTGACAACAGATAGTTAAAGTATTACTCTTTACCAGTACCACATGTGATGAACGTGTGGTCGAGGAGGACGGATGAGACGTCCCCATGGATCGTCTGCTGAGCTCTGGATCAGTGACATCCAAAAGTTGTTCGGGATCGATCCAAGTGTTTCGCAGACTTATTGGTCTGCTAGACATAGGATCATTCGTCCCACGGTAATCGCTTCCGAACGGGGAGGTCGGAACGTGTACGGGCCCTGCGAGGTTGTGAAGCTGCTCGTCGCGAAGCAACTGGCTGAGGATGGGATGAAACTCGATGAAGTACAGAAGGTGATTCGCTGGATGGAAACAGCTCCCACGATGCTGGTCATGTATCCAGAGTACCCAACAGATTCCAATCGCTCCGGGAGCATGGATAAGTCTCCACAGAAGAGCAAGAACTTGGGTGCTGGTCAGCAGGACACGTGGCAGACAATTACCTTCGACCCATTTCCGGACCCGGAGACGGTCGCCGAGAGCTTTATCAGGCAGCGTGGCTACCCAAGGCCGCCATTGAGTTCGAAGGCGTGGATGCTGTACTGGCGAAAAGTGGCGCAGTTCGTTTCTGTGGATCGGTACCGAACTGGATTGAACTCGATGCAGGTGTTGATCCCAGTGCGCTGGCTCCATGCTGAACAGGATCGCTTCCGCCACACACTCCGCTGGTTCAACCGAGTTACCGGGGAGCTGGCCATTGAGCCTGTTCTTCGGGACGATCAAGTCCCGCTCACTACCACCAGATTGATAGATGTTGCCGCGATCAAGTGTCTGGTGGCCGAGACGCTTCTGAGCGGAGCACGCATACGTGAGGCGTAGTATCCACGAAACTGCCATCTCGTAGAGATTGTGTCTATGACTCCTTTTTCTGGAGTAGTTCTATGCCGCCGAACCGCGGAGACAATCCCTTACAAGCGCTTGAGCTGTTGGGTACCTGGGAGTTGAGCGTGTTGTCATCGTCTGCCGGTCATGTGCAAGCAAACCGCCAGCAGATTATGAGGAGAGGCTGAGGATTGCTCTCGACACCTTCCCCTGGTGTGAGTTGAACCATATTAAGTTGGATGCCCACTCATGAATGCGGTCGGGTACATCAGGGTTTCAAGCGACCAGCAGGTACAGGAAGGTCTGTCACTGATAACCCAGACCGAGCGACTACATGCCTGGGCCACCACGAAGGGGATCATCCTGGAGAGGATTGTGTCGGATGAGGGCATCAGCGGGGGGACACTGGACCGTCCGGGATTAGACAGCATCCTGACACCTGGATTCCATAGACGCGATTGTTGTCAGCCAATTGGACCGGTTGACACGATCTGTTCGCGATCTGGGGCATCTCCTTGATGTCTTCCAGCAACACGATGTTTCACTGATCAGCCTGTCCGAAGGTGTCGATGCTACGAGCGCCGGCGCCGCATCAGATGGCAACAGCTCATCGCGAAGGTGTATCTGGAAAACCCGCTCCTGTGTCCTGAGTGCGGACACGGGATGCAGATCATCAGTTTCATCACTGATCCTCCGGTGGTGGATAAGATCCTGCGGCACCTGAAGTGGCGACCTGGAGAAGCACTCCTACCCTCCGGCCGGTCGCCGCCGGCTGAGCTCAAGGTGGCTGAATCAGATACCTCCCCTCAATTCTCCTGCAGCACCTGAATCATAAAAGAAGAGAACGCACCCGCAGAAGCCCTCGTGGTGGGCGTATGCCCGGATTGTTGATCGCCGGGCCGAGGCAGGCCCTGCTGGTTCCTCTCAACCCGGGATAACAGAGGATAGAACTGTGAATTCGGGGATTGGTGCTGCTGCATGGCTCTGCTGGAGTATTGAAACGGATACATTGGTGGAATTGGCCCGTATTTGACCGGAATACAACCGAGATGATATGCTTGGGCTGAAATTGAGTTACTTATCCCTATCGGAATGACGAGGCTGGAATGAAGGCTGTGCAGTTTCACGGAGATGGGCTGGAGATCCGGGATGTTGCCGTTCCGGAACCAGCATCCGGAGAAGCCCTGGTGCGGGTACAGATGGCGGGGATCTGTAACACGGACCTTGAAATCCTCCAGGGGTACGCTGGATTCTCCGGCACACTTGGGCATGAGTTTGTCGGGCGGGTTGAGCGGGTCCAAGACGCGGACCCCTGGTGGACCGGTCAACGCGTGGTAGGGGAGATCAACCTCGGTTGCTACGATGCCGGCTGTTCATGGTGCCATGGCGGGCTGGACCGTCATTGTCCCAATCGGAAAGTGCTGGGCATACAGGAAAAGGACGGCTGTATGGCCGAGTTCCTGACCCTGCCCGTGCGGAACCTTCTGCCGGTACCCGACCATGTCCCCGATGCCAGCGCCGTGTTCGTGGAACCCCTGGCGGCGGGCTTCGAGATCCTGGAACAGGTTCATCTGGAGCCCTTCTTCCATGTGGCCATCCTTGGAGACGGCAAACTCGGCCTCATCATCAACCGGGCCCTTCGGTATTCTCCCGCGACCTTGATCCATATCGGGAAACACCCGGAGAAGCTCCGACTGGCGGGAGAATCCGGGGTTCGCACCATGCTCCTGGAAGATCTCACGAATGAGAAGTTCGACGTCGTGGTAGAGGCCACCGGCTCGGCCTCGGGTTTTCAGACTGCGTTGCGGCATGTCAAACCCAGGGGTACACTGGTGTTGAAAACAACGGTGTCCCAGTCCGTGCCCATCGACCTGACCTCAGTGGTCGTGGATGAGATCGAGGTTGTGGGGTCGCGGTGCGGCCGGTTTGAACCGGCGCTGAAAGCGCTTTCACAGGGTCTGGACGTGTCGCCCCTCATACAAGGGAGCTTTCCGCTGACGGAGGCGGGGCCTGCCTTCGAGCTGGCCAGGGCGCCGGGCTCCCTGAAAGTCCTTCTGGAAATACCATCACCCTCTTCTATTTGAGCCTGGGGGACAGGATGCGAGTGGACGTAGGTTTTGAAGAAGGTCAGGTGCGCTTCGAGGTGTCCGGGAAGCTGGATTCCGTCTCTGCTCCGGAGTTCGAGAAAACCGTCATCGGCCTCATGCAGGAGGATCCGAAAGACGCCTTCTTTCACCTGAAAGAGCTGACGTATATCTGCAGTTCCGGCTTGCGGGTGTTCCTACAGGCGGCGAAGGTCGCGCGCATGCACAACAGCCGTGTGGTTTTGAATGCGCTGCAACCGCAGGTAAGAGAGATCTTTGATCTGGCCGGTTTCACCCAGTTCTTCACCCTGACCGACGAGGTCCCCTGAGGCCCACCGACCGACCCCTCAGTTCAACGCGTCCAGATCCGCCAGGGGGATTTCCTTGTCAAGCGCCAGGAGACGCCTCTCGGGCCGGTGTCCATTGCGAACCTTATGCGTGAGCCAGCAGGAGAGCCGTACCAGTTGGTCCAGGACCCGGTCGAACATCTCGGAGGGAACGCCATAATAGAGGAAGTTCACCGGCATCCCACCGGCCAGGAGTAGCAGGTTCTTTGCTTCGGCTGATCCGGGGCATTCCCGCCCGTGCAGGGTGAGTTGAAAGCCTCCGCCCTGGATGATGCCCGTCTGGGGGTCCCGAACGTCCGACATCTCCAGGGTTACGGGCACCCCTCCCATGGTGGTCATTCGTCCCGACCGAATATCCTGAAGCAAGCTGATCAGGGACGCCCATTCTACGGTTTTCGTGGATCCGCTTGCGAAGTACACGTCCTTCTTTCTGCCGTTGCAGACCAGCCACTCCAGGAATTCCCTAGACAGAGGGGACTGCCCAGTCACACCCACAAAGAGGTCCACATCCAGGCGCAGATGCTCAGGGAGCTCTTCGACGGTCCGGCCCTCCGGAATTCCAGGCCCCTCCGAGTCCTCGCCGCACACCAGGTCAACGCCGGCCACCCAACCATCCGTCAGCCGGTTCCCGAACTCCCGGACCAGGTTCCGGCCGATGGCCCCGCGGGAGCCAAGGACGATGACATTCCTGTAGCAGAGCATCTTTCCTGATCCGTGGAGGATGGTCTCCACGGCGTGAACCACGGAAGTCGCGGTGCCTTCCGCTTCTTCCCCCACCTTCAGGTCGGAGACTGCGATGGAGGCTGCCGGAAAAGCCAGTCGCTGGAACCGCTCCTCCACCTCTGCCAGGTAGTCATACCCGTTCCGGGTATGCTCCACACTTCCCACGAAGAAGGGCTCGAGCCACTCCGATAGCTTCATCTGCCGGTCCATTTCCGACAACTCTGCACCCGGGTCGTCCGCACGGAAGTGGGCGAAGGCCTCCGCCACGGTTCTGTTCTCCAGACACAGGCGGTTGATTTCCGGCGCCAGGTATCCACCGTCCTCGATGAGGACAAAGAACTCCCCATTCCGTTTAGCCTGCAAAGCGTCTCGAAAGAAGAGGTGTCCTGCGGTCAACCGCATAGCGCTGAAGAAATCGTCCTCCCCCACGTCCAACTCGGCCTCCAGGCTACTGAGGTGATCGACCGGGGAGTATTGGTGGGACAGGTGGTATGTGCCCTCCACAGAATCCACACCTCGGATTCGCCGCAGCGCGTGAAACTGAAACCGATCCGGCGGCAGGGATCCCATGCTCTCCAGGAAGGCGTCAGGCACAATGCCCTGGTACTTCACGAACAGAACATGGAGGGAGGCAGCACCGAGCTGGTCCATGGCATGAATCATCGCCATGCTCTCGGACGTGATGTGATGAATCAGGAAAACCCGTACCCCCGTCAGGTGGGGGCTGGCACCTGAAAGCCACTCACCGAAACGCGGCATCTTCTCCAGGTAGCCGTCCATACCCCGCACCTGCCGAGGCCGGTTCAGGCTGATGTTCAGGACCTTTCCTCCCTGCGAGATATCCAGGTAGGCCGTGTACTTCCGGTCCAATGCCTGCAACCGCTGTCCGGCAGCGAGGTCCTTCAGCACCTCCCGGTGCTCCAGCAGGAAGAGCAGCTTGTCCAGGAACCACTGGGTCGTCAGGTCACGATTATCCAGAATGCTCGGGATATCCTCCGTCAGCCAATGGAACTTGATCTTTGCCACATGCTCCATCCCGCCTTCCCTGAGGTTGTCGAACAGCGCTTTCTGCCTCTCTGGGATCTCATCGAATTCTGTCTGCTGGTTGTGGGCCTCAGCATGGATGGACTGGAACAACTCCCGGACGGTGCGTTCGCGATCGGCCAAAAAGAGGTAGCTGTCCTCTCCATCCACCTCCATGTGCGGGATTCGCGTCAGGTCCAGGCGGCCGTCATCCTCGGTTTCCATGGTCATCCGGAGGAAATGAGATGCAGCCACGAATTCGACCAGCAGCCAGAAAGCCGGGGCGCCATCCTGGTCGGGGAACCGAAACAACAGCGCCTTACTGCCGGTCAACAACGGAGTCATTTGATCCGGAGACTGTAGCCGGGCGAACACGTGCTGGATCCGGTATCGCAGAGATACCCGGGATGCCGGCAGGTCTTCCGCCACGGAGAGGCGGGCCTGGAACTGAATGGTCTGAATTCCCAAATCGGTCATCTCCTGAGCGATTTCGGGATCCAAACGGAGGTCCACCGACACGTCCGCCCGTCCCCACACACATTGTTCCACAATGGCATCCACCAACTGACCGGCCACCAGCCCGGCACCCGGAAGCATGCGCAGGTCACGGACATCCATCTGCCGCTGCCCTGGATGCTGCCCCTCTCCGGTGCCGGAGGCTACACCGTCGTGCCCCTTCATTCTGCCCTCCTGACCATCAACATGGCGATGTCGTCCGATTGGTCTGTGTCACCAGCAAATCTCTTCACGTCCTCCAAGATTCCCCTGATCACGGCCTCCGCGTTGTTGCCGGTGACGCCATCAAGGATTCCTGTCAGTCGATCCATCCCGTAGATCTCCGAACTACTGTCGAAAGCCTCGTTCACTCCGTCGGTATAACAGAAGACACCTTCCCCCTTCTCGACCAGGACCGACCTGGTCTCGTAGCCCGCACCAGACCATCCACCCAAGGCGGGGCCCGAGGTGGTTTCCAGTCGCTCGACCCCATTCCGCCGCATGAGAAACGGTGGATTGTGCCCAGCGTTCACATAGTCCAGTCGACCCGTTTCCAGGCTGAGAACGCCAAGAAATACCGTTACGAACATAGAGTGATCATTCCCTTGGGCCAGGGCGTTGTTGACCCTTTCCATTACCAGATCCGGTGGGATATCAGCTTCTACCGTTGCCTTGAGCAGTGTCTTGGCCACCGCCATGAACAGGGAGGCGGGAACTCCCTTTCCGGATACATCCCCGATGACGAAACAGAAACGAGTGTCATCGAGAAAGAAGAAATCGTAGAGATCGCCACCAACCTCCCGGGCCGGCTCGATCATGGCGAACACATCCAGGTCTTTCCGGCTGGGGAAGGGCGGGAAGATCTTCGGGAGAATACTCATCTGGATCTCCCGAGCGATCCTGAGTTCGCCAGCCATTCTCTCTCGGGTGGCTGTGGTTTCCATCAAGGTCTGAATGTGCTCCTGAAGAGACCGTTGCATGGTGCGGAAGGAATCAGCCAACTGACGCAGTTCAACCGTGGAATAACCGTCGGGAACCGGTACATCCAACCTTCCTTCCGAAATTTGTCCGGAGACCTCTGACAAAAGGTGGATCTCGGCGGTGGCTCTCCTGGCCACAAGAGTGATTCCCGCCAGGACCAACAACATGCCCAATCCACCGACCAGAAACAGATTCCGTGTCAGCCGCTTAAGGGGCTCGAACAACTCCGCCTCGGGAAGAAAGATGGCCAGCGACCATCCCGTGTGGGCCACCGGCTGATACACGACTCGATACTGGCTCCCCTGACCGAGACCCGACACGGTTCTGACCCCAGATCGCCCCCCCACCATCTCCCTTCCCAACTCAGCCAGCGAAGAACTCTCCTGCTTCTGGGCCAGGGAATGGACGGTCTCCCTCATTACCACCGAATCCTCCCTGAACACCAGAATCCGGCCCTCTGCGGATAGGAGAAGGCTGTGGCCCGTATCCAGTATCCGGATGGATCGGACCATGTCCCGAAGCTGCCCCAGGGAAATGTCCGCCGTTACGATCCCGAGACCACGTCCTCCGTCTCCGAACACCGGTACGGAATAGGTGGACATGAGGACGTCCCCACCCCCCTCGTCGAAGTAGGGCTCGCTCCACTGGGACTGACCTGTGGCGAAGGAGTTCGAATACCACCCCATCTCCCGGTAGCTGTATTCGGGCGTGTCCAAACGCCTCGACCGGATGGTGTCTCCGTCGCGAAAAACGTAAGGACAGAACTGGTCTTGGGTCGGACCCAGAACCCCGGGCTCCAACCCAAGAGCCATGCCGAACACGTCGTCATTCAGCTGGATGCTCTGCTCCAGCAACTCCTCGATGGTGGATTCATCCAAGGCCCCGCCGCCAAGGGTCACGGCCAGGGCCCTTGGGATGTCCGCGATAGGTTCCAGTATCAAACGGATATCCCGAACGGCATTCCCGGCAAGGAGGTGTGCTCTCTCCTTGACCTGGAAAGCCAGCTCTCTGGATGCGAAGGTGTACACTAGGACCACCACTACCAGCTGAATCGGCAGTATGGCCAGCAGCGTATAGCGGATGAGACGCCCGGAGAGAGTTTGGATCACTTCGATCCTCCCACCGGAAATGGAACCGTCCACTTCAGCGTCAGAGCGTTGCGGTCCTGACTCCTGGAATAGGTGATCTCGTCTGTGCTCGCTTTCACAAAGTGAATCCCCAACCTGCCGGGTCGCCTTTCCTCTATGGGCCGGTTGGTGTCCGGTTTGGGCGCTTGCAGCGGATTGAATGGGACTCCGCCATCGGTGATGGTCACGGCGAAGAACCGGTCCATCAATGCGGCGTGGATCTCGATCTCTCCCGGCCCCTCGGGGTAGGCGTGCATGATGATGTTGGCGAGGATCTCCTCACAAGCCAGCTCCACCCTGGTCAGGCCGGCATCCGGTAGCCCCGCCGCCTTCCCTCGGCTCAACAACCAAGCCTGGGCTGCTCTCAGTCCCTCCATTAAGGCTGGGAACCGGTATCCATCCAACTCTGGAACCCCTGATCTTCTCATGCGACCAACTCCTGTACACCTGAAAAAGTCCGTCCTCCTTGAATTGTAATATATATCACGTTATTTATCTCCGTCAGTTCAAGCTCCCAATACAATTTCGTGATGAATCAGTAGAGTGGCTGAGCTTTCCTCCGTCGAATAAGCGCATGCAGCTGTAAACGGCAGCGAATGACCAACTTAGTAAGGTCCCCTATACTCTGCCTCTACAGCTGACACGCAATACGTTTGATCTTCCCCCAGCTATGCGCAGCGACGCATAGTCAGGGGAAGACCATAAAGCGATCCTGAGGGCCTAAGGGATAGTGCCGGGGTTTACAGGTACCTCTGGTTGATGACGCATAGATTAGTCTCGTATCGGAAACCAATGTTCGTCGATGAAGGCTTCAAGATCCTCCCAGCGGAACCGGAGGGGGGCATGTTTCCCTTCCCCGAGCTTCACGAATGGTAGCTTCCCTAAGTATGCCCAGGCTCGAACTGTACTGACCGCGACCCCGAGATACTCAGCGGCGTTCTTGGCAGTGAATAATCCACGGGGCTGAGCTGATGGTGTGAAACTCATGGATACGTTCCTTTGTCTGTTGAGAGATCTATCCTGACGATCACAGGAGGGAGAGGGGGGTTGTAAGACCACCAAATGGTCCAGACAAGTCTATGAGAGCCCCGATATCGGGGTGGGACTGGACTATCTACATTGGGAGTAATTCCAAGTCTATTGCAACCTTATCTGTCTTTATCAGTGGGTTCTCATGAACTCGTGTGAGCACTTATCCCTCTGGATACACAACTGTCATATTAAAGGTGGGGCTTTCTTGCATATCCTTCAAGTTCTGGGGAAGAATTAACAAGATCAAGTTGCCTCCGCCCGGAAGTTCCGGAGGGCATCCTCAAGCTCGTCATCGACGATGTGGGTGTAGATCATCGTGGTTGAGAGATCCTCATGACCGAGCACCTTCTGAACCAGACGGATATTCTTCGTCTCCCGGTACAGATCGGTTGCGAAGGTGTGACGCAGGAGGTGAGGGTGGACCCTCTTCTCGATCCCGGCCTTTGCAGCGACACGCGCAACCATCGCCCGGAGGTACCTATCTGAGACCTGTCGTCCCTGTAGCGTGATGAACAGCAGATCACTCTGTTCAGGACGGCGTTCCCTCCAGGACTTGATTAGTTCGAGGTCGCTCTCATTTATCCAGAGGATGCGATCCTTCTGCCCCTTACCCTGTCGGACGGCCAGCTTGCCACTCATCCAGTCGAGATCATTAACCTTGAGGCTGAGAACCTCAGAGGATCTCAGACCAGCGTTCAGCATCAACTGGATCATGCAGAGGTTGCGAAGCCCGGTTGGTGCCCTGCGGTTTGGTTGCTTGAGAAGTACTAACCGCTCTTCTTCGGTGAGCACATCAGGGAGTTTGCGTCCGCGTGAATTGCCGTTCCTGCCCAATTGACGCTCCGGATGCTAATAGTTCCGTTTATATGATAAAGCGGTACTCTATGAGCAGTATACTATATGGTCGAGAGAAACACAGGTATATTCGGTACTATATGACCTTTTGAAGACGCCGAAAGGCGGACGGGGGGAGTCGTATACTAATTGACAGCCGGGGTCCTCATAGGTGTTAGGCTGATGAGAGTAGGATCTATGAATCTATCGGATATTGGACAGGCTGTGAATGCTCAGTGATAGGGGTAGGAAGCGATTGGTATTAGTAATGATCCGAAGATCGAGTGTCGGTCCACTAATGATCCACAATCATCCTGATTCTTAAGTGTTTGATACCACTGAGCGCCCAACTCGAGGATTGGAGTCATTGGTCTGCCATTTATCTTGAGATGCAACCTCAACTCACCACCAAGCCGCCATTCCGAGTGCTTATTACTCCCGCGCCAACTCCAGCCGTGCCACGTCCACTGTTCAGTCTGGTGTGAGATGGACAGGCAAGCAATAGAAGCAATTTCACCATTTCCAATTGGCCATCTCTTTAGACGGATTCCAGGTGTTAATGAGACACTGTACCCCCTCGACTGATCTGGTGGCCATTGAGGTATTCCACTTGTTTGCCCAACGAATGACTCTCCTGCCTGCCAAAAATCATATGAAGTTTCAAGGAGGAGTTTGGACTGTTTTGGACCATTGAAGTAGATATGGAATCCAAGCCTTATCAGCTGGGTGTTTTCTGGCGGCTCAATCGCTCGAACCGGTTGTATTCCAAGAATGATTCGACCAGATAGGTGTTCAGTATTGGGAGCTGATTGACTAGTCGTTGTGGTTGGAATGGAGCATAGGGAAAGAACTGATAGAATTATCGATATGGTGATCGGTCGGCAACGCTGATTAATGTTTGAATCCATGCTCATCTCAAAATACTAGATAGGTTTACCCGTCTTTACATTCGACGGGTGATAATGGGCGAGGTTGACGTGATGCGTCAGAAATAGAAATAGTGCGATGTCTTGAACTCGAGTTCGGCCTAACACATGTTGAGAGCACGCCCCTTGCCCGTCTGAAGGAACCGGTACAGTTCCTTGGACAAGGTAGACACGAACAAGGAGCGGCTCGCATGAAACGTAATACCAAGTATGTAGGACTGGATGTGCATCAGGCAACCACGGTGGCCTCGGTACGGGAATCGAGCGGCCGTGTGCTGGCGCGAGCAGTGTTTCCGACGGAGGAGTCAGCGAT
>SDBT01007549.1_pt1 | contig 17872 bp, 35 predicted proteins | sample 2277101 | NCBI WGS metagenome assembly SDBT01 (sample SAMN10404973, study PRJNA504765) | marine sediment metagenome | isolation source: marine sediment core GS10_PC15, 103 cmbsf | place: Arctic Ocean: Southern Knipovich Ridge | collected 2010 | reverse complement strand
GATTTTGAACTTCTAATTAAAAAAATAAAATTAGGAGGTAAATAATGGATATAAAGTTAGACGTAGCTAAAAAACTAAAAGAGGTAGGCTTTCCACAAAATACTCAATTTTACTGGGTTAATGTTTTTGAAAATTTAGAAGGAAATGAAGAGCTTTGGCAGATACAACACATAGGATGGATTAGTAGAGAAAAAGAAATTTATCATCATATCTCTGCCCCATTAGTAGAAGAGCTAATGAGCAAGTTTAAAGGTTATGTGAGTATAGAAAAAAAGGAAAATGGTTACCACGCATCAGATGGTGATAATGGATTTGCTGATGACAATCCCTGCAATGCTCTCGGTGATTTATATATTTGGGTGAATACTTTAGAAAAATGAAGGAGTAATTTAAATGAACCGTATAAAATATACATTCAATATAACCATAGGGATAATCGTAGCTATCTGGGCGTTGTTATTTAGTAAGAGAGACCCACATACGCATTACGAAGGGAGGAGATAAAATGAAAATAAACTCTATTATCAAGGTGGAGAAGAAAGAATTAAAAGAAACGCTTAATTGGTTAGAGAATGTAGAAATAGAAATGAACAATAGAGTAAAAAATAATTATGGAACAGCCTCTGGAGATTTTGCTACATATCAAAGAGCTGCTCTTTCTCATGCCATAAAAATCATTAAAGCTGTTGAAAGTAAGGAGATAGGTTTGGATGTGGGGGAGATAAAAGAAATAATAGCCCACGAAAGATTTGGTTGTGCTTCTTATTCTCTTTTATCAAGAGGAGATAAACTAAATGCAGACCTTTTCGTTCAAGCTCTAAAAGCCCAAGAGAAGTCAATTATCGTGGAGGTGAAAGATGATTGATGAGAAGTTGATGGAGATATTGTGGGATTTTGACAAACCTTTAACAAGTAGTTTTAAGAAAAATAGTGTAGATAAAGCAATCATCCGACTCAAAGCCTTAGTGATAGAGAGTTTGGGGGAGATTAAAGATTGTAACAATTGTAAATATATTTCTACAACAGAGGAGTTGCAAGATTATCAGGCAGTAAAAAGTCCTCATATCTGTAAATTGCTTGAGCATAGGATTTACCACGCAGGTAGACACCCCCTATTAAAACCCTTGAGAAACTGTCCTCTCAACCAACACATCGCTGAAATGAAGGAGAAGTTTAAGTGATACCAGACAACTGGTATAAAGAGCCTTACGGAAAAAGGCATAAGTTTAGTCATAGGTGGTTAAATGCTAAACCAAAGGAGAATAATATGAGAACAGTAGGAATGTGTGATGGTGTATTTGACCTATTACATACTGGTCATATCAAGCATCTAACTAACTGCAGGAAGCTATGTGACTACTTAGTTGTGGCTGTAGCAGACGACAAGTTTGTTAGGAATAAAAAGGGAAAGGACAGACCCATAATAGGTGAGGATGATAGACTCTTAGCTCTAAGGGCATTAAGAGTAGTAGATGAGGCATTTATATGTGATGGAACAGTAGCATCCATAAACAGAGTTAGACCACATGCATACTTTAAGAATTATGACTATGTTTTGAATAAAGAACTACATCCAGATATATTAGTAGTTCGCATGCCTGTATATGGTAGCACCACTAAACTCATAGAAAAGATAAGGAGTGGGAAATGAATAAAGTAATTGGTGTTCATTGTGTTTTGTATAGAAGTGTAAAAAGTAGGGATGGAGACCAGTCAGTTGAAGTCTTACTACAAAAGAGAAACAGGAAAGCTCGGATATATCCAGGCTACTGGGCACTATTTGGTGGTACGCTTGAAGAGAACGAAGGTGAAGTAGACTGCCTAGTAAGAGAAGTAAAAGAGGAATCTGGATTTAAGATGAATCCAAAATTTATTGTGCCTATTACAAAGCTAACTATACACAGAATTGGTATGAAGTTTCAATTAGCTTACTATGGCTACGAAATAAATGAGGACTGCATAGTATTAAGCGACGAAAGCATAGGATATGCATACTTCAATGCAACAGAGATAAATACATCCATGATAAGACCAGAAGACAAGGTCGCAATAGATACATTTTATAGTATATATGGTTTTTAATACAAAGGAGCAAACATGAAAGAGGGAAAGTATCTAATGGATGGCAACAAACTAATTTGGCACATGGATAGAGTAGAAAAACACTTTAAGCATGGAGAAAGAATAGCTCCTCTTCATATTGACATAGGTGTTACTAAGAATTGTAATGCCAAATGTATTTATTGCTACGGTAAGTTTCAAACTATGACAAAAGATGTAGTTCCAGGTGCTGTCTTAATTCAAATGTTCCACGATGCACCACTACTAGGTGTTAAATCTCTCGCAGTTATTGGTGATGGAGAGCCAACACTTAATCCAGCCCTGTATGACGCTTGTGAGATAGGCAAAATGCATGGCTTAGATATAAGCGTAGGTACTAATGGCATAGCCCTCAATGAAAAGAAACTAAATAGACTATTATCCACCTGCACGTGGCTACGCTTTAACCTTTCGGCTGTTGATGAGGAAGGGTATAAATCCATCCACGGTGTCCCTGAGTGGAAGTGCGTGCAGGCTAATATAAAACTAGCCGTAGAGCTGAAGAAGAAGCTAAGGTCTAAATGTACCATAGGACTTCAAATGGTACTCATGCCACAGTGCCTTGACCAAGTTATCCCAGAGGCTAAGTTTGCAGTAGCTAACGGACTTGATTATTTTGTCATTAAGCAGTTTAGCGACCCAGGTTGTGATGAAATGAAACCATTTGAGCTTAGTTGGTATGATAATATATCTGTTACAACTGTTCTTAAAGAAGCTGAGTCACTATCTAACTGGAAAACTAAGGTCATAGCTAAATGGGGTATGATGCATTCAAAGGGCAAACGTGCATATGACCATTGTGCAGATTGTGCCCTGTTGTTTCAGATTTCCGGAAGCTCTAAGTGTTATCCATGTGGTTACCTATTCGGTGATGAACGCTATTGCTACGGAGACCTTAAAAAGCAAACACTCAAGGAAATACTAGACAGTGAAAGATACTGGTCAATCATAGAACATATGAGAAAGGACTTTGATGTTCATAAGGATTGTAAGGGTTGTTGCAGGCATGACTTCACAAATGCCTTTATCAATAATTATTTAAATCCACCAGACCACATTAACTTTATATAATATGCACTTTAAAATGTCAGACTATATTGAAGTAAAAGGGATAATTACCCCACAGGAGTATGATATACTTTACTTTGCATACTTAGGTGTACCCTTTAAAGTCCTTAGTAGTATATACAAGCTAACCTACAAACAAATTCTAAGGATATTTGGTGTAGCCATGCATAAAATGATTATGTTACAAGAGTCTCAAGGACTAAAAACTAAAGCAGAGGTAGTCACTATTTGTCAGCTCATTCTTACAATGCACAGTGCAGCACGAATAAACAACCAAAGAGGACAGATGGAAACATTGAAGAGAATCTACATAAAAGCAAAGAAAATGAATAGGAAATTATACAGGAATAAATATGGTAAACTTCCTGATATTCCGCAGAACAGTTGGAAAGAGGAAGATTGGTATAAAGATTTAGAGAGGAGGTAAAATGTTTGAACTACATATAGTATATTGGATAATCTTAATTGTGGTTACAATAGGTATTCTTTTGGCTGAACTACTTAAATGGTTAATTAGAGTCTATATAGGAATGACTCATAAATTCAAAAATTGAACTTACGGAAGGAGGAACATGAACCAACACTGGAAAAAACTACCAAGGCAGTCTTTGGGTGATTTAATTGATAAGGTTTCTATACTTAGTAGAAAAATATACTTTGGAGAGGAAGGAGCCTATAAAGAACATACTTATTTAACTGAAGCAGTTGAAAAGTTAGGTCTCAAGTTAAATGGCTCATTATTGAGTGCAATTATTAGATTGACTCAAATGAACATTGAGATTTGGAACAGGGAAAATGCTGTAAGACGAGCTCCTGAAGGAGAGTTACCCAATGGTATGACTGATGCAGAGGCTAGGAAAATTATGGTAGAAATCAGGGATTTTAATAGGAAACGCATCAAATATAAGAATGAGATAAATAGGTTAACAGGGCTAGGTTTTAGGGAATTCAAAGTAAAACATAGGAGTCAATAATGATTAAACTAACTGATGACAATGAAAAGGAATGTGCTATCAATGAAAAGTACATCACAGCGGTTCATATGTATACAGCATCTAATGGTAATGGCAAAGCAGTTAAGATACTACTGTGTCATACTGGTTATTTAGGGTTATGGTATCACGATGCAGCTAGAGCAAATGATGCTTTTACTGCTATTTGTGATGCTCTAAACAAATATGGTTGGAGGGGATGATGGAACTAGAAAACCAAGTATGTAGTTTAGAACTTGCTAAGAAACTTAAAGAGTTGGGGGTTAAACAAGAGAGTTTGTTTTATTGGTTTCCTTTTGGGGAAGGGATAAGAGAGTGGCAAGTAACAAAACGGATTCTCGATAAAGATGCTATAAAAGGTTGGAAATATCACGAAAAACATAATAAGGAGTTTTCCTTCTACTCCGCCTTCACAGTAGCAGAGTTGGGGGAGATGTTGCCTGCTGAAAACGAAAATAAGTATAGATTTGATTTAGTAAAAAGGACACCAAACAAATGGGAAATGAATATCTTTGATAAATGTGGAATATATATTGAGACATTTACTGCTAAAACCGAAGCCAACGCAAGAGCTAAAATGTTAATATGGTTGATAGAACAGGGGAAGGTGAAACCATGAAGCGTACTTGGACTAAAGACAAACTCATTAAAGTAGAATCCAACTTTGCAAAGGAATTTGAAGCAGGCAGGATAAAATGTCCACTGCACCTTTCTGGGGGTAATGAGGATGAACTAATTGCACTCTTTGGAATGATTTCAGCTAAGGACTATGTATTCTCAAATCACAGGAGTCATTATCACTACCTACTCAAGGGTGGGAGTCTAAAGTCACTCAGGGATGAAATATATGGAAACAACGAGGGCATGTGCAAGGGTCGAGGTAGGAGTATGCACCTATACGAACCTTCTATCAACTTTTACACCTCAGCTATAATTGGGGGTACTCCCGCTATAGCTGTTGGTGTAGCCCTCGGAATAAAGAAGAAATATAAGGGTAAGAAGAAAAAGCCTCATGTATGGTGTTTCGTTGGTGATGGTACAGAAGACACAGGGCATTTTTTAGAGGCTGTTAGGTTTGGAACTTCTAGAATTCTTCCCCTGACCTTTGTTGTAGAGGACAATGATAGGGCAGTGGAGAGTACTAAGAAAGATAGGTGGCATCATTATCAACCAGTGCTTTCTAGGAATATAATGCATTATGATTATATAGCTACTTATCCGCATGTAGGGATTGGGAAGTGGGTGAGCTTCTAATGAATAAATGTAAACATATAGCAGCTGATAAAGTAAAACCTGGGTCTGCAACTATGAAGGTTATGTCTTGTCCTAAATGCAAGAAAATCATTGTTAAAGGCAGGAGTACAGGCATGGGCTTTGGCAGACCAAAGGTATTGAGGACTCAGGAACATGGGAAAGATTTTGTTATTAAGAATGTATAATAGCCAAAAAAGGAGGTGATTTATGGCTAGAACTTCTAGTAATCACAATACAATAGCAACTGCTGGAGATGCTATGGAGTGGAGTAATATCCCACTAAGTAGGGTTATGAATGCAGCTGAAGCAAGAATGATGGCAGATATGGATAGACCATCAAGAGGACAGAGACGAGATACAGTATATTTCGATGATATTCCTACGAGTAGAAAACAAGAAAAACCAACCCTTAAAATGAAGGAGGAACTAACACTATGTTCGGAAAAACTTTGGAACTAAGAGAAAAGATTTGTAACCTTAATTACAATCTTAGGATAGAAAACAGGCGTGTAAGTGGTTTACTAGAAAATATTGCTAGTCTACAGAAAAAGATAAGCGAAAAGAATGTACACCAATTAGCTATGCATGCCCTAGACATTGAGAAAGCCAAGAACGATATCAGAAAGTCTATGGAGAAATCCCTTATCGAGAGCGACCTCAGGCGAGTTGAAGCCGTTGCTAAACTTAACACCTACATTGATATGGACACCAAGGATGAAAGAAAGCACATTCAAGAAATGCTAAAAGATGCTATTAAGGGTTTGAGTAGCAAACCTGAGATTACTGTCAATAATAAATAATACTTAGGTCGGTGTGGCGTGGTAGCCAGACAGAATCTAACTAATGGCTATGGTGTAGGCATAGAGGACAGGCAAAAAAAGTACATCATGTAGGGGTGCGAATCCTATTTGCTTGATATTGTTGCAGACCAACTGCCACCGACCTGTCTTTATAAAGGAGTAGAATATGACATACAAGGAACATATAACTAATTGCATGGGGTTATTAGCTGAGAAAGATGACACAGTATTCATAGGTGAAGGACTCATCAACGCAGGTCGCATCTATGGAACTATGGACTGTGTTCCCATTAAGAAATGCATTGAAATGCCAATAGCAGAGAACCTTATAGTAGGAGCTGCTATGGGGCTAGCCATTCAGGGCTACAAACCCATCGTTGTATTCCAACGGATGGATTTTATGTTAGTAGCTGCAGACGCAATCATTAACCATCTGTGTAAAATACCAGAGATGAGTGGTGATAGAGTAAAGCTCCCTGTTATCATACGAGCTATTATAGGTAATCAAAGCAAAGAATTCGACGTTGGTCTGCAACATAAGGCTGATTATACCCATATCTTTGAGCCTCATATGTTTACTATACCTCTTGTAGTACCAGACCATATACCTATGTTGTATAAAGATGCATATAAGATGACTGAACCAGTGTTGCTAATAGAACGATATAATAAGTATGAGGATAAAAAATGAAACCAATCAAGCTCCCAGAACACTATAACTACATTGAGGCATACCTTACCTATGACTGCAACATGTCCTGCGACTATTGCCTCAACAGGTTCCAAGCACTCACATGCCCAAGACCTCTTACTACTCGGAATTGGATAAGAGCCTTGGCTCGTATATTCCCTAGTAAGGATTTACCAATAACCCTAGGTGGTGGTGAACCCACAGTCTATCCTGGGTTCTATGAAGTAATGGATTCCATCCCCAATGGCACAGTAGACCTACTGACTAATGGTTCATTTGATGTTAAAGAATTTAAGAAAAGGATTAGACCAGCCAAGTTTAGGAATAACGCTAAATATGCATCCATTAGATTTAGCCTACATTTTAATAGCAGTATCAAGTTAATAATGAACAACCTCGTGGAGCTTAAGAAAAGTGGTTATCATGTTGGCTTATGGTGCACCGACCACCCAAAGATAACTAGTCTTATGTTAAAGGTTAGGGATATATGTGCAGATTTTGACATAGACTTTAGAGTTAAAGAGTTCCTAGGTTATTATCAGGGAAAACTCTATGGTAGGTATAAATACCCATCTGCTATCGGAAGGTCTTATACTTCTACAGTCATATGTAAGCCATCAGAGATGTTAATAGCTCCAGATGGTAAAGTCTTTAGGTGTCACCGTGACTTATATGCTCACGAAGATGCTATTGGAGATATGTTAGGAAAAATGATATTTCCTGAGTGGGGAGAATGCAGAGAATATGGGAACTGTCATCCATGTGATATCAAACTCAAGTATAATAGATTTCAGGTTTATGGACATTGTCCTGTAACCATAAAAAAGGAGAGTTTATGATACGAAGAAAAGTTACATTGTATAAGTTAGAAGGTTGTATTGGATGCACAAAAAAATGTCTACATAATGGAACAGTAGCTATTAAAGAAATTTCAGAAAAGTATAAAACATTATTTACATGCAACTCAGATGCCTAAGTAAAAATCTATAAAAAGGAGGTGATAAGGAATGAGAGGAACAACAGAACTCAAGGTCATTGAGAGACCTAATTCACTAGACATAACTGGTGGAAAGAACAGAGCAATCTATGGAAAGATTATATCCACGTTGGATATTATGGATTCCACGAAGTGTATAGAGATAGCTCCTGATGAAATCAAAGGTAAGACCATTATAAGCAAAGTCAACAACCTCAGAGGAGGACTTCAAAGAGCAACAACTACCCTAAAAAAGGATTACCAACCAGTTGTATCCTACAACAAAGAGTCAGAGGTTATCTATGTATGGTCTAGGATTAAAATAAAGTAAAGGAGGTTTATGGAACGCATTTGGGATTTTACCACGATTGACACGTTCCAAACGTGCAGGCGTAAGTACTACTGGTTCGCAGTTAGACATCTACAGACCAAGACGAAGTCCAATGCACTATTGTTTGGTGGAGCTATCCACGATGCCCTTGATACTCATTATGGCGAGAAGAATATGCCAAAGGCTATCGCTAATTTTAAGGAAACTTATAAAGATAGGGAAGGGGATGACCTAAGAACAGTAGCAAATGGAGTAAAACTGCTTGAACACTATGCTGTTGTCTACGAAAAAGAACCCTTTGAGGTACTGGGTAAACCTGAAACAGGGTTTGTCTATCCCATTGGGGAGATAATGTATGGTGGAAGAATGGATTTACCTGTTCGATGGGATGGACCAATTTGGATTGTGGAACATAAAACAGCTTCAGTTATCAGGGCTGCATACTTCAGACAATTTGACCTTGAGAAACAGGTAACAGGGTATATCTTAGCAGCTGAGGCTTTCACAGGTGAAAAGGTAATGGGGTGTCTGATAAATGCCTTAGAACCTTGGAAGGAACTTAAGAGACCTACAGCCAAGTCTAAAAAACCTGAAGACCATTTTGTTAGATATCCAGTTACTCGTAGTCAGATGTTAAAGGATAGGTTCAAGCTCAATGTTCAGCGTTTGGTTAGGGATATACTCTGGTGTGAAAAGAACAATGAGTTTTACGAAGCAGAAAAGAAGGAAGCATGCTTCTACTACAACTATGATTGTCCTTACAAAATGCTTTGCCAATTTGGTGAAGACGAACGGACTATTGAGAAGGAGTATGTAACAAGTAAATGGGAGCCTTACAAAATCGAGGAGAAGAAAGATGGACAAAAGACCTGATTTAATACCTATTAACATTGTAGGTGCAAAGGTTAAATCACTTCAGTTTGAGTATGAAAAGGACACAGTACCTGTGGTTAATCTAAGTGTTAGTCTTGTAGACGACCTTGATAGAAGTATTACAAGTATAACCCTTAGTACACGTTCTTGGTATGATTATGGTGCTATGAAGGTAACAACAAAAGCATATGATTTGATAGGACAACTTACAAAGGAAATGACTAAGTGTGCTATTGTACATATGAACTCTCAACGAAAAGTAATTACACAGGGGGATAAATGAACTACTTTAGCTGCCTTCTCATCGGCGATTGGGGAACTGGAAAGACCACAGCTGCATCCACAGCTCCAGGACCAATTCTATACTTAGACACAGACAACAAGATACATAAAATGGTCAACCTTAGACCTAAGTTAGAATCTGGTCAAATAATCCAGTGGGCTCTCATAGAACCATTATCTACTATGGGACTCAAGAGACTAGCTACTGCCGATATGAAGCCTGGGAAGAAAATGACCGTGGAGAGACCGTTGGGATATATGCACCTCGTGGAAATGATTGAGAAGCTCGTAGAGGACAACTGTGTAGTTGACTACGATGGTAAAAGAGTAAAGGTTAATACTGTGGTTCTAGATAGCTATACAACTATGGATGAGCACATACGCAGATTACTTATGGCTGTCAATGGAACTGCTACTATGACCCTGCCCCTCTACGGAGCTTTATTATCTAACTATGAGGAGGTCAACAATACCCTATTGAGACTGCCTGCTAATGTAATCTTTATCTGCCATGAAAAAGCAGACAAAGATGAGCTCACTGGCAAAATCAGCTACCGACCTCTCATCAATGGTCAAATGGCAGGTAAGATAGGAAAGGACTTTGAAGAGGTTTACTACATGCAGAAGACCATCCGAGGAGACACAGCTACTTATGAAATGAACACCATAGGGGATTCTATGCGTAGCTGTAGAACCTCAAGAGACCTACCTAAGATGGTAGAGGCAGACTTTAGTAAAATCTATGGGGGAAAATAATGCCTGATGAAGAGATAAAACTTCCATATGGTGGTATTACTGATACAGTGAGAATCTATGAGGATGAGCTAAAGAAAAACACTAAGGAACAAGTCTATAAAATAGTTAAACTTCGTTGTGAGTTAACTCAGCAATCCATTATAGATTTAGTAGATGTTTGGTACGAAGGAGAAAAATAATGCCTAAAGAAAAAGAACACAATCCTGGAATGTCCGACGCAGAAAATGTCTTTGAGGAGATTGAATCTCAGGAGAAAGCGGAACGGAAAAGACTTTGGCTCGAGGAACATGGTCTAGGAAAAAACAAACCAAAAGGGGGTGAAAAACATGATGACGATGAAGGGAGTAAGACTTCTAAAGGAGAACCACAAACTCATAAGGACAGTCAAAGCTCTAAAAACTCGGGTCGAAGGGATGAGAAAGATGATAGCCGATAGGGAACAGGAGAAGAAGTGGTTAGCCAAGCTTATTGAAAGCAATAAGTTCCTAGTTAAAGAGGCAGCAGACTTACAGGGAGAAGCGATTACATTATTGGAGAAATTAGACTAAAGGAGAATAAAATTATGCGTATAACAGTTGATCCTAATACAGAAGTATCAGGTTTTGGGTATGTTGAAGCAGGCAAGTACCAATTAAGAATAGTTAAGTGTGAACAGATAACAGGACCTAAAGCAGAGTACCTGAAATGGGAGTTCGAGCTAGTTGACTCTAACCTTCCATCAGTTACTGGCAAGGGCAAACCTGGACACATCTTTGAGAACACAACTCTTAAGGTTGGAGCTCAGTTCAAGCTACGTCAGCTTACTGATGCACTTGGAATACCTTGGGCAGACCTGGATACCGACGCTATGTTGGGTACAGAGTTTGAAGCTCAGCTTGACATTAAGGAGTATGAAGGTATTTTCTCAAATGAGGTTAAGAAATACATCCCAGTTAAATAACAATTAGGACTTTGGAGAGGTTGTGGCGTATAACAGAGGGTTCAATACATATTGGACTCGCCTAAGTGTGATAGAGCTCTGTACAGCCTCTCCACAAGTTCAATTTTTGAACTTACCAAAGGAGTAATATGTTAAAAGAAATGTTACAAGCAGTAAGCACAATGTTAGATTGCAAAGGCAATTCAGAGGTGCTTTCTTTTCAAACTCAAGTAAGCTGTGCTAAGACTATCTTGGACAAGGTTATAGAGGGGCTTGATGAAGGTCATTCAACAAGAGTAATACATCCAACTGTACACGAAATATTAGATACTGAAGCAGCTTTATTAGCAAAGAAGGAACCAGAGCGAAAACCAGTTTTGACACCTGATGGTCAGTACAAGATAGTTAAAGATGAAAGCGACAGAATAGTAAGAATAGATGGCTTAGCTCTAGATGGTGCAATTGAACTAGACGGAAAAGTTATGTCCCACAAAGAAGCCATAGGTAAAAAGTTTACCACTGGGAGGATTCTATGAAATTAAAGATGACAGATATTGTAGTAGGCAAGCGTGTCCGTCAAGAGTTTCTTGATATTGACGCACTAGCTATCTCTATTAAAAAGTATGGCTTATTACACCCAATAGTAATAGATGAAAACAACAACCTAATTGCTGGTGAGCGTCGGTATAAAGCTCATCAGTTTCTTAAGTTGGAAGAGATTGATGTCAAATATAAAAAAGACTTAAAGGAGCTAGAAAAAAAGGAGATAGAACTTGAGGAGAATATTCAGCGTAAAGACTTCACTTGGCAAGAAGAAGTCAGTGCTAAGAGTCAACTACATAAGCTCAAACAGGAAATACAGGGTAAAGCTATTAAAGGACATGACACAGATGGATGGAAACTAAAAGATACAGCTGCTGCACTGGGTGAATCCGTAGGAACTGTGTCCATGGACATTCAGTTGGCTAGAGGTATGAAAGCCTTCCCTGAACTCATGAAGGAGAAATCAAAGACCACAGCTTTTAAGAAGCTGAAGATGAAACAGGAAGCTATTTTAAACGCAGAGCTAGCTAAGAGACTTAAGGAAAAGGGTTTTATAGATGTTCCTAATATTATACATGCAGATTGTCTAGACCACCTTAAGACAATGGATGCAGAGAGTGTTGACCTTATTCTAACTGATCCTCCATATGGAATAGACATAGGTAAGGCTGAAACCTTTGGTAAAAATACTCTACAAAAGACCTATGCAGACAGTGACTTTGAAACCTTTGACCTCTTAGATAAGGTTTTTGCTGAGCTCAATAGAGTACTTAAACCTGATAGACATACCATAGTCTTCTGTGGTGTTGACAAGTTTCCTCGTGTGAAACAATTACTTGAAAAGCATGGATTCTGGGTACACCACTTGCCACTTATATGGAACAAGGGTAGTGGTTCATATGCATCACAGGGTACAACATTCACCCATGCCTATGAAGTATTTGTTCATGCACGTAAAGGAATACGAAAGATAAGTGGTACTCCCTGTGATATGTTTAATATCAAGAGAGTCCCTAGTAATACAAAGATACATCCCTCTGAGAAACCTGCAGAACTTATAAGGGAACTTATAGGTTTGCTTAGTTTACCTGGCGAAGTAGTGTTTGACGGCTTTGCAGGTAGTGGTGTGGTAGCTGAATCTGCTCGAGACACAAACCGAAGGGCAATTGTGGTTGAGAAAGACGAAGCATATCACATGGCTATTTGTAAGAGGTTAAGCAATGATGAGAAGGAGTAAAGACACTACTATATGTCCACATTGCAAGGAGGAAATACCCAACAAATTGGGTTTTTGTCCCGAGTGTGGTAAGCCATTAAAATAAGGAGTAAACTATGCAGGTTTATGGAGAAGGAGAACTAAGCTCCAAGCTCTGGCTAGTGGGGGAAGCCCCAGGCTCTAATGAAGAGAGGACGGGAAGACCCTTTGTAGGAGGAGCAGGGCAGATATTAGACGGAATATTACACGCAGTTGATATTAAGCGTGATGATATCTACATAGATAATGTCATACAAGAGAGACCTTTAAAGAATGACTTTGGAGTTTTCTATAAGGACAAAAGTAAGCGAAGTCCTACAGCAGACTTAGTCATAGCTCACCATAGAATAAATGACCTTATTATAAAGCACAAGCCTAATGTAGTTGTAGCTTTAGGTAATGAGTCACTCTATGCACTAACTGGACAGAAGGGAATAACTAAGATGAGGGGTAGCATACTTGGTTGCCATGGGGTTAAGGTTATTCCGGCTCTGCACCCAGCTATGGTAATGCGTCAGTATGAGTTTCGCCCTGTAAGTGTTATGGTCTTCTACAGGATTAAGGAGCAGTCCACCTTCCCTGAATTTCCCCATCCCTATAAGGATAACTTTATTACCGATGCTACCTTTGAACAGGTACTCACCTGTCTTGATGACCTCAAAACAAAAGAGTATGTTTCATTTGATATTGAGACTGATAGAGTGACTCAAATCACTTGTATAGGTTTCGCTTGGTCAAAGCAAGATGCTATATGCGTTCCTATATGCTATGGAGAAAACTCTTGGTGGACACCTGAACAAGAGGTGGCTATCGTGCAGAAAATAAGAGAGCTGTGCCTCTGCCCTGATGTAAAGTTCATAGCACAAAATGCACAATACGATATGACTTGGATAGCAGATAGATGGGGAGTACAAGTTACTAACCTATGGATGGATACTATGGTAGCATTCCATTGCATATACCCAGAGCTAAGGAAAGGACTGGATTTCCTTTGTTCCATCTACACTCTACGACCATACTATAAAGATAGTGGTCATGGAGGACCTGACAAGCTATGGAAATACAACTGCTTGGATACTGTAACAACTTGGGAATGTGCTATGGAAATCCAGAAGGAACTCATTGAGTTTAGGACTCATGACTTCTACAGAACCCATTCCCATCCACTGATTAAGCCTCTTATAGAGATGCAACGCAGAGGGGTTCTTATTAACATGGACAAGCGTGCAGAGATAGACAAGTCCCTAACCAAAGATATAGAGGAAATGCAATGTAGACTCAATGGAGTAGTTGGTCATGAATTAAGCCCAAACTCTCCTAAGCAGATGAAGGAGTTCCTTTATGTAGAACTCAATCTACCACCTCAATACACTATGGGTGTTAAAAATGGTAGAAAAACAAAGGTAGTCACAACTAATGAGGAAGCCCTTGAATATCTAGCTAAGAAGTTCCCCAACCCTGTGTTCGATTTAATAATAGATATCAGGAAGGCTAAAAAATTATTATCAACCTATATACAAGCCCCAATAGAGGGTGATGGAAGGATAAGGTGTAGTTATGTTATTACAGGAACTGTCACAGGTCGATTATCAAGCCGTGAGTCGGTATATGGATTCGGCACCAATTTGCAAAACATCCCTAGAGGCAACCTCGTTAGAAGTATATTTATATCCGACCCGAAAAAGATGTTCATTAACGCTGATTTATCCCAAGCGGAAGCCAGAGTTGTTGCATATCTCGCACAAGAAACACGGTTACAAGCTGTATTTTCTAATCCCAGCGGAGATGTTCACATCAGAAATGCGGCACTTATCTTTAGCAAAAGAATTGAAGACGTTACTGACGCAGAAAGATACCTTGGCAAGACACTTGTGCATGCAGCTAATTATGGAATTGGAGCACGGACATTCGGTAAGGACATTGGAAAAAGCCAAATTGAAGCTCAACGATTACTTAATCAGTATCACGCAATGTACCCTTGCATTAAACTATGGCACAGACAAGTTGAGGAGCAGCTACGGAAAACAAGAACGTTTAGGACTCCACTCGGTAGAGCTAGGACTTTCTTTGGCAGATGGAGTCCAGAGCTCCTAAGACAAGCTATTAACTATGTACCTCAGTCTACTGTTGGGGATATACTGAACTATGGATTGGTTAGAGCTTGGAATGCCCTACCTCCTAAATGGGAGATACTTATGCAGGTGCATGACTCTGTGCTTATGCAGGTGCCTATTGATGCAGACCCAATGCATATCAAGAAGTTCATTACGCATTTCTTTGAAGGACATATTGATATTGGTAGGGAGCATGTGGTCATCCCAGTTGATATTAAAGTAGGTAAAGATTGGGCTAGTCTTAAGAAATTGGAGGTGGAAAAATGAAATATAAACTAAGCAAAAATGTATTTAGTGGTTGTGCAGTAAGAAAAAGAGGTAATAAATACATCGTCTGCGGTAAAAAGGGAAAGCCATGTGGTATTTATGTATCAGCCCATACTGAGTCCACTAAAATACGTACAATGGATGGTAAGTCGGTTGATATAGTAAAAGTCTTTCCAGAAGGTGTAGCCTACTATGGAGTAGTAAAATTGGGGATTGCTAAATGAGAAAATGTCCCCAGCCTTGGCTTGACACCTATATTGAATACACAAAAGAACAGGAGAGCCCTAAGTCATTCAACGTAATGACGGGCTTTGCTGTCCTTAGTGCAGCTATAGGCAGGAACGTTTGGCTACCCAGAATCAAGTACACAATCTTCCCAAACCTCTATGTAATTATGATAGCAGCTAGTGCAAAATGCAGAAAATCCGTAGCGGTAGGCATAGGTAGAAAACTACTCGTTGCTATGAAAGACCCTCCTATGATTTTCGCACAGAAGATAACTCCCGAGGCACTAATAGATGCCATCACCGAGTCCAAAAAAGACGACCAATGTTATGGTCTTATATTTTCCGATGAGCTTTCTGTATTCCTAAGTGCAGACGCAATGAAGCGTGGGATAATACCAGTTCTCACCTCATTTTATGATAGTCATAGCAAATGGGAGTACCACACCAAAGGCAGAGGCAAACAGCTGATTACAAATTCCAGCCTCGGTATGTTAGCAGCTACAACTAGAGATGACTTCATCAACTCTATGCCTAAAAGTGCAATTGGAGGAGGCTTCACCTCTCGGTTAGTCCTAGTATATGAAGAACGCCCATCACATCTCAAGTTGTTTAATCCAGTTAATGCTGCAGGCGAGGAAGTTGAGGAAACCCCTAGAGAGGTCATACTTAAACAGCACTTAATCGCAGACCTAAACTACATCCAGAAAAAAGTAAAGGGTAAATTAAGTTTTTCCAAGGGAGCTAAGGAGGCTTCTCTTAAATGGTATGAATCAGAACAGGAAACGGACAGAGACGTAGCAACTGATGGCTACTTCGGAAGGAAACATGACACTATGTTCAAGATGGCTTCAATATTATGCATAGCAGAAAGTGACGAGCTTGTAATACAGGAACATCATGTAGTCAGAGCTCTTAAAATCCTTAAAGTAACAGAGGAAAAGGTAGAAAACCTAGTAAGTAAGATAGGAACTACAGAGTCAGGTTCACTTACTGAAAGAGTCTTGAACCATATAAATAGAACTCCTGATATAGACCACAGTAGATTGCTTAGAAGATGTTGGAGGTTCGCATCAGCACAGGATTTAACTGCGATAATACGAACCCTTATTGACAGCGGGGAAATCGATGAGAAAATTAGCGGACTGAAGCGGACATATAGGGTTAGGGAAAAACTATAGTTACCATCTCCAAGTGAACTTGACGCCTCTGTATTTCTCACCAGTAGGCATTTCAAACTCACCAAATTTAAGTCCTTTCAGGTATCTCAATTTCTGGTGATGTCTAATTGCAAACAATGCAAACTTACCCTTCAGAGTAAACTTACCTCCTATAATAAAAAATTCTTTACTTTTTCAAACCCTCCTTCAACCTTAGCAAAGATATTACTTATCTTTTCTACGATTTTATCATCAGCATCTCCAGGTATTATAGTAGTACAAATACGTGTTGCAACCATCAATAATTCCTTTATTATTGAGATTACAGTTTGTGCTACACCTAGGATACCGGCAATGTTCTTCGGTATCAACTTGCTCAATAAATTCTTGAAATAATCCACGATACACCTCCTTATTACAACCAACCCCATTTAACTAGAGTCTTATGTTCCTCATAGACTCTATCCCCTATATCTCTGCGATACATCATATCAGGCACAACCAAATTAGAGATTGTCCGCATAGCTCTGCGTTTTGCATCCCTAAGTGGGTGATAATGTCCTACTGTATCCCCTCTAGCAGTCACAGCACAAATATCACCACCATTACCTGATGTAATATATTTATTGTTCTTCTTTTCAATGTCATAGAACCAAAGATGCTTCAGATTATGTTTATTAACACCCTGAACAAGTATCCCCTTATAAAGGTCTGGTTCAATATCTAATGGATAAGGTGGAACACTTATATCTACACCTATACCCCAATTAGCTCTGAACTCCATAGGAAGTTTGACTCCAGATGCAACACCATACAACAACTCATTAACCCTACCTTTGTACATCTCAAGTAGAACAAAGATAGCGTCGTAACCAAACCGAGCAGTGAACTCAAGTCCATATAACTTATCTTTGGTGACTATAGTATTAAGGTCAATCGGACCTCGATAGTCTACCTTTCTAAGTGCAGGCACTATCTTACCTATCCCTTCTTTATATAACTTAGACTTAGTAGTTCCTAGCCAAACAGCACTACCCATAGAATAGGCTGGAAAAGGATTCCAATAGCTTCTTCTTTATGCACCATGAGTTGGGTCATGTGCTTGTTCCATAAGGTTAAAACTGCACTCATTTCACGCTCTCCTTTTAATAAAATATACTGATAATACTTATATATCTCGCAATTGACGCCCTGTATACTTTAAGAAAACGTCTCCAAGGCTGGGCTTGGCTACAGAGATATCTTCAATCGTGAAGCCGCTTTCGAT
>SDBT01007548.1_pt1 | contig 17872 bp, 18 predicted proteins | sample 2277101 | NCBI WGS metagenome assembly SDBT01 (sample SAMN10404973, study PRJNA504765) | marine sediment metagenome | isolation source: marine sediment core GS10_PC15, 103 cmbsf | place: Arctic Ocean: Southern Knipovich Ridge | collected 2010 | reverse complement strand
CTCTAACTTCTACGATGATATATTTTCCACATTCCATACAGACCATCGGGACCGGCTTCGGCTTGTTGATCGGGGAGAACCGATTGCCCAGCCACTTATGCCAAAGAACGGCATCGCCTCGAGCCCGGACCGCCAGGGCGGAGTCGATGCAGGCCACATCTTCGCTATCACAATCTGGACATTCGAGGATTTCCATATACCCACACTTTAGCAACTTTAGTCAACGCATGGCATAGGGATCGTTGGCCTTCTTGGTGGGATTCAACGTCTCGGCCAGCCCCATCACTTCGCCGAACGTGCCAGGGGCGTAGGCTCGTTTGGGCCTGACGAAATGAATGATCTGGGCGCCGGCGTGGGTGGTGTACGCTCCGCACATTACCAAGTCGTCATTCTCGCAACCGGCGACTAACAGGGTTCCCAGCAAGATCGTCAGTATGGCTATTGTTCTAATCATCTCTTTCTCCTTCCACAAACTCTGTGACGTTCGTGGAAGAGTAATACAAATGCCGTGCCATGTCGTGTAAGTCGTGATAAGCCCGAGAGTTAACAATTCAGCGGGCAACCAGGATGGTCTCGCGCGCACAATTTCTGTGCATCTCCGGGCCGGAGCGCACAGTTATTGTCTACTGCTGGTTCTTGCTGAGTGAATACTCTTTGATTTTGGCCCGCAGGGTGTTGCGATGGATGCCGAGTTTCTCGGCGCTTAGACCAAGATTCCAGCCGAATTGATCGAGGCAGGATTTAATATGGCGTTTCTCAACTTCCGAGAGCGGGAGTATCGCGCCGGTGACTCCGGAAGCCTTCTCGCTGACCGACAACCCGGTCAGATCACTCATAGTGATTCGGTTCGACCGGGTCAGCACGATGGCCCGTTCAATCATGTTCTCCAGTTCGCGAACGTTGCCGGGCCAGCTATAATTGGCCAGGAGCTCAGCCGCCTCCGCATCCACCCCGGCGATCTCCTTCCCGATCTTGCGAGCATGTTTCGCGATAAACTTCTCCACCAGCAGCAGAACGTCACCGGCCCGGTCTTTCAGCGGCGGCAGGCTGATCTGAATGACATTGAGGCGATAGAAGAGGTCCTCCCGAAATTCCTTGCGGGTCACGAGGTCATTCAGGTCGCGATTGGTCGCCGCAATGATCCTGATGTCGAGGGCGATCTCCTTCACCGAACCCAACCGCTGCACTTTGCGCTCCTCGAGCACGCGCAGCAGCTTCACCTGCATGGAAGGCGGCATCTCTCCGATCTCGTCCAGGAACAGGGTACCGCCGTCGGCCAACTCGAATCGGCCCTGCTTGGTCTTGTCGGCGCCGGTGAAAGCGCCCCTCTCGAACCCGAACAATTCGGACTCCAGCAACGTCTCGGGAAACGCCGAGCAGTTTATTGCCACCAGCCTCTTGTCGGACCTGGGCGAAAGCGCATGGATAGCCTGGGCCACCAGTTCCTTGCCAGTGCCGGAGGGGCCGGTCACGAGGACCGTGGCCTCCTTGGGAGCCACCAGCGAGATCAGTTCCTTTACCTTGTTGATGGCCTCCGATTCGCCGATTATCTCCGAGGTGGGAAAGGCCTCCGCCAACCGCTCGCTCATCACCTGGTGGTCGACCACCAACCGGTTCTGCTGTGCCGCCTTATCGAGTTTCAGCAGGAGCTCCTCGAGGTCCTCCACAGGCTTGGTCAGATAATCGAAAGCGCCGGCCCTCATCGCCAGAACCGCCGTCTCCACCGAACCGAATGCCGTCAGCACTATGACCTGAATAAACGGGTTCATCTCCCGCAAACGGCGCAGGAGTTCCAGACCGTCCATTCCGGGCATCTTCATGTCTACCAATGCCAATGGAGAGAACACCTGGTGGTATCCCTCCAGCGCCTCCTCGCCGCTGCCGAAAGCACTGACCTGGTAGCCTCTCTTCCTGAGGAAGCCCGATAGAAGATCGCGCTGTCCGACCTCGTCGGCGACTACGATTAGCTTCCGCTCACTCATAAAGCCATCTTAGCGGCATTCGTGGTCGGGGGCAAACAAAAAAAGCCCGCCGGGCAAACGGCGGGCGAAAGATTGCTGCATAGAACGCTACTCGTGGGAACCTCCCAGTAGCCTGCCCCCGAGGTGAATGTCCAGCGTGCTGAGATCTTCGTTGAACGTGAGCGTCGGCTGCTTAGGATTAATGAACTCGACAGCGGCATCGCCAGTCATGGCGCGGTGGTAATTGACCTCAAGAAACAAACCGCTGTAATCGGCGCTGTAGAAGAACAGGCCGGCGCCTATTCCGTAGGCTATCGATGGATCGTACGATACTGCCTTGTACTTGGGTCCCTCCAGTGACGTGGTGAACTTCGGGTTCTCGATACCGACGTGGGCTTTCAGGTATGGCTCGAAATTGCTCTCGCCGATAAAGTAGTACTTGGCATAAAGGTTGGGATTATAAAGCCGATGGGAGGAGCCGGACACTTCGTCCGGGCCGTCAATACCCATCTGAGTATAGATGAAGTTGAATCCGACAACCAGATTCGAGGTAGCAAAGTAGCCGAAATCGAGGCCCACACTCCAGCCCAGTTTGGTGCCGAGACTGTCGTGCCAGTCACCCATAGCCCCGAGCGGGACGCCCGCGCCACCGTAAAAACATAGCTCCAGGATATCGCGTTCCTCATCATCCTGGGCATTAGCGGTAAGGCATGTCATCAGAAGCAACACGGCAGCCAGTAGAATCGACATTCTTTTCATTTATACATCCTCAAGCAAGTATCGCTTTCTTTTCCTCTCCGTACCGGATCGGACCGTGCTTGCCCGCGTGTTTGGCCAAGCTGTCCGCCGGTCTAAGGGGCCAATTAACATCTTAAGGGACGTCTTGTCAACAGATTATGTCCACAGGCAAACCTGTTTTATTGCTGTGCGGGTGCAGAATCAGGTCAGAAGCGAGCGGGCGGGGATGAGGAGAGGCCGCCCGGCCAACGGTGACCCAAGAGGACACAGCAGATGCTATGGAGCGGCCGACTTCGTCATTCCGGGCGTGACCCGGAATCCCCGTTGTGGTAGAAGTTCACCGGCTATCTCCCACCTACGGCGTATCCTCAAGGGTAACACCGAGACGTTGGAAGACCTTCAAATACACTTCAGGGTCGGCGAGAAAAACCTTCTTGCTGTCAGCACAGCAGAAATACACACGTTCGCCTTCGTGATCCGCATATATGTTCCTGTTGATGGGCTTGCCGGAAAGCGCGTCCGCGGTTTGCCTTATCAAAGTCTTGGATTCCGCGGCATTGTCCTCAACCCGGATCGCCTTGTCGGAATCGTTCTGTTCCTGAGCACATGAAACGACCACCAGGCACAATCCCACCAGCCCCAACACTAATACCAGTTCGCATACTCGGCGCACACGGCACCTCCTTGTCTTGCGTTATCTTACGTTGTGCGTCTATACTATAGCGATTAGTTGACAGATATGCAAGGCCTGGCCCAACCAGATCAAGGTGGTCGCTGAAGCTTTGACCCTGGTGCTGCCAGGCGTCTCTGCCTGGCAGTGGCTCGAATCCAAGGATGCGTCGGGCAGAGACACCCGACGCCACACAATGGAGTGCGTCTTTCAACATGCCATTCCATGGTTGGCTCACTATCGGATCGCAATCGACAGAAACTCTCACATGGCGGACGGCCACGCAGCCAACCCCAGCACAACACTACGACAGCGCACAGATCAAGTGGCTCGCGACCTGGCAATGAAACTAAAGAATCCGTTGCGTCGTTGCGCTCTGTGGCTATCATGGTTCTGACAGGACAAACGAGATGCCGGAAATACCGAGGACCGCATGAGAATACGATTCGAGTCTATCACCCGAGACAACTGGGAAGATGCCTTGAAGTTGTCCGTACACGAGGCTCAGAAGGCGTTTGTACCGACCGTGGCCGAATCCTTAGCAGCGGCCTATGTCAAGCCGTGGGACGAGGCACTTGATCCGTATGTGATTTATATCGACGACAGGCTGGTCGGCTGCTTTTATGTGTCTTACACCCCTGACAGCGAGGACAATTACTGGATCGGTGGCTTCATGATCGACCGGCAATTCCAGGGGCGCGGGTATGGCTGCGCGTCACTGGGGGAGTTACTGCGGTACATTCCAAAGGTACATCCACACTGTCGAGAGGTGAAGCTGACGGTTGAAAAGGACAACGAGATCGCACAGAAACTCTATCGGAGCCTCGGATTCAACGACACCGGCCAGACTAACAAGTATGGTGAGATCATCTATGTCCTTCCCGTGACGCGAGACGACCCAGCCTGATTGCGGCCGCCCCGGCAAGCAAGCCTGTTTTGTTGGGACTGGGGGGATGGGGCAATATGGAAACCGACCGCAGAGGGGATGGGGTACCTGGCTTATGGAATCGATTTCAGTGCCTGTACTATCACCCACATGTTGTGAGTTGCATTCTTGCTCAGTCGTCTTGCGACACGAACTCTTGACCGCTCGTGAGAGACGCTGACACGATCTGGATTGATTCGCTCCAGAGCCTGATATAGCCCGTTATCGATACTGTTCTTGTTCTGAATCTGTCCGAATACCTTAATTAGCTGCCCCATGGTCCTATTGTTAATTTGCGACTTCGTGTACGTGCATGGCCCCCTCCCAGAAATGAACTTTATCCTACCTGAATCAACGCCTTTCTTAAGATGACGTTTGCACTCATTTTCCAATAGCACACACGCTTCCGAGAATCCATCGATTGCATTGGAATCCTCAAATTGTTCGTAGGAATGTCCGAGAAGCTCCCGGAGTTTCTTGGGCATATTGTTCAATTCTGGTAGTTCGAGTGATATGGTTAGATCTCTTGGAGTGACCTTTTGGGTTAGGCTCCTAACAGTGGCTATATGACAGCCGATTCCAAGTAATCTTAGTTCGCTTTCGTGTCTAGGCCGAATAGTCGTTGTCTCAGGGAGTACTACAGAAATCCGAGTATCCTCAGTACAAGACTTACAATGTGCAACCCATTGTCGGAGCCGGTCGATTAGTATTTTACTCTGTAAGTCGACCACAAGAGTTGTCTGTCGTCGTACGCACTTTAGGGTAGGAGTGAAAGGGTATCCAAGTTCCTGCCGTTCGATACTGACCGTGTATCCCTTTGATCTAAAGTACTTTACTGCAGATTCCGCGAAGGGAAGTAGGTCATAGGATACTGTGTTGAACTGCTTCATGCTCATGCTTCAGCGGGATAGCAGCTGCTTGATCAACGTATGAAGGCTCGATAGGGATTCCCGAAGATCATCGGAGAGATCGTAGTCACGCCGCTCGTGTGATTCGAGACCGAGCACGAGCCGCCCTACCAATTGAGCCACTGAATGCTGAAAATCGAGCCTTTCGACTGTATGCTCGAATGCTGCGTCTATCGTGTAGGCTGGGTCCTCTATTATTCTGGCTGCGGCCTTTCGAGCAGCAGACGCCGGTATGTCGCCCCGCTCCACCGCTCTGGCCATCCGCGCGAGCTTTCGCGGCGCGACAGTATTCTTGATGGTCCCAGACCTAAACTTGCGAATGATAGCTCTGCGAAGACGCTGCTCTTGTCTTCCATCAATTACATTCTTCTTTTTGAGCGCCTCCGCCCCTTTCGTTGCCTCCAAAACATGATCAACTGTTAACCGCTGCAGATGGCGGGGTTTCTCCAATTCGGCCATCAATTCACGCTTCTCCTTCTCGGGAAGCCGCAGTAGCTTGCGGAGTCTGCGGATTTCACCGCGACTCAGAGAAGCAATACCCGAAAGTTCTACTTCGGTGGGTTTCCTACCGTTTCGTGCACTAAACTCAGCTTCGAGTTCCTCGAGCTTCATTGCGGTGGGCAGCGGGTCCCAGTCCTTCCGTGAATTGTGAATGGCAAACATCATCATTATGTTCTGCAGTCGATCCGGCTTAGGCTGGATTATGATAGGCACACTTCGTAGACCGAGCTTGAGAGCGCAACGCCATCTTCTCTCGCCATCCAACAGGATGAACTTAGCGCGGAGTTCATATACGGTCAGCGGAACCAATATTCCTTGCTTCTCAATGCTGTCTTGAAGCGCCAAAAGCTCATCTTCATGGAAAATGAGTCTCGGGTTCTCCGGGTTTCTTTTGAGAGAGTTTGGGTCTATCAGCTTAACAGCTTGTGCCACGTTTTGTCTCCTATCCAAAAGCCCAATACCATCAGTGGTTAGGTTCGACGTACCAGAAGGTCTATTGCGAAAAGATGATTGCCTCCCTCACCTCTCTTCTCTTAGCAGTATCCGACGCAAGAGTAGAAGAACGGACAATGAACCTGACCCGGAAATTAGGATACAATCTTATGATGCGCCGATCGGCAGCGTTTGAGACGATGACTCGCGCGCCGCGCTTGCGGGCTTGTTCCGCGAGTACAGCGAGCCGCTCTTGGTCTTTCCACGAAAACAGAACCTCGTTGTATTCGATGAATCCGTTGTCATTATGTGAGGTCACATAGGGCGGGTCCAGATATACCAGATCTCCTCGCGATGCCTGTGCCAGGTTTTCCTCAAAGTCGCCTTGCCGAATTGCTACTTCTGCTTTTTCTAGCGCCTTTGCGCATTCGCGGATATTTCCAGGTACCGCGACTCTCTTTGGAAGTTTGCTCCCGAAGGGGACGTTGAATGTTCCGGAGGCATTGACTCTGTATAGGCCATTCCAACATGTCTTATTCAGATAGATAAACTCAGCAGCCCGTTTGTATTTGTATGGGCTGCGATTCCCTCTTATTCCATAGAACACACGTCGATTGATAGGAAGGCCCTCCAGGTGCGCTAGGACCCGGTTGGGGTTATCACGAACAGCAATGAATGACTCTATCAATTCGCCACATGTGTCACTGAGCACTGCCCTGTCAGGGTGAACCAGAAAGAACATGGCCCCCGAACCGAGAAAAGGCTCTCGATATGTGCGAATGGTCGATGGAATGATGTCTGTAAACTTGCTCAAGAGCGCCCGCTTCGAACCAGCCCATTTGAGGAATGGCCTAGGAATCGAAGAGTTCGGCTTCAGCGCACGTTCAACTATACCCGATTTGCCAATTACTTGTTCTTCTACCACTCTACTAATCCGCTCGTTCTTCCACAAAGTTCCAATACGCCGCCAGACCGCTGACAGACCAAACCTATCCTAAGATTGTAGCGACATCGCACCCAGTTCGCTTGTTTTCTTCTATTTGACTAATTAGGGGCCCCCGCCCAGTCAAGTCAACACAAAACCCCCCTCCTCCCCCGCGCTGGATCATTGGGCAAAAAAAAGGGTTGAAATCCGGGCTGGGTGTGCTATAATAGTGGCTTTTACGCTAAACCTTGTCGGGAGTATATGAGAATACTAATTATCGGATCAGGCGGAAGAGAACACGCCCTGGCATGGAAACTGAAGAAATCCAGGAAGGTTGACAAAATCTTCTGCGCACCGGGCAACGGCGGTATCGCCCAGATAGCCAAGTGTGTCAATATCAAGGCAGACAGCATCAAGCCCCTTTCGGATTTCGCCGCCCGCAACAAGATCGGCCTGACAATCGTGGGGCCGGAGGTGCCGCTGGCCAAGGGCATTGTGGACGAGTTCCAAAGACGAAAGCTCAAGATATTCGGGCCCAACAAGAAGGCGGCCCGGCTTGAGTCCAGCAAGGTTTTCGCCAAGGAGTTCATGCGCAAATATCACATACCGACTCCGGCTTTCAAGGTCTTTGAGCATGCCGCGGAGGCGATCGGTTTCTGCAAATCGGTCGAGTTTCCGGTGGTGATCAAGGCCGACGGTCTGGCCGCCGGGAAGGGCGCCGTGGTGGTGCGCAAGCTCAGCCAGGCGGAATCGGTCATCAACAACATTATGGTCAAGCGCACGTTTGGAAACGCCGGTAGCAAGATTCTGGTCGAGTCATTCCTTGAGGGGCAGGAAGTCTCGGTGATGGCGATTACCGACGGCAAGACAATCGTGCCTTTTCTGTCCAGCCAGGACCACAAGCCTGCCTATGATGGCGATCAGGGACCCAACACCGGCGGCATGGGCGCCTACTGTCCGACGACCTTCACTGGCGAGGAAGTCGAGGAGCAGATAGAGGAACACATCCTCACCCGGACCGTGAACGGTCTGAGGTCGGAGGGCATCAAATACCGCGGCGTGATTTACGCGGGGCTGATGCTCACGGCGCACGGTCCCAAGGTGCTGGAGTTCAATTGTCGTTTTGGTGATCCTGAAACCCAAGTAGTGCTGCCTCTTCTGAAATCAGATCTGTGCGATCTATTGCTTGCCTGTGCGACGGGCAAGCTGTCGTCGTTTGGCAAGCCGGCCTGGCACGATGGCGCTGCGGCCTGTGTTGTCATGGCCTCACGCGGCTATCCGGGCAAATACACTACGGGCGTCCAGATTACCGGTCTGTCGAACAAGACCGAGGTCGGCTCCTACGTTTTCCATGCCGGAACCCTTCAGAAGGGCAATCGCTGGGTTACCGACGGAGGTCGTGTGCTGGGTGTCATGGGCACAGACAAAACCCTGCGCGCGGCTCTCAATAGGGCCTACCGGACAGCTCACAAGATACGATTCGATGGAGCCATGTTCCGCAAGGATATCGGCTTCAAAGCCTCAAAACCGATCATGGGGTAGGTGACAGTATGGCGACAGTCTTGATAGTCATCGGGTCCAAGTCGGACATGGAGTACGCCGTGAAATGCCAGGAGCAGTTGACGGAACTGGGCATTGACAGCCGAACGGAGGTCAGCTCCGCGCATCGGCACCCGAAGAAGACGGCAGAGTTGGTTTCCCGAGCGGCAAAGGACGGCTTTGAGGTGGTGATCGCCATGGCCGGTCTGTCGGCTGCTCTTCCGGGAGCGGCGGCCGCTCACACCAATCTGCCGGTTATCGGAGTGCCCCTGCCGGCCGCCCTTGGCGGGTTGGACTCGCTTCTGTCGGTGGCGCAGATGCCGCCCGGTATTCCTGTGGCCGCGGTCGGTATCGGCATGCCGGGGGCCAAAAACGCCGCCATCCTGGCAGCGAGGATTCTCGCTTTGAAACATGCGGAGATATCCCAAGCGGTCGACAAACACCGCGACTCTCTGTGAGGAATCGGGATCCGAACGAGTGGCCGTTTGTAGAAACGAATACAGATGATGAAGGGAGATTCTATGCGTAGAGATCTGATACAGAGAAAGTCTCTTACCCTGGTGGTGATTGTCACCGCTCTGGCCGTAATACTTCCCGCGGTAGTGTTGGCTGATGCTGAAAAAGCCAAGGAGTCTTACAATGTCGGTGTCAAGGAAGGTCAGGCGGGAAACATCAATGCAGCGATGCTGGCCTATCAGGCGGCGATAGCCGAGGATCCGAATTATATCGACGCCTACATCAATCTGGGGGCTATCTTGTTCGAACAAAAAGAGTATGAATTGGCCCTCGACGCCTTCACCACGGCCACAGAGAAGGATCCGCAGAGTGCGACTGCCTTCGCCAACCTCGGCCGAGTCCGATATCAACTGAAGAAATACGCCGAGGCCGGGACGGCTTTCAAGTCCGCCATCGCCGCCGACAGCACCAATGGCGAGTACTACAAGGAACTGAGCAAGGTCTACTTCCGTCAGAAGGCATACGCTGAAGTGATTGCTACACTTAGTGCCTGTCACGAACATGGAGGCGGCGATCACCTCACGTACTACATGTTGGGCAAAAGCTACCAGAAAACCGGAAAGGGCAGCCAGGCGATACCGGCGTTCAAGAAGTCGGTTGAAATCAAGAGCGACTACTACAGCTCGCACTTCGGTTTGGGACAGGTCTACCTCGGACAGGAGAAATACAAGAGCGCCGCCAGTGCGTTTAAGGCTGCCTTGAAAGCAAATACGAAAAAGTACCTGGCGTCATACAATTACGCCGTGGCGATTGAAACGAGCGATCCGGAAAACTTCGATCAAAGCATCCGCGTCTGGGGAGATTTCATCACCCTCGCCAAGAATATCCCCAAGGCAAAGAGCAGGGTTAGCGAGGCCCGGGAGCACGTGAAAGCCCTGAAGGAAGCCAAGGAGCAGGCCAACCTGCAATAGCCCTCGGACCCTGAGACGATTATCACGACCCCGGTCGGTGTGACCGGGGTTTTTCTGTGTTTGAATGGGGCTGCAATCCGGAGAGGGGCGGGTGGGTAACCCGAAGGTCGGCCAGGGGCAGACGGGGCGTCTGCCGCCCACGGCCACGGGACAACATCGTCCAGGGAATCCGGTCCGGCCTCGTGTTCCACCATCCCGCTGGCACCAAGGTCTTTTCCCTGCAGTGGCTCTACTCGCTCCTGTCCATGGAATCCGACTTTAACGCGGTCAGACGATGCCACTTTCGCTCGGAACAGACTGACCGATTCGTCGGAATAGGCACAATTTACCGAAATCAATCTTCCTTTATCGTAAGGACATCATCCTTCACGGGGTTTCCTAACACACCATGAATATCACCAAAAATCATAAAAGTTACTTCTGTAACCCTCCACCTTATGTCCGCGGGAATCCAGGCAGATCCATAAACATCTCTTTGGTGTTTGCCTTTAACCTGAACAGACCTGGAGTAAATGGACGCCAAGGTATCACCCTTCCTATCTTTCAGATAAACCTCAATCCTAATCTTAGTCAAGTCTTCGCAATAATTTTTAACCTGACAACTCCACCAAAATGAGAATGACGCTCCACCATCAGTAGTCGCTCCATCCCAGCCGGACGTAGACAACACACCCACCTTGACACTGTCTAATGAGCTACCAGAAACAGTTCCGGGACTACCCAGCGCTGCGAGCAAGAACGCTGCAATTACTGCACAAATTAGATGGTGAGTTGCTTTCTTCTTCTTTTCCACATAAACATAAACTATGTTTTCCTTTGACATCGTTCTTCCTTTCTCTTCATTTACCTATTCATAACAATCTTCCGGAATTTCTGTCAGTCCATCCGATGAATCAATTTGCCACCTCAACATACTCAATCGGCACTTGACTGGCTTTCCACATTGATAGAGGCGGCACCTGCTCAACAACTGGGCAGGTAACCAAATCCGGACAAATGTAGAGCTATGAATACTGGTGTCTTGTGCCGGTGTTGGAGGTTAGTTTGGCACCTAGCAAAGACTAACAAAATCGCCAGCTATTACTTTCTTGAGAAATGTCAATCCGAGAAATCTCGAACGCGCATGCCCTGACGTCTTGGTCGAGAGCTGTTTTCTTCGACAATACCTAAAGATCTCGCCGACTTTAGTAATAGACTGACCCTATCCGAGAACTCGGACCCAGGAGGTGTTTGTGGGCAAGCGCGAATTGAGCGAAGAATTTATGTCTGCTTTAATGGAAGGTATTCTAAAACCAATCCTTCTTCTAGTCAAGGCTGACAATACTCTGGATTTGCAGATCCGTAATGACTACATCAATATCTATTATCGAGGAGGAAGCCTGGTCAAGATCGAGCGGAAGAAAGAACGATTCAGAGCCTGGTTCGATAAAGAAGGATACATGCGATACACCGCCCCTGAGCAGATGGGGCCAGGGTCAGACTTCCCGTTGAGTCTCGAGACGAGTAATGATGTAATGAAATGGATAGAGGCAGTTCCTTTCCTCAAGCATGCCATGGACATGTTCTTCACTGTGAACCCGCATGAAGAGCGCGAGATTCAGCAACTTATCGTGCGTGAGAACAATTACGGGCGACAAGCTAAATCCACCGACTACTTCATATGCGACATTGAATACGCACAACCTGGTGGGAATTTCAGGTTTGACATGATTGCGGTTCGCTGGCCGTCTACCGCGAGTGCCAAGAACAAAGCACACGAGATCGGACTCGCTTTTATCGAGGTGAAAAACGGCGATGGGGCCATGATCGGAAAGGCTGGAATCTCCAAGCATATCTACGACCTGAACGGGTTTTTGGAAACCGATGAGGCACTTGCGGACATCAAGGAAGAGATGAAGAAGCTGTTTGAGCAGAAACGAGGGTTAGGCCTGATAGACTACTCCAAAGACTTCGAGAACTTCGGGACCACAAAGCCGGAATACATATTCATACTAAGCAACCATGATCCGGAGAAGAGCCATCTCCACAAAACACTTGACGACCTTCCAGTGTGCGGACAAGCGGATCTCCGGTTTGCAGTGAGCAATTTCATGGGCTTCGGTCTGTACGATCAAGGGATTTATTCCCTGGAGGATTTCAAGAAGACACTCATAACGCGTGTTCTTTGTAAATGATGTGTAGTGAACGGTACTTGATTTGACAGTCATCTACCTCTGAGAGGTTTTGGTTACGCTGTCAGCTTTCCCTCACAGTTCAGTCTTGCTTTTCTTGCCAACTCCAATTTGTCAGTGAAGGTCGCCATCGGGGTTCGGCCTTGACACCGTTTCCCCTGGTGCGTTCGCTCGCCGTTGTAGAACTCCATCCACCGATCCGACTCTATCTGGAGATCCTCAGTGCTCGTAAATACCTCGACCTACAACTAACCCCTGCCGGGACGGCATAGGATTCTAATTCTCGGCAAACTCGACGCGATCAAAGTCCTCCCAGTCGACTTCTATCTCATCACCATCGGAGGTCGTGATGAAAATGCCCTTGTTGTCTTCATCGACGTCGTTGGAGCCGCGCAGGCGAAAACTGCGGCCGTCCCAAACGGTGACAATAGACGACCGGTATGACTTCTTCTTGATCTCCTTGATCAGCCCAAACTCAATATCGAACTCGACATCGTGATAGTTGCCGTCGAGAGTCTCCCAGGTGAATTCCTCATCATTGTCCCAGCATATGCGACCCTCGTAGCTGTCACCGTCCTCGGTGAAGACCGTGCCCTCAAGGGGTCGCCCGCCATCGAACTCCCCATACGGGATGCCCCGTGGAATCTCCGTGAAATCCAAACGGTCGAACTCATCCCAGTCGATTACTACCTGTCCGAACCCGGGATCCGTGATGGCGATTCCGCTGTTGCTGTCATCCACGTCGTTGGTGCCGCGCAGTACCATCTCGTCGCCGTTGGCCAGAGTGACCGTGGCAGCGCTGGAGCTGTAGCGCTCAATGGACTTTATCTTGGCGAACTTGATTTTCCGCCGCCGGCCTTTCTGGTCTCCGTCAAGAATGTCCCGCGTAAACAACTCGTCCAAGTCCCAACATACAAAACCGGTGTACTCGTCACCACGACGGACAGTAACCGTTCCATAGAGCCGCTGCCCGAGATTCGACACCAGGTCATCATCGGTCTCGCTAAAGTCAATCCGATCGATATCTTCCCACTCCAGTTCGATCTCGCCTTCTTCCGTGTCCTCTATGATGATCTCGCGGACACCATCGCCGATGTCCGTGGACCCTCCCTCGAACTCTACTTCCTCCCCAGACTTGAGCGTGAGCAAGGCGGCATCATCGTCTATTACCTCAAGCGATCTGAGGTGCCCGAAGCGCACCCCGGACTGAGCCGAGCCGGACCAGCTCATACTTCCACCGCTCCTGGCGATTGTAATCCCAAACAACTCAATCGACCTTTCCCGATCACGGTACTTCCTGCGGTCGCGCGTATCACGGCGCTTCTTTCGAAGTTCCTTGTTCCCGTTCAGGATGTCAACCCAGTTGCCCTCGTTCTTGTCCCAACGGATCAGGCCCTCAAAGACATCACCATCGATGGTAGTGATCTTGCCATAGATTCGTCCACTCACGCCTGAATCGGCCGATGCGGCCAGAGCAAGAAGGATCACCGCTGTCGCAACACCGCCGATCAACCTGAGATACTGCATAATTCCTCCTGGAATTACTTTCTGTTCTTTGCATGAAAGGTACGAATTCGCTCGCCAAAGGTTGCCTGGGAACGGTCCTTTTCGGTGTTGACCGGAAGATACCCTGCTGGTGGAGCGCCACAAGAAAAAGCCCGCCAGGGTGGCGGGCTTAGATATCAGAAGCAAATAGCGAATGACAATCCGATACTGATTTGCCGATCGCAAACAGATCAATTGCTAATGCGGAACAACGTGACGGCAGCAACGACCACGGCTGGGTATTGCCGACGGACTATCCGAAAACCCGATGGCTCGGAGTGTCAACTCTTACTTGTTCTTCTTCTTGTGACGGTTGGCGCGTCTTCTCTTCTTGCGCTTGTGAGTTTTGATTTTCAGCCGTTTACGTTTCTTTCCGCTGGGCATTAATCCTCCATAGCTGCGGCAGTGACTCAGATTGGTTGTTTCGTTATCATGTTCTTGAACTCGTTGGACGGCTTGAACACGGGCACTTTGCGATCGGGAACCGGCACCACCTCACCCGTCCGTGGGTTGCGTGCTTTGCGGGCTTTGCGCAGCTTGACCTTGAAGGTGCCAAAGCCTCTGATCTCGATGTTGTGTCCGTTTTCAAGTGACTTCCTCACCGTGTCAAGAAAGGAGTCGACTACTACGGCGACGTCCGTCCTGGTGAGGCCTGTCTTTTCCGCCACTCTCTCTACTAAATCAGCTTTCGTCACAGTTTCCTCCCTCGAGAGAAGACCGTCCCTGTTATGTTTCTTCTTCTATCTTCGACTTTCAGGTCCCTCGGCGTCATCCCTGGCTCAGGATAACTCTTTGGGACGCGTAAAGATACGCAACACATCCGGCAAAGAAAAGCAAAAAACTGCCGATTGTCCACACTTTTCTTGTCATCGGGAATAAAATCCTGCTACCGGTACAAATACATGATTTGGGGGCCGGAGAGCCCATTTTCCACGCTGCGATCGATTTTACCTATCAGGCCGCCCAGGAGATCGAATATGGACACATCCTTGCGCTCGTACGGTCTGACAATTTTCGGCTCCCCGTCGATCTCCGCCAGTTCAGCAGCCAGATTGACGGCCTCTTCAAAACCGCCGAGCGTGTCCACCAGACCCAGGTTGTAGGCCTGAAGACCGGTAAAGACTGATCCATCGGCCAGCGGGTAAACCTCCTCCTTGTCCATGCCACGGCCATCGGCTACCACCCCTACGAACTGCTCGTAGGTGTCCATAACCACTGATCGAAGCATCAGTTCTTCTTTCTGGGTCATTTCGCGGGCAAGGCTCAGGACATCCTTGAGTTCACCCGATTTAACGGTCTCAATCCGCACGCCCACCTTGTCCAAAAGCTCACCGGCCGTGTAGAACTGAATGATCACGCCAATAGAGCCGGTGAGCGTACCGGGGTTGGCAATAACGCGGTCGGCCCCGCAGGCCACATAGTATCCCCCGGAGGCCGCTATGGAGGCCATGGCCGCCACGACCGGCTTGCTCTCACGCGCCCGAAGGACAGCGTCGTAGACTTCCTGAGAAATGGCCACCCCGCCACCGGGAGAATTAAGGTGGATTACTATGGCCTTTATGGAGCTACTCTCCGTCCACTTGTCAATCTGCTTGATCCATTTTCGTCCGGAGGTCTCGTCAATCACGCCGTAGATATCTATGACACCGACGTCGCCCCCCATTCCGACCAGATCGAAATCGCCCCCCTCCGACAGCAGCCCGATGAACATCAGACCAACGAAGACGAAGACCACCAAAAACGACACCGCGATGATAGCGGCTATTACAACATCCCTCTTTCGCGCCATAACAGTCCTGTTACTTGGAGTGAATCCTGAGCACGGTTCCTACTCTCAACTCGTCGGGATCGGTGATGTCATTGGCCGCTATTATCCGGGCAATGCTCGTTCGGTATTTCTGGGCAATGCGACTGAGCGTCTCACCACGCCTTACTTTGTGGACGACGTAGCCCTCGGGACCGATGTCGGTGACGACCAGCACCTGGCCCGGATAGATCCGGCTGGAACGTCCCAGTCCGTTCAGGCGGCGGATTCTGGCGGTCGTGGTGCCATACTTGCGAGCGATATCCCAGATCGTATCCCCTGAACGAACCTTGTGCTCAGACAGCTTCCCCCCGGTATCGGCCGTGGAAGCGTAGGTCTTCGAAGAGCGGGTCCCGGTTTGGTTCTTGTCCTTCAGGCGCTTGGCGGAAACCGGGATTTTCAGCTTCTGGCCAACATAGATACGCGACCCGCGCTCAATGTAATTGGAGCGTCGAAGGGCGTCAACGGTCGTTCCGAAGGCCCGCGCGATATCCCACATCGTATCGCCGGAACGGACGGCATAGATAGAATTCTTGGCTCGGTAATCGCTCTTGTCGCGACGTTTTGAACCGCTGCGATACTCACGGTCAAGGGGCACCGGGACGATGATCTCTTTTCCGGCGTAGATGGTGGATCGGCGGCTGAGATTGTTGGCGTCGAGAATTGCATACTGGGAAACACCATACCGGGCAGCAATCGTGGATATCGTCTCTCCCCTTCTGATCTTGTGCCTGACCCAGCTGGTCTCCTTGGGAGAAGGCATGGAAGAATAGGCTGCCAGAAACTTCTTCGTCTTCCCCACCGGGATTTTCAACCGGTATTTCTTGTTGTCCGGCGGCGTATATTTTCTCAGGAGCTCCGGGTTGAGTTCCTGTAGCTCCTTGAGGGAACAGTCCAACTCCCTGGCTACCACGGCAAGCTCTAAGCAGCGGTCGATCTCCACCTCGTCCCAGACGATCTCCGGTTCATATTCGACATCCACAAAGCCGTATTTCTCGGGATTCTTGGAGATGATCGCGGCGGCGTAGATCAGCGGTATGTAATCCATCGTTTGCCGCTTGAGGCGCATTTTCCAGAAGTCCCTGGTCTTCTGCTTCTTGATAGTTCGTCTGACGCGCCCCGGACCGCCGTTGTAGGCCGCCATGGCAAGTTCCCAGGACCCGAACTCCTCGTATAGGTCCTTTAGGTGCCGGCAGGCGGCATCAGTAGCCTTGATCGGATCCCTGCGTTCGTCAATCCACCAGCTACGATTGAGTCCGTAGGAGCGACCGGTGGACGAGATAAACTGCCACAGCCCCATTGCCCGCGCCCAGGAGTATGCCCGAGGATTGAACCCGGACTCCACCAGTGACAGATATACAAAGTCCAATGGTAGATCATAATCGGCCAAAGCTCCGAGCATCAGCCGCTCGTATTTCCTGGATCGACTCATGTACTTGTAGAAGGCATCCTTGGCGACCGTCTGGAAATAGACGATAGATTTTTTTACCCGGTCGTTTATCACAACCGGCAGATCGTATGTGACTTCCTGCGTCCGTTCGCCGCCAAAGACACGGATAGTGTCAGCGCCAAGGTTCTCGACAAGAACACCGAACCGCTCGACGAGCACACTGGTGGAAACATCCGCCTCCAATCGTCCCAGCGACCTGAGCGCCACGCGGTAATCGGCAACAAAGTTGTCCAGCATCCGACTGTATTTGACAGCCTCCGGCGTCAGCGTAGAGTCGGTCTCGATATCCAGCTTGGCCAGAATCTTCAGGCCCTTCTCGAAGTAGTACTGAGCTTCCTCCCAACTTGCTTCCCGATTGGCCATGACCCCCATCAGGTAGTACTCTTCGGCGAGCTCGAATCTCCGCCAGATTTCGTCATCAACAGCCGACGCGGAGTCATCGACATCGGCATACCCATACGAGATAATCGCGTCCGGATTGTGTGATGGTTTCGGATGACCGTGCTTGCTGCGCCCTTCGGCGGCGGGCGCTTCGTGCGGGTCAATCTCGTTGGATCGCTGCTCCCCCCTGGCAGTGCGACTTGGCGCATAACTCGCGGGATAGGACGAATCCTCGTCGATCACGCGTACCGAGTCGATACTGTCCGCTTTTTCTGCATGCTTGTCTCCTCCGGAATACGCCCGGGGAGACGCCAGCCCGCTCTTACCTCCACAACTGATCGTCACTAACGACGTCAGTGCAACAAATGAACACAGAAGACAAACAATAGAAGTTCTGGATGCTTTTACCACGTTGCTCACCACGTTTAGTTGACGGTGATAAAGTGCCAATCAGCTTGCCATTCGGTCAGTGCAAGATTATTGAGTAAAATAAAA
>SDBT01007547.1_pt1 | contig 17873 bp, 28 predicted proteins | sample 2277101 | NCBI WGS metagenome assembly SDBT01 (sample SAMN10404973, study PRJNA504765) | marine sediment metagenome | isolation source: marine sediment core GS10_PC15, 103 cmbsf | place: Arctic Ocean: Southern Knipovich Ridge | collected 2010 | reverse complement strand
GCATTGGTCACTTATGCTCTTCATAAATTCATCTGATTGCACAAATGTGCCAGCGCATATGTCGAGACCCACGCCAAGCCGTTTGGCCACATCTATGGCTACCTCAGGGCGCTTGAAGGTGTCTATCCGGCCGACAAACAATAGGCGACCTCCCTTCTCTGCCTTATAGGCATACTTGTCCATGTCAACTCCATTATACACCACATGGGAAGGAAATCCGTGTGCATCCTGTTGTTGCCGCATCCACTGGCTTATGGCAAACATATTCAGGGGGAATGGCGCCGGGGTAGTCTTCCACCAATCGATATTTAGATGCCCATGTGCTGTGTGGCATATTCTCAACTCCGGATGCAGGAGTCTCTGCTTATAATGCAGGCCAAACCAATCATGCGTATGGATGATATCGTATTTGCCAGCCAATAGCTTCTCTAACGATTTCTCCAGGGCATTATGCTCCTCCTGTAGCCAATTGCATTGCACGGTGAGCATGGGTGGGCCGAAGGTGAACACTTCGCAACCTTCGGCATGGGAGCCATCGGCAGCAAATACCGTAACCTCATGGCCCATCTTAGCCAAGGGAACGGCAATATCATATACCACACGCTCTAGGCCACCATAGCCAATAGGTGGCACCTGGATAAACGGCGAGCATGTAAGCGCTATCTTGAGCTTGCCTTCCTGTTGTGGGCCTGCCATGGTAGGGTATTGGGGTTGCTCTGGCATCACGGCAATGGCCATGGGACTAACGGGGACTCCCTTGGGGGTATCTTCTGTATCTGGCACCTGGATTATCCTCAATTTACCCTCTGTCTCTGCTGCTTTGGCAATCTCCATCCATACCTCGTTCCGGTCGTCATGGATCTCATAGACATCAGGTATCTTCTCTCTCCACCAGTCGCCATTCTCCTTGATGGCATGTGTTATGTCATCGGCAAAATCAGGGTTATCACCGTAGCCCACTGAAATAATGCCCCTTTGCGATACCCTCTGTATTTCCTTTATTGCTCTCTCAAGTTCGCCGTGATTCAGATGCTCCAATAGCGCAAAACTCACCACCATATCGAAGAACTTGTCCGGCCATGGCAGCCTATCGGTATTGCCCCATGTCAGCCATTGCCTTGTTTCCTCTGGTGCATGCTCTAGTGCATATTGGCTGATATCGATACCCCATGCCTCTACCCCTTGATTGCGCAGGCGACGGACTAGATAACCCATGGCACAGCCGAGATCCAGCACACGGCCAGGATTCTTGCTCTGGATATACCATGCCCGGAGTCCATTGATATTGAAATCCCGATAGCCCTGGCCATCATTGCCAGGCCGGTATCCGATGTCACCACACCAATACTCTGGCTTATCATATACCGATGAGATATTGGGTGTAGATGATGGATTCCGCCCATCATACGTGGCTACCCAGAAGGACCAGCCATCATACGCTAGCTTAAAGATTTCACTGGGCGCCGCCCCTGCTGATGACAGATGATTGCTGAGTAAATCCAAGGTATAATACCATATATGGGGATGTTCCCTATGGGGGGGATTCACGAAGGGTTGCCGACCTTCGCCCCAGTCATGTTCATTCGGTACTGTGACTATAATGGATTGTGCCACGCGCAGAGCTTCACGAATCACCAGGACGGGTGCGGGCATGTGCTCAAGGATGTCACCTAGAATTGCTAGATCGAATTGTTTATCCGAAAAGGGCAAATTGGCGGCATCAGCCTGGACAAACCTATCAGGGTCTATGCTACATGCTAGGCTTATGTCGTTGCCATCACTACTCTTAATATGACTGATGCCGGCCAGTATCTCATCCAGGCTACGGATATCAACATATGTGGTATCCGTGCGATCCCCGGTGACACCCGCATGATCACAACCGATATCTACCACGGTGCCACCGGGCGGCAAGAGTCTTTCTATCGTATCATGTATCCATTCGCTGCGACCAGTTGCCTGTTCTACCATATTACTCCTCCCAATTCTCGCCATCCCAGACCTTGCCGTATTTCTCTTTCATAATAAAGGCTAGCCAGAGTTGCTCGAACGTTCCCTTGTTTAAGCTCACATCCATCAGTTGTCTAGCATTATCCTTAACCCAAGTTGACAATATGGCAAGAAGCACAACATCGCTGATGTCTGTGTGTCCGCCTGATTCTCTGAGCCATTCCCTTACCATCGCCTGCAACTGGTCTTGGCGTAGAAGCCAGATAGGATCAGTTAGTCCCCCATACTCTGCATCACATTGGTCACAATACACATAAACCGCATCATCAGTTACGGAAGTTACAGAATCCCCATCTTCCCATTCATGCCCCTCCTGTATCTTTGGCACTCTCTCGCACATCTTGATATACTGTTCGCTTGTATCCATATTGCTCCTTCTCTGCACAAATCTCCTCGATCTTCGCCTCGCATTGAAGCCACCGCACACAGAATTCTAGCAGTTCCCATTCAGTCATTTCAAACCAGTTTGCGCGATACCTCGGCGTATTCATCGGCTATTTGCTTCAATCGCTCTACCTCTGCCTTCTCGCATATCAGATATGACTTTCGGATAACTTCGGTCAACTTTTTGCCTTGTTCATCGGTGATATACTGATTCACCACGATTCGAGGTACATGATCAACCCTCAAGAAGATATATATGTCCTTTGTCAAGTCCACATCAAGATCGAGGGCCTTGCAGATAGCCCGCTCTAACTTCCTTGGATTAGCTATTTTCATGCTACTCCTTACGGACGGCCCATCGTCATAGCGGCCACAATGATAGCAATAACCACAACTGCACCATGGCCCACTGCAGGTACAAGTCCCACCGACCTTGCCTAGATGCTGATGCTGTTCGCGTTCCAATTTCTGCTTCTCAAGACGATTGCGGAATTCGAGTTTCTTCATCCCTACTCCTTTATCAGCCTTTCATATGCCATCTTGGCCCGTAGCCACGGATATTGCTCTGCCTTTCGGCGTGCATTCTCACCTATGACCCGCAACTGGGATGGATTATCGTACAGCCATTTGATCCGTTCGGCAATAGCGTCAGGGTCACGGATTGGAACTATGAAACCATCCCTGCCCTCCTCAATGAGTTCATGGGCGCCTGCACCCTGGCTACAGATTACGGGCCTACCATGAGCCATGGCCTCGAGTACGGGCAAACCAAAGCCCTCTGTGACCGAAGGTTGCACATAGACAGATATCGCCTTATAGAAATCGGCTATGTCGTCGATTCTACCCACCAGATTATAATCCGCTTTATCCTTATATGGCTCTAGTGTCGATTCTAGCGCATCTGTTCCATCACCAGCCAGGATGAGTTGGCAGTCCTTCAAGCCTAATTTTGCCCACCCAGCAATCAAATAGATTTGGCCCTTATCAGGCCCACAGGCGCCCAAATAACCGACGTTGAACTGATCAAGAAACGGCGGTATCTCTGGCGGGATTAAAGTGCCACCAGGGATGACCTCATAGCGTTTAGCGTGGATTCCAAGGTCCTCTAGGTATCCGATGCTTTGCCTGCTCTGTGTCATTACGATATCGGCCTCACGAACGAATCTGGTAAGGATGTTGAACAGGGCAGGATCAGTCATATGATGGAAGGGATATTCCTGCCCCCATTTGCCGAATTCCTCTATACTGAGCTCGAGGTTATGGGCAGGGCAATCCACTATTGATTTACCGGGCTTCAAGGCCCTGAGAGTGGCCGTCCAGGGAGAGCCATTGAATATAGCGACATCAACGGTCTGCATGACCGCTATCGAGGCCAGATAGTCGAACATAAACGGATTCTGCGGATACCATTTCTGTATCCACGATTGGTAGCCGAGCTCTTGCTTGAGGTCTGTGGCTTCTCGCAAAGCCCGTTGTTCGAAGTATGAACTGAAGCCCCCGCCATGCCCGGGACCTATGGGTGCAGTTGTGCAGAATGCGCTTGTTAGGGTCATTGAGCCTCCAATTCCTTACCGCAATGAGGGCAGTATGTTAGTGGGGGCATTGGATACAAGATCCCTGAGAATTCACTTAGTATTCTGCGCAGATATTCATTTATGCACTTATCACAACGTGACAGGTTGCTCCACGTGGGAAGTTTCTTGCCACAATCTGTACATTCGCCCATATTATCCTTCCCTCCTATGCAGAATCCCCGCATGTCCCTGCAGAATATCCGGTACATCAAAGCCACTCTCGGCAAGGCATCGTGTGACCCTAGTGCGATCCATGCCCTGCCCGTGGTTGATGTAGATTTGCTGGTCAAGGTTGTGCATGTCAAGGTCTAGATTGCGCACATTCCGCATCGGCTCTATGGATGTCTCGTCCAGTATATAGTGCTCTGCGCCTTCCCAGTCGATCTTGAGATAGTCCACGGGCTCACCCACCCAGCACATCAAAGCCTCGAGGGTGATACAAGGCACGGCATATTGGAATGACGTACATTCATCGCTATAGATAAGCGATCGCATGCCCGAATTGCCTCCCCCATTAGGCACTCCCAACTTCGCCAGACCGTTATGTGTCCAGATAGCGAGCTGCAGGGGGATGATTGTGCTTGTGTAGTCATTGAGTATAATGTTATCCCACAGGCGGCAATAGTTGTGAGGGTCGGGCTCAATAGCCCATACTCTGCGTGCCCCTCTCTTCGCCGCGGCTATCGATAACTCACCCACATGGGCTCCACAATCAACAACCACATCCAGCGGACCTTCATACTGATAGAAGTGCTCTAGTGTGCCAAGCAGGATAAACTCCTCCCCGCAAGCTATATAATACCGCATACCCGCAATCTCATGTATGGTCACGTCTGCGAAGTCTGCTGAATATGGCTGCATCATTCTATGTACCTCAAAAGGCAAAGGCTTTTGCTTTACCATGTCCACAACATGCCGATCCAACACCAGGCAGATATCCCAAACAGGCATCATAACCTTCTGGGGTAGGGAAACGGCCACATTTAGCACAGGTACGTTCTTCAGCCTTGGCTATGGACTCTAGTGTATCTTCGTATAGCCATTCTCCCTCATCATCCAGATAAATCACCGCATGCCCACGGAAAAACGCTCGGATTGTCATTTCCACGCCTCGATAATCATTTCCAATCCCGGGAATGGCGGATAGTCCCATACTCCCACTCTCTCAAAGCCAGCACGTCTGAATACCCTGACAGCATATTCTGGAGAGAAACCCGTCATGTGGTAGTTGCCTGCAACATCGGGATTGCCCCCAAAGATAAGATACGGGAAATCGTCCTCCCAGTGATCGGATTCTACCAAGAGTTTGCATTGCCCCTGTAGATTGGCTGTCACCATAAGGGTCACACCACGCCTGACCAGCACCCTGTAGACATCCCTCAAGAACGCTGGGAGCTTGCAATGCCTGATATGCTCCAGCACAAAGCTGCTAAACACCAGTCCAACTGACTGTGATTCTATGGGAATGCCGTCGCTGACATCGCAGACATGATCAACGGCAGGACCAGCTATTATATTGAGATTCGGGCGAATCCAGGGTTTATCAGGATCTCCCCCTAACTCAATGGCAGATATACGAGCAGAGGGAATATCGCACTTTATGTCGCGTGCGTACGGTGTGGGGCTAGGGATTTGTCTACCCGGTATAACCGAGGCCTGGCACCCATTATCGTAGAACCGCAGGCTAGGGCCCACCATATCACCGGCTAATAGTTTATAGCCAACCTCTTTCATATCCATATCACATCTGTGGAGTCTCGAAAGTGCCATCGCAGTCCAGCACAAAACTTCCGAGATGCCCGCATTTCATATTCATATCTATGATTGGCTTGATCCCGAGTTCATGAGCAGTCTTGAAAAAGAAGTAGAAGTCCTCTGATGGTGCTGGCGGTACATCCCATCTGAACCACGGCTCAGACAGCCTCTCGAATACATGGCGCTTGATCATGGCACACCCTAGCCCGGTGACATCGCATTCCACCCAGCGTCTCTCCTGGCCATCTCTGTTCTGGTCATATTCGATGGACCGTAATCCCTCTGGCAATGCTACCCATGCCGCAAGCCCTCTCTCTGCCTTCGCCTTCTTGGCCATATACAGACCACAGACTATATCAAGATCGGCTGCCACAAGTTGCGGAATGATATCTACGGGGGGAAGTACGTCATCATCGAGGAAGAACAGGTGGGTATAATTGAGGGCTTTAAGTGCTGTCTTGACCAAGTTCTCGCGGTTGGTGCAGAGGCTAAACCCGCGCATCTCAAGCCAGCCCATGCCAGCTGGCTTCTGCATTTCCATGAACCGCCTGTGGAATGGCCGATAGTCTCGGTCATCCCTGTGGGGTATTAATATACAAACCCGCGTGGCCCCTTCTGGTAGTGCCTGCTGCTGTGGAGGCTCTTCGCCTACTTGGTAGTCCCATCCCGCCATGATCGTGTGCTCCTTCCCTATATTCTACATCATCCAATAATCATCCATGCAAGTAAACCCATACCGATGCACTGTGGGACCAAGACCCATTGTGATTGCCATTTATACTAACCCTTTCCAGTTGTTGTAGATTGCTAAATGCTGTGCGGCTGTAAGTGCGAAGCTGTATACCTGGATGAGAGGACTATATTGGCCGATGAAGAGGCGACTAGTCAAATCATCCGCTATACCTATTTTGAGCGTCCTTGCACACGTAACTGGGTCAATATGTGCTCCCCCTATATTCGTCACGTCCACCCCATCCTGATACACCAAAACACTAGCCCCACTACGGCTAAATCCTATTGTGTAGTGGGTGTCTACCAATACTGCGCCGTCCGCTGATTCCGAGAATTGGCTGGCCGCTACTTGATTGGTAAAAAATCTAATTCGCCCTGCGGCTGTTACGTATGAATAATATCCATCGGTTAGACCAAGCCCCCTACTGAACAACATGCGTTCGGCAGCTAAGGAGGTCACTAGAACCTGCATTACCACGCTGAAATCCCCATCGGTAAAATTGCACTGGGGACAAGTCACCTGGACGTAATCCCCACTAGCATACTCCATGACGTACAAGCCCTTATTAGACCGAACCCAGTTGGGGTTGCCGTCAGCCTTGAACACGCCATCGGCATGATATCGGGAATAGTCCTTGAGTATAGTTGCAGGTGGTTCAGCGAGGGCTTTCTCTCGGGCAAAATCCAAGACTAGCCCTGTCGCCTTCGCATCTTGTAGGGTAAGCAAACCGCCCGCAGCCATTAGCTATACTCCATACCAATGCCGACTAGCCTGATAGCGATTGATTGCCTGGCTTTGATCAAGCTCATCCCTGTATGCCTTGGCGAAGGCGATCACACCATTCAGATAGGTTGCATCGAGCAAAGCCAGAGTAACCGCCGACATCGTAATATCGGTGGTGGATGTAATCACCACGTGAGACCACACGGCGGCAAGGCTATCGGTATCCACGCCATTGACGAAGGCATTATCCCATGCACCATATTGCAGCGTGCCAGCATTAACATCCACGCCAGCCGCAGCCGATTGCTCGAAGATGGGCTCTGTCGTATCGTCTACCTTTATCCACAATTCAATCGAGCGGCCTATGCCAATATTGCCTATAGTGGCTTTCTCGCTACTACCACTCACAAAGGTCAAACCCCACTTACCAGAAGGCAATTGGCCCCAGGCAGGCGTATTGACCAGTGCGCCATCATGCTTGACCGCCCTGGACTTGTCGAAGATGGTTGTGCCCGTACCCTCTTGGATGGGCAGCCACAGGATTATACCTGATGCTTTGGCCATGTTATGCCTCCGGTGGTGTTGCTGTCGGTTCTGGGATATCAGCTTTCAGCTTCATTATCAATGCCTGGTTCGCCTGTACCCTGCCTTGCAATAGGGTTATACTACCCTCATGTGCCTTGATATCTGCCAGCAGGGTTTCATTCTCAGCCTTTAACTGTACCCTTCTCTGGGCCACATCCCGTTTCGTTTCTTCACTTATGGCCATGATGCCCTCCTATTCGTATTCGTGGAATAAGAACTTTATACCAACATTTGCTCCGCTATTTGTTGGGCTCCCAGCCAGCCGAACATCCATCCCATACTTTGCTCTCTGGATTATTGTCTGACAGGGTTTTGAGTGCGAAGCGGTGAATGGATTTGACCGGCTAAATACCACTGTAGCTGAACTTACTGCCCCCGCCCATAGTTCCATGCAGTAATCACCATTCTCACTCACATCCGTGATCTCTACCCAATGCACGTCAAACGGCTTAAGTATCTCACCTGAGACAATGACGGGATATGCGCTCCCGAATTGCCACGCACCGCTAGCTTTGTAGATGGTTATCGGGCCACTATTACTAGGCATAGCCCGCTGTGGTGAATGTATATGGTCATCGAGTGCATGGAAACTTGCTATGCTGCCACTAATAAGACTCATGCTCTACCTCCTGCAGAATCAGCGTTCGCCATCGAGTATTGTCACGTCAATGGTATTCCAGCCGCCGCCCTCAGCTAGTTGCTTCATCGTGTATTTCACATCCTGTTTGGCAATGAACACATCGGGTACAGCCTGCGTATCAGCCGATCTAGGGAAAGGCGTTGCCACTGGAGATGGCACGGCAACTCCCAGAAATGTTTCTTCATAGAAGACGCGATAGTTCGTGCCATCAACTTTGATGTAACCCTTGATTATCGTATCCTCACCAGCTCCAGCATTGGCCCCTGTCCAATCGAGGAATCCACCTGCTGGAATATATGGATGTGTCTTGCCAGTATATTCCTTTATGGTCAACTCATTGCCATCATTGGTGATTGATCTCGTATTATCCTCTGCGAAATCCAATATGGCTTCGGCTTCTACGGCTTGATCAAAGGTGTTTTCCTCAAGCTTGGCACTTATCTCAGTATTAGAATCCCGAGATCGGTTATATCCTATGCCCCTGGTAGAGCCTTGCGATAAATCTAAATCAGCCATATTCTACCTCCCCTAATCCACCCCTACGTAGGCTAGTCGGTCACCCGATATCACGGCGCAGGCATATATGCGATTGAAGTTATCAACTGGGATTGGCATTGAATCACCGGGCTCAAGTACCATTCCCAGGCCGGAAAAAGGCTTCTCGCCAACTCCACTACCGCCGATATAAATATCGCTACTATTCTGTGTCAGTGCCCTCACGACAACTCTATCTACGAAACCAGAGACAAGTGCTTGGCCACCAGAGGCAGCCGTGATTATTGCGGGAACCTTAGCCCTCAGAATAGTAAACGGCAATACCTCCACTTTCTCACCACTAATCTCGACGGCTTCGCCACTCACCTTGACGACTGGAGTACCCACGATCTCAACGCGACCAGAAAGTAGCTGGTTCACAGCAGTTACTGGCCCCACTACCTCTACCCGGCCTGATAGAAGTTGAGGAACAGGGCCAACTACTTCTACACGCCCTGACAAGACTTTGAGAATGTCTACTCTACCAGAAGCTAAGCGATCTACCTGGGTAACTGAAGGAACCGCGCCTACGACTTCTACTCTACCCGAAACCAATTGCGTCACAGGTCCAACTATCTCGACTCGGCCTGAATATTGCTTGAGTACGTCCACACGACCAGAAAGTAGCCGATCTACTTGCGTGACAGAAGGAACGGCTCCAACAATTTCAACTCTCCCTGAGAGCAACTGTGTCACTGGGCCTACAACCTCAACCCGTCCCGAGAGTGTTTGCGCAACAACTACTTGTTCGCCACTTACCCCGACAACTTGACCGCTCATCTTGGTGATTAGTGTCTCGCCGGATATCTTCACCACCTCACCAGATATCTTGACGGCCTGGCCACTTATCTTTACAACTTCCCCGGAGACCTTGACCACCTGGCCGCTGATGCTGACTGCGATACCGGAGAGTTCCTCTTGGACGGTTGCGAGTTTACCCCAGAGATCAAGCCGAAATTCACCGCTAGTAGGTAGTTGGCCAGAGGCAGCCTGATAGTCTACATGGACGTAGCGACCATAGAGGGGTTGTGTTACCAGGGTAGCCACACCTGATGTCCCCCGGAATGTATTGGTTATATCCCAGGTCCCGCTCTTGCCACCCTGCTTGACATGGAGATCCCCAGAGGCATCGCCAATCACATAGCCTTCAAGGATATCCCACTTCTGGCCATCCCACGCACCAAATGCAGCAAGGCCGTTAGTGGAAAATGAAGGTTGGTCTCCAGATGATCCCCATGCAAATGCTATAGCTCGTACAGCAAATATTCTAGTCATGCCACCTCCCCTACTATCATGCGCCGGATTTGCGCAGAGCCACTGCAAAAGTTGCGTGGTTCAGGGCGCATATTCTGTTATGTCTTCTATGTCTTCTTATTGTGAACTCTCAAATGAGAATTCAGAGCTGCCTTGCTCTTAAAGGGCCGCTTTCGGCAACCAGCCACTTGGCACTTGTAAGTGCCGGCCTCCGGAGTTTCTGGTCTGGCCTCTTCCTCATCTTCGAGAGCGATGGGCTTCGCATCCGCTTCTACCTCTCGCAGTTTGTCAGGGAAGATGCTCAGGATAAACCGGCCATGAGCCTCCGATAACTCTACTGGCTCTCCGCCGACTGGAATCGTGACCCGTTCAGTCACCTTCCTGTCACTAGGATGTACCCATAACGAAGAGTACCCCTGCCGTTTATTCAGTGCTTGCACCCACATACTAGCCCCTTTCCTTTCTGCCTATACCTTTGTGTTGATAACGGCATCCGCTCCCATGATAACTTGGGCGCCGGATACCGATGCACTACCTTCAATTTCCAGGCCATATTGTTTTCCGCTTGCGACTGTCTCTGGGGTATTCAGTGTAGCGAGTGCGTAGATGGCAGTTGATACCGTGACCTGCACAATAGAGCCACTAGCCACATCAGTGGTAGTCACGGGTGCGGCCAGATTGACCTTAACAAGCTTGGCATCTACCGTATCCGTCTTGCCACTATAGTTGATGCTATGCCCAACCAACCGATAGCTTACAATCTCCTCGCCATGCTTGAGGCCCGTAAACGGTAGCCAGACTTTCTTGGTTGATTTGTTGAGTGCCAGAGCCGCCCCGGTGATTCCTGGAGTAAAGTCGGTCCCAGGCGCCGGATACTGAAAGGCATTGAAATGCCTCACCGTGCCATCAACATGGCCACCTACCAGAAAGTCACCGCCAAAAGTGGCAGTCCCACCAGCGCTCAATGCACCAGCTACCGAAATGCCACCAGAATTAACGAGGATATCACCGGATGTACTTACGAAGTTTGATCCAGTTTTGAGCCTCTTGAAAAACCAAAGTCCATGCTTGATTATCATCGCCTACCTCCTCCACTAGATAACCTTATATGGTGGCGTAGCCGGGGATTACCCCGGCCTCCATAACCGCCACAGCCTCTTCACCCTACGCCACTTGTAAACAGCTCACGCAACTGCGTTTATGATCTCGTACCCTGCATCTGAGGCCACTACCTTCTGGTCGAATGCATTGTCACCCAAGAGCACATTGCTGCGCCGGAACCTGTCTTCTACGCCCTCGATGGTCACAGTGAATCCGTTCTGCAACCACAGGAACGTATAGCCAGCACTCGCAATCCGAAGCCCAGGACTGGATGCCACGAACATCAGAATCATGTTCTTATCCCAGATATAGGCACCACTGAAGCTCACACCCTCTGCAGCCGAATTCTTAACGGCCCTGCCAATGGCCAGCTTCTCTACACCGATCGCCTGAGCAACCTGTGCTTCATTCAGATTACCAGTCGTGGTGTACTTATAGATGTCCAATAGATCGGGATGCCTGCGAAGCTTATCCCAAACCTGGGCACCCATGAGGGCCACATTAGGGGCCATGCCAGTTGCCTGCTCAATGGTCTGGATACCCGTCTCAATGTCGCCAATGGGGTCACTATTCTCATAATCACTCCACTGGTCCGTAGTCGACAGGGTAGTATCCGAACCCCAGGCCGAAGCATCCATGATCGCGGCCTTGAGTGCTTCCTCACGGTTGAGCATAAACTGGTCAGCCAGCCATTCGGCTCCAGTTGTCTCCAGGTCTATGGCGGCATCAGCGTTCTCGATTGTCTCGAAAGGCATTCGGAATTGGAGACCAAAGTTGTTGCAGAAATACTGAGTATTGGAGACTTCGAATCCACCTTCCTCATAGTTTGCACCCGGGCCCCTTCGCTTCACAACGTTGCGGAACCAGAAGTCCTTATCGAACGTGTAGTAGAAATCACTCTGCTTCTCCACATTCAATGCCGGGAATACCATGTCTGCGATGTACTTGCTGTTCTTGTACGCGACGCTGATATTACTCAGTGCCGAGTCAATATGAACTTCTCTGCTAGTAGGTTGAGCCATTTGTTATTCCTCCTCCTCACCTCTCGTTATCTATGCCCCTCGCGTGGGCGTACCCCTTACCAATACGCGGCGAATATCACCGCTTGCAAATGTCTCTATGGACTGCGCGAAGGCATAGACTGCGGTATCTGTGCCTATAATGACGCGCCGGGCTGCCCCTGTTGCCGCAGCTCCAACCATCTCCCCCACAGTGATCCCACTTGTGGCTATGGTTTTGCTTGTGCCAATATGCGTCACGAGGCATGATTCACCACTGTTCGGATTATTCTGGATAATCCCACAGGCGACAGCGGCGGTAGAACTCACGCGCTGAACCTGGTCAGCCGCGACAAATTCACACAGATAGAACTGGTTGGAGCGGAGATCGCCCCTAGCCTGGTAAGTCGCTTGATAAATTACAGTCATCTTCCCCTCCCTATCCTATTGAGCCCTCGAGGCCACCCCTCGAATAAGGGCCATTGACTTCTTGCCACTCGCCGTCGCCTCTGCGGCCTGGGCCAGTACATACTGCCCAGATGTAGGCGTGATGCCCATAACCGCACCACTATGATCCGTTGTGAGGAGGCTATTGACAGCAATGGTTGAGCGCCCAATCACCTTGCTCATGCCTTCCAATCTGACGACGGCATTCTGACCCGAATTGGGATTGTTTTGCAAAACCCCTGTGTGTATCTGACCAGACGCTACCGGGAGAATTATCCCTGTACCGGACATGGTGACAAGGGCAAATTGCGAAGAACGCAAATCCCCCCCCGCTGTAAAGGTCTGGTCCCAAACCCCAAATGTTACAGCCACCTTCTCACCTCCTCCTAGCCTTCAGTAGCCGTGTTTGCAGCTACTAAAACTCTGGTCGTTTCCCGATAATCGGTATATTCCTTCTTCAGTCCCTTGTCCTTGGCGCAGACAGAAAAAGCTACGGCCTCAGATTCGCCCTTATCCTTCATACGGGCTTCTACTGCCACCATAAACGGATGCTTCTTGTCCTCGTCAGTCGCCCCGGGTACGCCTACGGCTGAAAAGATATTGGCGTCAATAGCCTTCTGGCTAACCTCACCGAATTGACCGATGAGCATTTCGGCAGCCTCAGGGCTCTTGTCCTCCATCTCAAGGATCTTGCCAGCGATCTCTTCAGGTGTACCAGATACGCCCCTCCAATTAGCCGCCAAGGTAATCAGTTCACCCCGTCGCCGGCTCGTCTTCTCTACCTTCAGTTCTGCCTGAAGGGTTGCAACCTTGGTTTGAAGATCGCTATACTCGGCTGGCAAGGCGTTCTTCTCTACCTTTTCCTTCAGCCCGGCAATCGCCGTGACTACCTGGTCCATGGTAGCCTCATCGCCCAGTTCCAGGGCCTTGGCTATGCCAGCGATATTCGCCCCAGCCTGGAGTGCCTTGATCGCCTCCGTCATCTGCTCGCGCGTTGCCTTCTCATCTAGGCCCAACAGTTCTATGATCTCTTTCATGTCCTCCTCCTCTTGATTCTCTACTTGATTACCTTCGTCTGTATGCTTCTTGGCCTTGCTTTTCTCAATCATTCCCGTGACCTTCTCTTTGAATTCATCCCAGAAGGCCCGTATACGCCGTGCCCCACTCCGGTTCTTGATAACACCCTCGACCGCTGTCGAGATGGCCTTCAGCGCTTCCTTCAAATCATCGGGATTGTCGTCATCGTCGTCGTGGCCAGCCATTTGCTTATTGAACTCGATCACCTTGGCATTGCCTCCTGCTATTGTGGTATAGACGGCAGCCGTCTCTAAGCCAGCCTCCGGTACAGCCTGAATCTCTGCCCCAAGCAGGGCCACGGCAGATAGTACCCGAGAATATTCTGTACCATCGATCTCAATATCCCACATGATCTCGGCTGAGACCTTTCGGTAACTCTGAGAATCTATGAGATCACGCAGTACCGTTGGCACATTAGTAAAATCAGCCAGCAATATCTCACCCTTGCGCCGGAGATTTTCTATCCAACCAAGGGCGATGGCCCCATTACCTTTTTCACCTGAGACAACCTCGTGGGGCAATCCCAGCTTCTCTGCCAGTGCCTTATTGAAATCATCGGTGGTATGGCCTACCTTGAGCGGCGGGTCCACCTTGCCCTTCAATTCGTTGAAGGCAGTCACCATATTCTCCAGGTCTTCTATCGTGTATTCGTCGCCATTGTGAGTGCCTGCTGCGAATATCGGCACCCCGGCTATAATGTGGGTTTCCAGGGTGTCATATTGCTTTACCCAGGCACCGTTGCGCTGCCTCCATCCATTCTTCTCAAGCCCTGCATATGCTTCCATCAGAATGGCATCAGTATCCAGGCCACTCTGTTCCCCAGCTTCTAGTATGCTGACGAAAAGGGTTTTGGCCTCACCTGTTATCGTGGCCAATATCTCTTCCTTGAGGGCTGGTTCAAAGCTACCTTCCTTCTCTTCGCAATCAGTCTGAGCCTTGGCCTCGGACCAAGTATCCTTCGGATATCTGATGGCCTGGTTCGTTGTGGCCGTCTCTCCCTTGAGGCGGCCTATGATAATCTGTATGGCGTTATCGCCCTCTCCAGCCTCAATGGTCTTGAAGCTGCCAGGAGTAAAGGCACCTGGCGGGAGAATCCTGCATGAATGTTGATTCGATAGTGGCATGATCTCAAAAAAATAAAGCCCGTATTAGTTACGGGCTCTTGGCCTCTATGCTAGAAGCGATGACCAGCGGGCTCTAGCGTGCCCTATTCAATTGTAAACTAATCAGTGTCAAACAATTTCATACTAGAACGGCCAGCAGGCTATGTCAAGGATGTTTGTGCAAGGGGGATATGGGGCGGGTCTCATGAATATATAGCGGCTACCCTTGCCACTCCTCTCCATTCCAGACCTTGCCGTACTTCTCTTTCATAATAAAGGCCAGCCAGAGTTGCTCCATTGATGAATTATCATAACCGTATTCAGCGGAGAATATACTAAGACCTACTAACATACCAGAGTTTTGCTGCCCGTGCCCGAAGTTAATGACCATCGCCTGCAACTGGTCTTGGCGGGGGAGCCATAAACCACAATGGAGTTCCTTTATAACATATTCGCCTGTTTTTACAGTTATACTTCCTACGGAACAATCTTGCTCAAATGATACCATCGGCATAGGTTTTCGTATGGCAAACCTAACCCTGCTCCTGCCATCCTGAAATAAATCCTTGACCACAAGATAATCCATACCACAGAGACATACCTTATTGCCATCCCAGAAGTAATCGCCTTCTTTCCACCCTTCTTCCCAATGTGGTATCTGTATCTCAGGGCAATCAACCATCTTGATATTTTGCTCGCTCGTATCCATTGTTACTCCTTTCTACCATTTAACCACCACCGTCTCACAGCGTGGGCATGTAATCTCTACCGGACCCTGCTTTACACTCATCGCACCTTTACCACGCCGTTGAGTGAGTGCGCCCTTCTTAATCTGGGCCAGGAACTTATCGCACTTCGGGCAACGGATTATCTCCGGCTCATCAGTCATCCTCTCGGCTTTGCTCCTGTAGCTGTTGCCATAGGTCTTTCGGACACAAGGCAAGCAGAAAGATTATGCTGTAGAATACGCCGAATATTAGGTCTTTCATGTGTCACCTGCCTTGGCTTATTTCGATTCATGCAAGCGCGGACATAGCTTCTCATGCTCTTTCAGACATGGTTCATCAAAGAGTTTCTTCCCGCCACGCCCACATAGATACCCCTTAAATTGGTTGTACCGTAAATCCTCCCACTGGTGGGATAGTTCAACACACCAGTGGGCCTTCTCCAGTGCTTCCTCGAATGCTTGTTCTATTGGTTTCATTGCCGCTCCTTTCTTGCGCCCATTGAACCGGATGATAATTCTTCAGCCGTTCACAGGTTTCTGTACAGGATTCGCTCTTAAAGAAATGCTTGCCATCCTCTACCTTATGGCTATATGATCCCCAACCCGTTTGGCAACCAGTACAAGGATGGTTGGGATCGGGTGGTTCGTATTCATGCCATTCAGCCATTAGTTCACCTCCCCTCCATCTCTATTACAAGCGTTATGGTACGGCTACCTATGTCTTTTGGTTTAAAACCCTCCCTCTCTATGAGATTATTGACCATCCCAATATCGTAAGATATTATGCAACTGCCATGCTGGTCATTTAGGATTTTCAACAGATTCTTTGCCACCTCTTCCCTTCCAATCGCTGTCACTATTTTGCTCATTACCCCTCCTTATGTCAACTAACCTGCGGATTTGCAGGGCGAGAAAACACTTCATGCCAAACACTACCTCAGACAAATAACGCATTATGATCGTCATTCGCTATCCCCCTCCTTTATCCAGTGCTCATGCCAATGGTCTTTTATGGATGTCATTCCCTGATTGCGCGGCCTGTAGCCTGGCCATAACTCTGCCATCATGGCCAAGATGTGCTCGGATTCCCGCGTTGTGATATTGATGTCGTGCCTCTTTAATACAGCCATAGGATCCCCATGCGTCCGACAATGGACCCCTACGAACACATCATCGTTCCACCAGCTTGGTTCAGCTTGAGGGACTTCGTAGATGTCGCAGAGATCACAGGTTTCCTTCACGATTCGCCCTCCTTCTCGCGTGCCTCATATATCCAGGCATCGCTCTTACTAAACACTTCTGAGCTTCACGCTCTGAGTGATGCCGATGTTTACAAAGGGTGTACATCCACCCCTCTTCGTCAGACTCTACCGTTGGCACGAAGCAGCCCTCTGTGGTTAGTATGACCTTGTAGATACTTGCCACTTCTCCCCCTCTCTAATCACGGTTCGCCCTCCTCATATGTCTGCTCAAAAATGTCAGGTTTGCAGGGATAGAACTCGCCTTTGATGGCCTCAATTACTATTGGTTTCTTGCGATACTTCACTTAACCCCCTCGACATATAGTGATACCTCTGTGTGCTGGTCGGGATATGCCCGAATCATCTCAGGTGCCTTGCTCTGCCCGAGGCTACATAGCGTGACATTGTGGGCTAGAAAGCCAGCACCTACCATGAAATCCCGGAGCATATCGAAGTCATAGATCGCACGGTGCGCATAATCGCCACTGAACATCAGGCGCGACATCTTCTCCCCCTGTGTCCTGGCATTGATATATTCGGGCGGCTGTATACAGTCATAATCCCGCATCCGGCTGTCCACATATGATTGGGCTATTCGCTTGCCATCCGGAGTGGCTATCCTGATAAGCCCACTGCGCATGAGCACCCGGTGGCACTCTGTCAATAGCTGTTGCGCTTCCTCAAGGGGTATATGCTCAATAAGATGGCTCATGCGGATAAGACAGACGCTGCCCTCAGTGAATGGGATACCCCGCCTCAAGTCGTGCTGCATAAAGCGGACACCTACTGGCAGATTATCCTTGAGAGGCAGAATGTCGATATTCAACCAGTCGCGGGCAGTTACGACATCCAGGAAGCTACCTAAGTTGAGGTTTAGCATCCGCAATGCCTCCTAGTTATGTGATCGGCTTCCTTTTGCCAGTAATGTCACTATCAATTGGTTCAAACTCACACCCTCTGTGACAGCCTTCAACGCCAAAAATACTC
>SDBT01007546.1_pt1 | contig 17875 bp, 9 predicted proteins | sample 2277101 | NCBI WGS metagenome assembly SDBT01 (sample SAMN10404973, study PRJNA504765) | marine sediment metagenome | isolation source: marine sediment core GS10_PC15, 103 cmbsf | place: Arctic Ocean: Southern Knipovich Ridge | collected 2010 | reverse complement strand
ATGAAGGCGACCCATGCCGAAACGGTCAAGTGGATCAAGCGATCGGCCGAGAACAGGCGGCCGTGGATCGTCTGCCTCGACGAGATCGGGCCGGCCCATACGGGTGTGAAACCCGACGCCGATGACCCGGGCCATGACGACGTACGAAAGTATGCGTTGTGGGGTAATCTGATGGGGGGCGGTGCCGGGGTCGAATGGTATTTCGGCTATAAGTTCGCGCACAACGACCTGAACTGCGAAGACTGGCGATCGCGCGAGAAGATGTGGGACCAGACTCGCCATGCCCTGGTCTTCTTCCAGCGGTATCTGCCATTTCACGAGATGATACCCTCCGACGAGTTGACCTCGCGCGACGACAACTATTGCCTGGCCAAGCCGGGAGAAGTCTATGCCATCTATCTGCCATCCGGGGGAACGGCCGATCTGAAGTTACCCCCCCTTTCCAGACAGCGCGGGCAGTACACGGTCCGGTGGTACAACCCGCGAGAGGGCGGCCCGTTGGTCGATGGTTCCATTCGGGTGTTGCCAGGGCCGGGAGTTGCGGGGCCGGGAGTTGCGGGGCCGGGAGTTGCGGGGCCGGGAGTTGCGGGGCCAGGAGTTGCGGGGCCAGGAGTTGCGGGGCCAGGCAATCGCTCGTTGGGGCATCCGCCGACAGAAAAGTTGAAAGACTGGGTCGTGTTGGTTCGCCGCCAAGCCGAATAATTTTGCAGATATCAGCCGGTTTTTCACGCGAACAGGACAACATACGGTAAAGCATTACCGGTCAACATGTTACGTCGTTTTTGCAGGCGACGTAGTGATTGGCGAGGATTTTCCCCCCCTGCTTAGGGGATTGAAAACATGGACTCTGCCGGTTATCAAAGAGTTATCGGCCGTTGTGGTGGTGTAGGATCGCGATGGTCGTGGCAGCGGGACGCGGAGCAGACTTATCACGGCCCTCCCCTTGCAGGCAATCGCCTAACTGGCCGTGTCTAGTAGGCAGGACGTTGCGATGCGCATTCACGCGGGAAGAAGTGTAGGCATCGAGAGAGGCAAAGGAAGTATGTCGTTTCAACACGCTCTCCAGGCGAGCCGGTTCGAGTTGAAGTACATTATCAGCGAGCAGTGTGCGCATGGAATTCGCGATTTCGTCAGTAACCACCTGGAGGCGGACGAGCATGCGCGCCCCGGCCCGGACCCTTCCTATCCGGTAAACAGCCTCTACCTGGACACTCCCTCGCTGTTGTTGTTCGGCCAAACGGTCGAGGGGATCAAGAACCGCTTCAAGCTGCGGATTCGCTTCTACGACGGTAAGCCCGATGCACCGGCGTTTTTGGAGATCAAACGCCGCGTGACCGACGTGATCTGCAAGGAGCGAGCGGCCATCTCGCGCGAGGGGGTCGAGCGGCTACTCGATGGGAAATGGCCCGGCCCCGAGTACTTGATGGGCAAGAATGGCAATCCGGTTGCCTCCTCGGCGCTGCACAATTTCTGCAATCTCTGCCAGACCATCAACGCCGGCCCGTGTGTCTATGTCTGCTACATGCGCGAGGCCTACGTGTCGCCCAACAGCAATCAGGTTCGCGTGACGTTTGATCGTGGGTTGTTCGGCTCGCGATTCGACCGGCAGACATGCTTGATACCCCCAAAAGACGGGGGTCGGCCGGAGATTGGGGGAGTTGTCCTCGAATTGAAGTTCACCGACCGATTTCCGCCTTGGATGAAGGACCTCGTTCAGGCTTTTAACTTGCAAAGATGCTCCATGCCTAAGTATATTAAATGTATATCAAAGTTGGGGATACAGCCGGGACAGGTTTTGTGCTGAGCGGGATACGACACCATGGATAACTTCTTTCAGACCGTCTTGAACAGCGACGTGGGTGGCTCCGTCGGCACCCTCGAGACCGGTCTATTCATTCTGCTGCTGGCGTTTGTCATCGGCCATTTCATCGGCTGGATCTACATGTGGACCCACCGAGGATTGTCCTATTCCCAAACGTTTGTCTCCTCCCTCGTTGTAATCCCGGTCATCGTCGCCGTCATGATGATGCTGATGGCCGGCAGCCTGATGGTGGCGTTCGGTCTGTTGGCCGTGTTTGCCGTCGTCCGGTTCCGCAACGTGCTAAAAGATACTCGCGACACCGTCTTCATCCTCTGGACCATCATGGAAGGTCTGGGCGTGGGGACCATGCGTTTCACGACCTCGTTGATCGGCGTGGTCGGCGTGGCCATGATCCTGATTTATCTCCGCATGACGGCGTTCGGGAGCCGCCATCGGTTCGATGCCGTCTTGAGCTTCCAGATCTCCGGCGACCTCAGCGGGATGATGTCGACCGTGCGACAGGTTCTCTGGCAACACTGTTCGCGCACCCTTCTGGCAAATCAACAGAGAATCTCTCCGCAAGCAGCAAACTATTCCTATCGCGTGTTGCTGCGAGACCCCGCAAGGAGCGCGGAGTTACAATCGGCTTTGGAGCGACACGACGGCGTTGGAAACGTGTCGTTATTCCTCCGAGAAGACGAATCGGAGGTCTAGTAGATGAGCAGCGAACGACGCATCCCCATTCCGACCAGACACCGCATTCGGCGCTTCCAATATAGCGTTATGCCTGGGGTGATCTTCGTCGTTTGCATCGCGATCACCTGTTGGCTCTGGGATCGCCAGGGCCGCATGCCCAACGCCGTCGGCGAAGTCGAGGCAAAGACGGTTACCGTCGCGGCCGGTGCCGACGGGCTACTGGTCAATGTGGGGACGCTCGGCGAGGATCTCGTCTGGAATCGCCTCGTTGGGTGGGAAGTCAGAGCCGGCGACGTCGTCGCGGAAATCGACAGCGAGTTGGATTGGGCCGCCATGGACGTCCTCAACGCGGATCTAGAACGCCTCCGGTTGACTGCCGACGCCGCCGTGGTTACCTACAATCTCGATCGTGCACGTCTGAAGCACGAACATGATCGTGAAGCCAGACGCATCGATTGGGAAATCGAACGAAGATACATCGAGGTGCTGCAGGTAACCGTGCTGATCGAGGTCGACGAGAAACAGCTCGCCCGACTCAACAAGGAACTGGAGTATCTCGACGAGCTCTACAGGAGGAATCTCCACCTCATTCCGAAACAGCAACTCGAGGATGTCCAGTTGCAGAAAGCGGTTGTCGAGCGGCGCCTTGCCGAGAATGGGATCGTCCGGGAGGAGGCCAATCATCAGTGGGAGATTGCCAAGGATATCCGCCTGGCCTATCCCCAGTTACCCGTTGCGGAGCAGGACCCGTTGATGGCACCCTATAAGGAAGAGGTCAAGGTGCAGCTAGCGAGGGTCGAGGAGCTGAAGACTCGCATGAGGACGACCCTGAAGGTGCGGGCCCCGATCGCCGGCATGGTTAGCGAGGTCCTCTATCGGCCCGGTCAGTACGTCCGAGCTGGTGAGCCTATCCTGACGATCGCGGCAGACAAAGGCAAATTCGTCGTTGTCTACATTCGCCAAGGACAAGGCTTCCGTCCCACCGAGGGAATGCTTGTCGATCTACGCGGCCGAGGCCCGGGAAGGCCGCGCCAGGAGAACCTGAAGGTTATGATCGTCGGTCCTCAGTTCGAGGAGGTCCCGCCCCATCTATTGCGCGATCCGCGGATCATGGAATGGGGGCTGCCTGTCTGCATCGCGATGCCCGGGGATGCCTCGCCGATCCGCTTGAAGCCGGGTGAACTCGTCGACATCGCGTTCAAACCCGGGATGAAAGAGACTCCCAAGCAGTAGACCCTGCACTGTGTCCCTGTAACACTGTGTCCCTGTAACACTGTGTCCCTGTAACACAGTGCCACACGGAGGAGACAGTCGTGTTACATGACAACAGGAAGCAGCCCGCATCGAAACAGTCCGCATCGAAACGGCGCCATAAAGACCTCCGGATCGAGACGCTCGAAAACCGATGCATGCTCGACGCCGGCTCGCTGCTGATTAGCGAGTTTCTCGCCGGCAACGACAATGTCGAAGCCGACCGAGACGGCGACTTTTCCGACTGGATCGAGATCCACAATCCGACCGATCAGACTGTTTCGCTCGACGGCTGGCACCTGACCGACGACGAAACCGATCTGACCAAGTGGGCCTTTCCTTCTGGGGCACTGGCCAGCCTGTCGCTCGTAGCCGGCGACTACTTGCTCGTCTTTGCCTCGGGGAAAGATCTCACGGACGCTTCGAGCGAGCTGCACACCAACTTCCAACTCAACAAAGACGGCGAATATCTGGCGCTGGTCGCGGCCGACGGCACCACGATTGCCCACGAGTTCGCGCCGGACCCTGTTACTGGGTTATGGCCCCGACAGTTCGACGACATCTCCTACGGCATTACTCAGGACGTAACCCAATTCATCGCCGAAGGGGCCGAAGTCGCCTATCGGGTACCTACGGCCGCGGACGTGGCGCTCAATGCGACCTGGATGACGACCGAGTTCAACGATACCGCGTGGACCGGCGGGATCGGATCGGGCGTTAGGACCGGCGTGGGATTCAACATCCGACCGACCGGATTCAACGTCACCTGCTACAAGGCCAACGTCCAGGTCGGCTCGATCGCGGCCGCCGAAGACGTCATCGCCAACCCCTCGCGACAGGCGTCCGTGACGACCGAAATCGCCGATGTGTTGAACTATTTCAACACGGGCTCGGAAGGCCACTACGACGGGAATGCCCCGTTCCCCGGCATCTCCAACGGCGGCGACGTAAACGACTTCGTGATCGAGGCGACCGCCAGTGTGATCATCCCCTCGGCCGGCATGTGGTCACTGGGCGTCAACAGCGACGACGGGTTTCTTCTTGAGTTGACCGCCGGGGCCAATACGTTCAGTTCGTCGTATCCCAACCCACGGGGCCCCGGCGACACGATCCAAGCGTTCAACATCCCCCAAGCCGGCTCCTACGACCTGCGGCTGGTCTTCTTCGAGCGCGGCGGCGGGGCCGAGCTGGAACTATTCGCCGCCAAGGGGAACTACAGTACGTTCAACTCGGGGGCCTTCCGGTTGGTCGGCGATACGGCGGCCGGCGGACTGGCCGTGACCGGCTTTGGTGGAGCCGTGCAGACGAATGTCGAAGCCGCGATGCACAATCGCAACGCCTCGATCTGGACCCGTATCCCCTTCGAGGCCCCCTTTTCCGAGGGGGGCGGTCCCTCCTCGCTCAGTTCGCTGCAATTGCAGGTGATGTACAACGACGGCTTCGTCGCCTATCTCAACGGCCAGGAGATTGCCCGACGCAACGCACCCGCCACACCGGCCTGGAACTCGGCGGCCATGACCACGCGGCCTTACGAAGAATCGACGGTGGCCGAGGAGATCAACGTCACCGCCCATATCGGAGCCCTGGTGTCGGGCACCAACGTGCTAGCGATCCACGGACTGAACAACTCGGCCAGCGACGATAGCTTCCTAATCTCACCCCGGCTGATCGGTGCCAGCACTCAGCAGATCCATCGCTACTTTGCCGAACCGACGCCGCGAGGCCCCAACGGGACCAGCTTCATCGACTTCGTGGCCGATACGAAATTCAGCGTCGATCGTGGCTTCTTCGACGATCCGTTTCAGGTGGAAATCACGACCAAGACGGCCGGGGCCACGATCCGCTATACGACCGACGGCAGCGCTCCGACCCAGAGCAACGGAACGACCTACACCGCACCGATCACGATCAGCCGGACCACCGCGCTGCGAGCGGCCGCGTTCATGGCCGATCATCAGCCGAGCGACGTCGACACGCAGACGTATATCTTCCTCGACGACGTGATTCAACAGCCGGTCACCCCGACCGGTTTTCCGTCGACCTGGGGTGGCCACACGGCCGACTACCAGATGGACCCCGACGTGGTCAACAGCCCGCTCTATTCGGCCACGATCAAGGACGACCTGAAGTCCATTCCGACGATGTCGCTGGTGATGGACCTCAAGGACATTTTCGGTTCCGGGGGGATCTATTCGAACACGAACGCCAGCGGCGTGACCTGGGAGAAACCCGGCTCGATCGAGCTGATTCAGCCCGACGGGCTTGTCTCCGACCTGACCGGCGAGTTTCAAGTCAACGCGGGTATCCGAATCTACGGCGGCGTCGGCCGGAATGCCCAGTTCGAGAAGCACACATTCCGCTTCCTCTTCAAGAACGAATATGGCCCCAGCAAGCTCGACTTTCCCCTGTTCGGCCAGGATGCCACCGACCGGTTCGATACGATCATCCTTCGGGCCGGCTTCAACAACTCCTGGCACCGACAGGCCAGCGGCGAAGAACGCCAGGCCCAATTCATCCGCGACGAGTGGGTTCGCCAAACACAACTCGACATGGGCCAGATTGGGTTGCACGGCACGTTCGTCCATCTCTACATCAACGGGCTTTATTGGGGGCTCTACAACCCGGTCGAACGGGCCAATGCCGATTTCGGCTCCAGTTATCTCGGCGGCGACAAGGAAGACTACGACGCGCTGAATTCCTATCCCCGCAACGTGGTCGACGGAGACGCCGACGCTTGGATCGCTGCCCAGAACATCGCCAACGCGGGCGTCTCCACTCAGGCCGGCTACGATGCCTTGGCCCAATATGTCGATATCCCCAACCTGATCGACTACATGATCGTCAACTTCTACGGCGGCAACCGCGATTGGGACGACCACAACTGGTACTCGGTCCGACGCCGCGAGGACGGCGAGGGTTATAAATTCATCAGTTGGGACAGCGAACGCACTCTGGAATCGATTACCGGAGACAACCGAACGGGCGTCGGTCAACAGAATAAGCCGTCCTTGCTCTACTCGAGACTCCGCCAGAACGCCGAATTTCGCCTCGAATTCGCCGACCACGTCCAGCGACACTTCTTCAACAACGGCGCCCTCTCGCCCGAGGCGGCCGCGGCCCGATATCAGGAACTGGCCACATTGATCGATCGGGCTATCGTCGGCGAGTCGGCCCGATGGGGAGATTCCAGCCGAGCGTCGCCCTATACCCGCGACAACGAGTGGGTCGCCGAACGCGATCGGCTCATGAACCAATACTTCCCTCAGCGGACCGACGTCGTCTTGAATCAACTTCGAGCCGTCGGGCTCTATCCCAATGTCGGCGTTCCCGAATTCAACCAACACGGCGGCAATGTACTCTGGGGCTTCGGGCTGACCATGACCGCCGAAGCCGGGGGCAATGTGAACTACGACGAGTCGGTCCTGTTGCCGGAGTTCACCGACGCGAGTTACTTCGTGCCCGTCGACGATGCCCTGGGCACGACCTGGACCACAACGACCTTCGCAGACGGCGCGTGGAGCACCGGCGAAACGGGGATCGGATTCGAGAACGCCCCGGCCGACTATCGGACCCTCATCAAGACCCGGGTGAAACCGGCCGAAGCCAACACCAATGCCAAGTCGATCCTCTTGCGAATCCCGTTCACGGTCGACAGTCTGGCCGACATCGACAAGCTGACGCTACGTATGAAGTACGACGACGGGTTCGTGGCCTATCTCAACGGCCAACGGATCGTCGATCGCAACTTCAGCGGCACACCTCACTGGAATTCCGCCGCGTCGAGCCACAGTGACAGCCTGGCCGTCCAGTTCGAGGACATCGACATCTCGGCCCATATCGGCAAACTGAATCTTGGCAGCGACAACATCCTGGCGATCCACGGCATGAACGTGAGCAACACGAGCAGCGACATGCTGATCCTGCCCGAGTTGGTCGCCGGAGAACGCATCGACGGCCCCGTTGCGACGAACGTCCATTACACGACCGACGGCAGCGATCCCCGGCTACCCGGCGGAGCCATCTCCCCCACGGCGATACCCTACGACGGCACGACGGTCCAATTGGCCGAAAGCGGCTGGATCAGAGCGAGAACCTTCGAGGGCGGGACTTGGTCGGCCCTGAACGAGGCCCAATTCGTCGTCGGCGTCCCGGCCGGCAACGGAAGCCTCGTCGTGACCGAGATCAACTACCACGCCTACGATCCGACCGACGAGGAACTCGCCAGCCAACCGTCCGCAGAACCGGACTACGTCGACGGCGACTTCGAGTTTATCGAGCTGCAGAATATCAGCGACAAGAGCATTGCCCTAACGGGAGTTCGCTTCACCCAGGGCATCACGTTCGACTTCTCCGGCAGCGCGGTCACCGAGTTGGCGCCCGGCCAGTTTGTGGTCGTGGCGGCCAACCTCGACGCCTTCGCGGCCCGATACGGGTCCCAGTTTGCCGGCCAGCAGATCCACATCGCCGGGCAGTATAGCAGCGGGCTAAGCAACGGCGGCGAGCAACTCAAACTGGTCGACCTTCAGAACGAGCCGATCGTCGACTTCATCTACGACGACAAGGGAAGCTGGCCCGGCCGGGCTGACGGAAAGGCCAGCTCGCTCGAACTGATCGACCAGAAGCCCGAAGATTGGGCCGGTGATTTCGGCGACAGTGAAAACTGGCGATCCAGCAGCGAATACGGCGGCTCGCCCGGCGCCGAGGGAAGCGGACCGCTCGGCGACGTCCTGGTCAACGAAGTGCTCAGCCATACCGACTATCCGTTGACCGACTCGATCGAATTGGTCAATACGACCGGCGCGGATATCGATCTGGGAGGCTGGTATCTCAGCGACAGCAGCGGCAACTATCTGAAGTATGAAATCGCGCCGGGGACGATCCTCGCCGCGGGGGGCTATCTGGTATTGAACGAGAAGGACCACTTCAATCCGAATCCATATGCCCCCGTGCCGACGCTGCCCGGGCCGAATGATTTCGCGCTCAGCGGTGCCGATGGCGACGATGTGTGGCTGATCGCAACGGATACGGCGGGCCGACCGGTCCGATTCGTCGATCACGTCGAATTCGACGCCGCACGCAACGGCGAATCGTTCGGCCGCTGGCCTGACGCCGAGGGGAAACTGACCCCGATGCGGCTGCGCAGCCTGGGTGATCCGAACCTCGGCCCTCGCGTTGGCCCGATTGTGATCAGCGAAGTGATGTACCGCGCGCCCGATCAGCCCGATGGAGCTGATGCGCGCGACTTCGACTTTATCGAGATCCACAATCCCACGAGTTCCTCGGTCAACCTGACAAACTGGAAACTCGATAAGGGGATCGATTTTGCCTTTCCAGCCGGCACGCTCCTACCCGGCGGCGGCACGCTCGTGGTGGTTTCCTTCTCGACGGACGACTCGGCCCGACTCTCGGCGTTTCGTTCGCATTACGAAATCGACGCGTCCGTGGTTATCCTCGGCGGTTACTCGGGCCAACTCAACGACATCGGCGAGAAAGTGCAACTACAACGTCCCGACACGCCGCCGTCCGATGATCCGACCTACTTCCCCATGTTGTGGGAGGATGAGGTCATCTATGCCGCCGCCGACCCCTGGCCGAGCGAACCGGCCGGTGGTGGCGACTCGCTGCATCGGACGCGGGCCGACCGATGGGGTAGCGACGCCGCAAGCTGGATCGCCGCGGCCCCGACGCCCGGTTCCGTCGATATGATGCCCGGCGAATATGTCCATCCGGGCGATGCCAATTTCGACGGCACTACCGACGTACGCGACTTCATGATCTGGAACGTCCACAAATTCACCAGCGGCACCGACTGGGCCACGGGCGACTTCGACGACAACGGCGTAACGGATGTCCGAGACTTCATGATCTGGAACCTCTACAAGTTCACTTCGGCGCCGGCACCCCCGCCGGTCGAGTCGTCGGTTGGGGCTTTCGACGGAGATGAGTTCTACGGCAATACGGCCTCGGCAACTGCGGAGGCGGACCAGTGGACGTGGCTCGCCCAGATCGCGGCGTCGCGAGACGCGGCCGATCAGACCGCCGACCGAACATCGGCCGAAGAGGCCGTCGACCGCCTATTGGCCACCTATTGGCCCTAGCTTGACGAAACGACACGTACGGATACACTTGATCTTTTCGCCGCCGGATGACGCCCCATGTCCCTGATCTCGCTACTAGACATTACCGTGAGTTTTCGTGGCCCCGTGCTCTTGGACGATGTGACGCTTCGGATCGAGCCGGGAGAACGGATCTGCCTGCTGGGACGCAACGGAGTGGGTAAGTCGACGCTTATGAAGCTGATCGACGGCGCCATGGAGCCCGACGCCGGTCAGGTCGTTCCGCAGCCGGGTCTTCGCGTCGGCCGGCTTTCCCAGGAAGTTCCGCAAGATCTCAGCGGCACAATCTTCGACCGCGTGGCCGCCGGGCTGGGTGACCAGGGGCGGCTTCTGTCGGACTATCATCGCGTCAGCCATCAGCTTGCCGAAACTTCCGGAAATGGAGAAGGCGGCAAGCGGCTCTCCGATGAGTTGGACCGATTGGGGCACGAACTCGACGCGAATCGCGGCTGGCAAGTTCACCAGCAGGTCGAGACCGTCATCTCCCGTATGCAACTCGACCCCGACGCCGAGTGCGCCAGTCTATCGGCCGGCATGAAACGCCGCGTGCTGCTGGCCGGCGCATTGGTTTGCAACCCCGATATCTTGCTCCTGGACGAGCCGACCAACCATCTCGACATCGACACGATCTGCTGGCTCGAAGAGTTTCTGCTGAAATACCCGGCCACGCAACTATTCGTCACCCACGATCGAATGTTCCTGCGCAATCTGGCCACGCGGATCATCGAGCTCGATCGGGGAAAGCTGACCAGTTGGTCGTGCGATTATCCGACCTATCAGAAGCGGAAAGAGGAGACGCTGGCCGCGGAAGCGAAGCAACGGGCCCTGTTCGACAAACGGCTCGCCCAGGAGGAGACGTGGATTCGCCAAGGCATCCAGGCCCGGCGAACTCGCAACGAAGGCCGAGTCCGTGCGCTGGTCGAAATGCGGCAACAGCGTCAACAGCGCCGCGAGGTGCTCGGCAACGTGCGACTCCAAATGCAACAGGCCGAGCGGACCGGACGCATGGTTATCGAAGCCAAGCGTGTCTTCTTCGGCTATGAGGAAGAGCCGGTCATCCGCGACTTCTCGACGCTGATTACCCGGGGTGATCGCATCGGTATCATCGGGCCCAACGGCGCCGGCAAGACGACCCTGTTGAGGATTCTTCTGGGAGACGCCTCGCCGCAACAGGGGGCCATTCGGCACGGCACCAACTTCAGCGTCGCCTATTTCGACCAGTTGCAGATGCAGTTGGACGAAGAAGCGACCGTCCAGGAGAACGTCGCCGAAGGAAGCTCTTCGGTGATGGTCGACGGCCAGAAGAAGCACGTCTTGGGCTACCTGCAAGACTTCCTCTTTCCGCCCGAACGAGCCCGATCACCCGTCAAGTTCCTCTCCGGCGGCGAGCGAAACCGGCTCATGCTGGCGAAGCTCTTCACGAAGCCGTCGAACGTCCTGGTTATGGACGAACCGACCAACGATCTCGACGCCGAAACGCTCGAACTGCTCGAGGAACAGTTGCTCGCCTATGCCGGCACCCTGCTGTTGGTCAGCCACGATCGCGAGTTCCTCAACAATGTGGTCACCAGCACCCTGGTCCTCGAAGGCGAGGGGCTCGTGAAGGAATATGCCGGCGGCTACGACGATTGGCTCGTGCAGCGTCAAGAGGGCGTGGTGATCGAGGAACCGGTCGAGCCGCCCACAAAACCGCGGCCCCGCTTGCCCAACGACTCAGGGCGGCCGAAGTCCGCGGCTCGGCTCACCTACAACGAACAGCGCGAATTGAAGTCGCTGCCCCAGAAGATCGAGAAACTCGAAATCCGAATTGCCGCCATCCACGACACGATGGCCGATCCGACGTTCTATCAACAAGAGGGCACCGTGATTGCCAAGGCCAAGACGGAGCTGGATACGATCGAGTCGGAGTTGGCCGAGACGTTCGCCCGTTGGGAGTCGCTCGAGGAACGTGCCGGCCAATAGACCGAAAGTGATGTGCCACTGCGGACTGCGAGCAGCGAGCAGGGAGCCCCCAGATCGTCTGCCACCGGGGGGCTCGTCGCGCACGCAACTCGACTCCAGCCACCCGACGCGTAATATGGTATAATCGGATGTCGTGTTCCGCAGATCGAGAAACTCCCCCATGCCGAAACCCTCGAACCTCCCGAAGCCACTTCGCGGCATCATCCCTCCGATGGTCTCTCCGCTGGCGGATCGTGATACACTCGACGGTCCGGGACTAAAGCGGCTGATCGAGCATGTCCTCCAGGGCGGTGTCCATGGGCTGTTTATCCTCGGCACATCCGGCGAGGGTCCCAGTCTGAGTTATCGGCTGCGATGTGAGCTGATCGATCGGGTGTGCGAGCAGGTCGCAGGCCGCGTGCCCGTGTTGGTTGGCGTCACGGACACAGCGTTTGTCGAATCGGTCAACCTTGCCGAGTACGCAGCCGACGCAGGCGCGGCGGCGGTGGTGCTTTCGGCGCCCTTTTACTTTCCCGCGGGTCAGGCCGAGTTGCTCCGATATACGCAGAGCATCGTGGCCGAGATGCCGCTGCCCGTCTTTCTTTACAATATGCCTAGCCATACCAAGCTCAGCTTCGAGCCCGAGACGGTGCGGCAGCTGATCGAACATACCAAGATCGTTGGGCTGAAGGACAGCTCGGGCGATATGATCTATTTCCACACGATTCGCCGGATCGCTGCGGAACGCCCGGACTGGTCGCTCTTGATCGGCCCGGAGCAACTTCTCGGCGAGGCGATTCTCTGCGGCGGGCATGGCGGCGTATGTGGCGGGGCGAATCTCTTTCCGCGGCTCTACGTCGACCTCTACAACGCGGCCCGTGACCACAAGACGGCCGAAGTGGCCCGATTGAGAGAAAAGGTCCTAAACATCACTCAAACGCTCTACTCGCTCGACCACGAAGGGGCCGGCGTGATCAAGGGCCTCAAGGCCGCGCTGCGATGCCTGGGCATTTGCAGCGACTTCATGGCCGAGCCGTTCCACCGGCTCCGCGAGCCAGAACGACGCCAGGTCCGGCAGTTCCTGACCGACCATTTTCCCGCCGAATGTGGCCCCGTGGAAACGGATCGGTAGCGTAGTGGGTGCCATGCTCCACGCTTGCGTGGGCACGGCTGACCCTGGGAAAACGGCATGCCCACGCGAGCGTGGAGCATGGCACCCGACATAAGGTAGAGAACCGGCTCACGCAAACGTGGAGCATGGTACCCGGCTGGACAGACCCTCGCCGATCCCCATAATGGAGGACATCTCCAGGTGACTGGAGCCGGGAACGACCCATTTTGGTAAACGAGGCGAAACGCGGTAAATAGGAGGAGCGAATCGATGGAACTTTCAACCAAAACACTCTGGACGGCCGTGCTGGGCATGGCCATGCTCGTGGCCACCGGATGTTCCGACACCCCGTCGGACAATGGTGCTCGCGAAGATGAGAAGGGCAAGACACCGCCAGCCGAGGACATCAAACGGAGCGAAGTGAAGATGGGAGTTACCAAAACCGCCTATGGGAAGACGGCCGATTCAGAAGAGGTCGACCTTTATACCTTGACCAACGACAACGGGCTGACGGTCAAGATCACGACCTATGGGGCCCGAATCATCGCCGTGGAAACGCCCGATCGCGACGGCAAGTTCGCCAATATCGTGTTGTTCCGTGATTCTCAGGCGGAATACGAAAACAACGACGCCTATTTCGGCTGCATCGCCGGCCGCTATGCCAACCGGATCGCCAAGGGCATATTCTCGCTCGACGGCGAAGAATACACGCTGGCGACGAACAACGACGAGAACCACCTCCACGGCGGGGAGAAGGGTTTCGATAAGCACGTCTGGCTCGCCGATCCGATCGACGAGGACGACCACGTCGGCGTGGCCCTGTCGTTGGAAAGCCCCGACGGTGACGAAGGATATCCTGGCAAACTCATCTCGACGGTGACCTACTCGCTGACCAACGAGGACGAACTGACGATGGCCTACACGGCCGAGACCGACAAGCCGACCGTCTTGAACCTGACCAACCACGCCTACTGGAATTTGGCCGGCGCCGGCTCGGGCGATGTACTCGGGCACGAGTTGATGCTCAATGCCGATCGATATCTGCCGGTCGACGCCGGGTTGATCCCGCTGGGACCACTCGATCCGGTCCAAGAGACCCCGATGGATTTTACCGAGGCGAAAACAATTGGCCAACGGATCGAACAGGTCGAAGGAGGTTACGATCACTGCTACGTGCTGAACAAGACGCCGGGGCAGCAAATGTCGCAGGCCGCCCGAGTCGTCGAGCCCAAGAGCGGCCGCGTGATGGAAATCGATACGACGCAGCCGGCCATCCAGTTTTACTCGGGCAACTTCCTCGACGGGTCGATCGTCACCGCGGGTGTGAAATACAACAAGCATTTCGGGTTCTGCCTCGAGACGCAGCACTATCCCGACGCGCCGAATCAGCCCGACTTCCCTCCGACCGTGCTCATGCCGGGCGAAACCTACCACGAAAATACGATGCACAAGTTTAGCGTGCAGAAGTGATCGCGCTCAGGCGAATCACCACCGTGTGGATCAACTTGTCGTCGATATTGCGGATCTCATAGGTCAGCTCCGGGTCGGGCTTTGTCGTGTCGAACGTCAGGAGCCCGACCGAGCACTTCGCGTTGTAGCCGAACAGCGAGCCCGGCATGATCGGGTGCGTGTGGACGTTGGTCAGCCGCGAGCTCTCGAACTCGTAAAGCGGATAACCCTTCTCCCGATCGATTCGCCAATAGTCGGATCGATGGCGATCGGCCGAGAGGAGCACGACGCCGTCGATTCGCTTTTCCTCAATGTAGGAGAAGATTTCCTCGCGTTCCTCCTGGAAACCACGCCAGGTGTCCAAGCTATTTCCCTTCGCCTCGAGTACCCACGGCACGGACGAGGCGAGCACCTTGAACTTGGCCGTCGAGTAACGAAGCTCCTTCTTGAGCCACTCCTTTTGGGCTCGGCCGAGCATACCCGGCTTGGGCTCTTTCGGGTTGGTCCGATAGAACCGGCAGTCGAGCATGAAGAAATCGACTTCGCCGATCGACATCTTGAACCAACAGCCCGGCTGACGTTCGCCGCCGCCGTAGCTCGGGTTGTTCCAGTTGTTGCGAAAGACCTTCCAGACGGGCACCTTCCACGCCGGGTCCTTGATCTTGTTGCCATAGAAACTATCGTTCACGCCGAAGTCATGGTCATCCCAGATCGCAAAGATCGACGTGCCGGCCGCAAACCGCCGATACTCGGGCCGCGATTGGCGGCGATAATACGTGTAGTGCTGCATGTCGGGACGCGTCGGATTGTCGATGTAGACGTTGTCGCCCAGCAGCAGAAACGCGATCAGGTCATGCCCGGCGATCGTATCCCACATCCGCTCGAACTGCGGCGTATAGCCGGCCCCGCCGCCGAATCCGATCTGGAATCGGGCCGGTTTGCCGGCGGTCGGAAATGTGCGAAACGACCGAAGCTCGCCGCCGATGGCCGACTTCCCTCGCAACAACACGTCGTAGTAGTATCGCGTATTCGGCCTTAGCATCGACACTTCGGCCACGCCCGTATAATCGCGATCGGCCTCGGTCGTAACGGTCGCCGATCGAATCGGCCGGGTCATATCTTTCGAGTCGCTCAGAACGATTTGGATCGGCGCCTCGTCGGCCGTGCGAACCCAGAACTTCGCACCGCGATCGGTCACACAACCGAGCATCGGCCCATGGATGAGTCGGCCGGCCAGCTTGGTCTGAAGCTGCCGAAACTCGGGCGTCTCGGTCAAGGGAGCCAGCATGCGTCGCGGCCCGGCGATGAATCGTTCCGGCGGGATTCCGGCCGCGATGGCCCGCTGCATATACAGGGCCGCCTTCTCCGGCTCGTTCATTTGAGCCCAGGCCACCGTCAGGTTGAACAACGACTCGAGGTGGTTCGGCTCCTTCAAGAGGTACTCTTCGGCGCGTTCGATCGTTTTCTCAGGCTCGCCGTCGATGGTCCATTGCATCTGCGTCTGGCCGACCCGTTTGGTCTGCTTCAACCGTTGTGGCTTTGGCGTTTGAGCCATGGCCGGAGCGAGAAGGCCGCCGCCGAGGATAGTTGAAAGGACGAGGGTCGCGAGTCGAACTCTCTTGAACATAATCGGTTCCTTTGCTGTCGATAATTGATTCAGCCGCTGGGCGGCTCCATCTTGAAGGATACAATACCGCCGGCCAGATTGCGAACGTCGAAGCCCTTTTGCTTGAGGATTCGGCCGGCATAGTAGGACGTCTTGCCCACGCCGCAATGGATCCAGATCTCCCGATCTCTCGGCAGCGTATCCAGTTGCGAGCGGAGCTTGCTCAGGGGGATGTTGAGGGTGCCTGGCACGGCCGCCTTGGCAACGGCCTTCGGCGGGCGAACGTCAATCACCATCGGCATCGGGCCACCTTCCGCTTGAAGCCGCTTCCATTGGTCCCAGAAGACCGGCTCGACATCGCCGCGGAGCACGTTCCCCGCGGCGAAACCGACCATGTTGACCGGGTCCTTCGCACTGCCGTATGCCGGGGCGTAGCAGAGCTCGGCCTCTTCGAGATCGTAGACGGTCGCCCCCTTTTGCAACGCCATGGCCAGCACGTCGATCCGCTTCTCGACGCCCACCTTGCCGACGGCTTGAGCCCCCAGCAAACGGCCGTCGTCGGGATCGAATAGCACCTTCAGGGCCATCATATGGGCACCGGGGTAATACGACGCGTGGCTGAACGGGTGGGTTATCATCTTCCGATAGGGGATCTCGGCCCGGCGCAGCGTTTTCTCCGTCGCACCGGTCATGGCCAACGTCAGATCGAACACGCCGACAACGGCGGTCCCCTGCACGCCGCGAAACCGTGCATCGCGGCCGGCGATCACGTCGGCGGCAATTCGCCCCTGCCGATTCGCCGGCCCGGCCAGCGGTACCAGGGCCGGTTTGCCGGTCACGAAATCGCGAACCTCGACCGCATCCCCCACGGCCAAGATATTCGGGTCGGAGGTCCGCATTTGATCGTCGACTCGGATACCACCGGTCGGTCCGATTTCCAATCCGGCCTCTTTCGCCAACGAGACATCGGGCCTCACACCGACGGCCAGGATAACCAGATCGGCCGTCGCTCGCCGGCCATCCGCTCCAATTGCGATGAGCGACTCGCTGGGACCCTGCTCGAATCCGGCCAACCCATTGGCCAGTTGCACATCGACGCCCTTGGCGCGGAGTTCGTTGAGTACCGGCGTGGTCATCTCGGGATCGACGGGCGGCATGACCTGATCGGTCAATTCCAACACGGTCACCTTCAAGCCACGTCGGACCAGATTCTCGACCATTTCGAGCCCGATGAACCCGGCCCCGACCACAACGGCCCGGGTCGCACGGTGCGACGTAATCCGGGCGTGAATCCGATCGACGTCGGCCAGATTTCGCAGGCTGTAGATGCCCGGCAGATCGACACCGGGCACGGGAGGCCGAATGGGCGTCGCTCCGGGTGAGAGGACCAGCGTGTCGTAGGGTTCCGTGGTGGTGGTTCCCGTCGCGAGGTCATGCACTTCGACACGACGGTTCGGGCGATCAATCTTGACGACTTCGGTTCGGGTGCGGACCTCGACGTTGAACATATCGCGAAACTGCCCGGGCGTGGCGACCAATAGCTTGCGCCGATCGGCGATCACCCCGCCGACATAATAGGGCAATCCACAATTGGCAAACGAGACATCGGGGCCCCTTTCGAGGAGACAGATTTCCGCCTCTTCATCCATCCGCCGCAATCGAGCCGCACAAGAGGCCCCTCCGGCAACTCCACCAACAATCAAGACACGTTTTGACGACATGGATTCGATCCTTCAGAGAATAAAGGGGGACAGGCTACTTTAACATAATACAGTAGCCTGTCCCAACCCTGTTCGACTCGATTGTTGCACAGGCGGATCTGAAGGGCAAGGAGGCCGAGGATAACGGACGGGAACGAGCGTTGCGGGGACGAGCGAGCGGAGGGAGACGCCGTGGTTGGACGG
>SDBT01007545.1_pt1 | contig 17875 bp, 15 predicted proteins | sample 2277101 | NCBI WGS metagenome assembly SDBT01 (sample SAMN10404973, study PRJNA504765) | marine sediment metagenome | isolation source: marine sediment core GS10_PC15, 103 cmbsf | place: Arctic Ocean: Southern Knipovich Ridge | collected 2010 | reverse complement strand
ATAGTCTTCAAATCTCTCATCGCTGTAGGTGGGCTCAAAAATAAGTGTGGGTAATCCGCCCCATATGGTTATCTTGTCACCCCAAGCTTTTCTTAATTCTGCTGTGGTGACTGAGGTCATGGGCGCTGGGCTCCACGCTTCGGCAACATCAATCCCTGACTCCAGGACTAAGGGGATGAGCCTCCTTATTTCCCCATCACAATGTATAAGTGTCAGCTTGCCTTTAGAGTGAAGAAATTCAGTGGCTTCTTGCAGCCAGGGCGTAAAGTACTTCCTGAAGACTGGCGTATGGATCTCGTCACTCCAGTTGCTGCAAATCGAAAGCAGTCTGGCGGGAGAATTGGCTAATATAGCGAGCTGTTTCTTCCAGAGCTCCTTGGCTGTTTCATAAAGATGCTCCACCTTCTGCGGGTGGTCAGCCAGCTCGTAGAAAAAGGCTTCATAGCCCATTAAGTCACGCATAATATACTGCATTGGTGATGTCCGTAAGCCGCATCGAATTACTCCGTCATCCGCAATCACATCAGCCAGCCTTATGTATTCAGCATAATCCGGGATAATAACTGAATCCTCCATTAAATACTCGATGGCCGGGTAATCTTCCTCGTTTTTGAATAACCTTTCTACTACGTAGCCTTGTAAATATCCCTCCGTTCTATTGAACTCCGTCCTGGTACTGACAGAGCCCTTTCGCGTTACATAGGTAACTGCCTTTATCGGTCCTTCCTCATTGACTAGGGCTTTCACATTTCTAAAAGTAGTTTCCCACAATGTGATTAATCTTGCCTGGCGATTGTCACTTGTCCTGACTTGCTCAGCACCAAGAACGACCGTACCTCCAGCCCCAAGATTTCGTAAAACATCAATTTCAGTGCATCTCCTGTATTTTCTTGGTAAAGTACCGTGGGTCGAGTGATAGTTGTACCACAGGTCAATGCGGGCTCCAAAAGGCAGTTTGTCTACCGATTGCTTCTCGGCAGCGGCCAATATGCGTGCTTTATGTGTCATTGTCACCAATGCCAACTCCTCCCTGTTACGTCAAATTTCCGGGGTCTTTTTTCTTATTCGGATTTGAGTTTAGTTTTCTTTTTTGAAATTGTCAATACAGGATTTGCTATGTGGCGGCATAAACGGGGGTTTGCGTGGCCCGAGCGCTGTGGAAACTGATACGGGTCATAAAGAACAAGAACCAGGTGGCGAAAGTATTACCAGGCATTTTGCCAGATTTGCCTGACCTCGTCCAGGGTGAGCGGCCTGGGGTTGTTGGCCAAGAGGCGGGTAACGTCCATGGTGGCTACCGCCATTCCTTCCAAAGCTTCCCGTGGTACTCCCAAGTCCCGCAGGTGGAGAGGAATGCCAATATCTTTAACCAGAGCCTTGATTGCCTCTGTGCCTTTTTCGGCGGCTTCCCGGGGAGAGAGCCCGTCTGTCTCCGCTCCCAGCATCCGGGCAACAATGGCGTATTTCGGCAGGTTGGCTGACAGGTTGAATTCCGTAACGTAGGTGAGGAGGACGCCATTAGCTACCCCGTGGGGAACGTGAAAGCGGGCACCGAGGGGATAGGCGAGGGCATGGACGGCGGCAGCACCAGCATTGGCTAGAGTGATTCCAGCGAGGAGCGAGCCTTCCGCCATGCCGTTGCGCGCTTCTTTGTCGGAGCCATCCTTGACTGCCCGCCTGAGATTACCGGCAATAAATTCCATTGCCTTGAGAGCGATGGTATCGCTAAAGGTGTTGGCCTTATTGCCGGTATAGCATTCAACGGCGTGAATGAGGGCGTCCAATCCGGAGGCAGCGGTTACCTTCGGGGGGCATCTGTAGGTCAGGGTGGGGTCGACAAGAGCCAGGCGGGGAATGAGATAAATACTCACCATGCCCATTTTAAGCTGTTTTTCCGGGTCGCCGAAGATGGCATTCTGGGTTACCTCACTTCCAGTTCCAGCAGTCGTCGGCAGAGCAAAAACCGGGATGCCGTAGCCGGGAATCTTGTCAACGCCGACATAATCATGACCATCGCCACCGTAGGTGAGGAGGATGGACAGTGCCTTGGCGGTATCCAGGCTTGAGCCGCCGCCAACGCCTATCAGGAGGTCATACTTGCTGGTGCGGAACTTTTCTGCGAGAGCATTGAGTCGGGTAAAGGTGGGCTCCGGCTCGACTTCAGCGCAAACATCTACCGAGAGCCTCACTCCAGACAACTGCTCCTTAACTCGGTCGGCCAAGCCCGCCTGATAAACTCCGGCGTCAGTGATAATCAGGGCACGCCTGACGGCGAGCCTGTTTGCTTCGTCACCGAGGGCATCCAGAGCGCCGACGCCAAAAATAATTTTCCCCGGAAACATAAGTCGATAAATATCCATGGCCTAATTTCTCCTTTCTGTCAGGCAAAAGCAAAGATGAAGAATATTTTGTCCCGAGTTTCCAGCAACAACTGCTTTGTCTATGCTAGAACCCTGCCCGTCATGTGTCAAGAACCCGTTCCGAGCTGGCAATTCTGGGTGGCGTTAGGCTACCACCAGAACACTCATTGCAGCGCCCTGCCCTAAATTCTAACCCTTTAACAACATTAATCTAACTCTACTCTCACCTTGTGTAACTAAAATTATGGGTAAAAGTGATGAAGGGTTAAGTGAACACCAGAAGTAGAGGAGTTGTTGGACGTAAGGCTGCAGTCGAAGCAAGTACTTACTTTTCCTTAGGGATAAAGCGAGCCTTTAATCATATTAACCAGGGTATCAGAGTGGATTGGTGCCCGGTTGGGCTTGAGTATTGCCATTCATCCTGCTACTTCAGGAAAGGCGACCGATGTTGCTGTCGAAGCAAGCGGGGTAGGCGAATAATCGGAGTGAGCTCTAATAAGGTTGCCTGAGTCTCAAGAAGTCTTGGAACCTCGGCTGATTTGTAAAATTATGAACAAAAGGATATAAATGAAAGTTTATTTAGAAAGCAACTGCTGCATCAGGCGAAATTCTGAGGTAGTAAAGTTGAATAAATATTTTATGTTGAACGATTATAAGATAATCAGCCATCCAAAGGATGCTGATTATATTGTACTATCGACATGTGCATTCAAAGAGCAAGAAGAAAATTATTCGTTATCGAGGTTAAGATATTTGTCCTTGGATGTCTCCCTGATATAGCTCCGTCTAAATTCAGCGAGTTTACTGGAATCAGTTCAATAGCACCAAAAGAAATTGAAAAGATTGATTCCTTCTTCCCCGAAGCCATCATGAAATATTCTGAGATAGAGGATACGAACATTATCCCGGAGAAGATAACTGTAAGTTCACTGCCAACTGCGGTACAAAAACTTAATAATGATTTTGAATTATCAAGTACTTTTGGATTGAGAATTATAAGATACTTGGGGAAAAAAATCAGAGTAATATTGAGATTAAATGTATCAAAATTTTATCTTCATATAAGCAGAGGATGCCTTGAAAATTGTTCGTACTGTGCAATAAGGCGAGCGATCGGTACATTGGTAAGCCAACCCATTGATGGAATAGTCAAACAATTTTATAATGGTTTGGAGAAAGGGTATAAAGATTTTATTATTCTGGGGGATGATGTTGGCGCGTACGGCAGGGATTATGGACAGACATTTCCGAATTTGATTTCACGCTTAGTGGATGAACTTGGATCGATAACTAATAATGAATCGGGAAGTAACAATCATCTCGCCGATGTCGCATTTCACATCCAAGAGATTCATCCCAAATGGTTGATTCTATACAAGCAAACATTCCTCAACCTTATAAAATCAAAAAAGATGAAGAGCATTCTTTGTCCCATCGAATCAGGCAACGATAGAATTTTAGACCTCATGAATAGACGATACAATGTTGATGAAATTTTAGAATTTTTCCAGAAAGCACGTTCTATCTGTCCAGATATTGAGTTTTCGACACATGTGATAGTCGGGTTTCCCTCCGAAACAGATGAAGAATTTGAAGATTCTCTGCGGATTGTCAAAAAAATTCATTTCGATAATGTGACGGTTTTTCCCTACGATCAAAAAGAAGGAATGCCCGCGTCTAAAATAACTCCACAAGTTGATGACCGAACAATCCAAAGAAGATTGCAAAAAGCACAAGAATATTTTAAGCACGAAGGTATTAAAACATTTTTGAGCTGTCCTGACTGATTTCTGATTCGCCTGGTAACCTCCTGATTACCACTGTCTTTTCCTCTAATACAAATTCCATTGATTTACTTTCACTTGGGCTTGTCCATTTCTCTCTCACGTTATTAGTGAGACCATTGTTCATTTTCTAACCGGGAGGTAGGCAATGATCAAACCGTACATAAAATACAAGAGCGGATACAAATACCAGTTAGCCGAAGAATACCATTCCGCGCGCCCCTGCGTACAGAATACAGTTCAAACTATTGAGAGACAGGTATTGCCAGTAAGGAATTAGAGTGACTTCACGGAATCTTAATACCCGTGATATTTATTACAGTCTACAGCTTGGAGCATAATAAAGTTATGAGTTTAAACTCAGGAAGCAAAGATTTAAGAGCTAAATATGATTTAACTCTTGTCGGACCGATTATAGCTTCAAAAATACCCTGAAAAACGAAGAAGTCGTTTAAAGATAAGGAGGCCACCGCCAACCTTTCTTGACTATCCACCTCATTTTTTCAGGACTTGGCTTAGTTTGCCATTCTTTAATAGTCTCTTCGTTAAGCTCAAACCCAAAACCAGGTTTATCTGAAGGAGAAATCTCACCATTCTTTGGTTCACTGGGGTTAATAAAAAGCTGGCCCATTGGTTCAAAAAAGTCATAGACACATTCGTGAAATAAACCGTTAGGAACCGCGGCAACGAGCGACGCATCCACATATTCTGTATGATGGGGACAGATCGGCAAGCCAAATGAATCGGCAATGGCGGCAATCTTGATGAATTCCGTTACGCCTCCACATTTCCCGATGTCTGCCTGAACTACTTCGGCAGCTCCTTGTTCCATCAGTTGTCTGAATTCCCATTTTGTATAATGGTTCTCTCCAACGGCTATAGGGATAGATGTCTCACGGGCCAGTTTGGCGAGGTTTTCGATTTCGTCAGCTAAAATCGGCTCCTCAAGCCAGAATATATCATATTCCTCAAGCTTCCTGGCCATTCTCATCGCGGTATGGAGACTCCATCCATTGTTAACATCCAGTGTCAAATCAATATCGGGGCCAATGGTTTGCCTGACGAGCTTAACCCTCTCCAGGTCTTCGGTGGGATCTTTTCTTCCCAACTTCAACTTAATCATCTTAAAACCCATCTTCACGTACTTATTGACCTCTGTAATCAGCTCCTCATTGGTATAGTGGAGGTCTACTCCTGTGACATATGAAGGGACTGTGTCTCGATGCCCTCCCAGAAGACGATGTACCGGCATATTGAAAATTTTCCCTTTAAGGTCCCATATGGCCATATCTACTGTACTTATCGCCGAAATTGCTATGCCTCTTCTACCGTACTGCAAAGTAGCCCAGTACATCTTTTCCCAGATCCTCTCACTATTAATTGGATCTTCACCGATAATCACTGGTTTTAAGAGGTCTTCAATAATTACCTGGGCCACTTTACCGCTATAGTTGATACTGAGTCCGGTTATATCCTCATCAGTCATAATATAAAGAAACGTGTAGGTCATAGCGGTAGGGACTGTATTTATGGCGTCAGTCATTGGTTTAAACGGAACGTATATGGGATCGGATACTTTGAGATCGGTGATTTTCATTTTTCCTCCTCAACTGGTTTTGGCATTTGTGTGCTGCCACATGAAACAATCCTAATATTATTCTGCAGTTTATGCAATAGGCACTCCAGGCAAGCTAATCTTTCGTCAGAATATATGATTTGACAATTTGGGCTTTTGTGCGGCACTGATAACGTATGTATTGCTTCAAGCAAAGTCACGAAGCGTAAATTTGTTTAATTGACTACTTGCCGTATAAGTTAGTCGAACTCAACCGGAAGGTCGTGGGTGCAAATCCCACCCGCGCTGCCAACATATTCCAATAATACTGGCCGCCTCGGTATTATCTATTGGCAACATAGTCAATATATAGCAACCATCGCACAACGGTTCCACCGTCTCATAGACTACGTTGGCAACGTGGGTACTGTTCTCCGCGACCGTTAATAGCTTGTCCATTAGTTCACCTGCTCACCACTTTACATCGACATCAATCATGGTCTATCTTTTGGGGCGTTCGATATAGCTGGTGTGGGCAAATCGGCGCCTGGTAAGCAAGGGCATAATGGCTCCGTTTTATAGCGCAGTAAGTATTAACGTCCGTGGCATATTGTTCAATAGTGGCCCGCCGTGATGTAAATTCAGAATGTGTTTTAAGTGTCTCCACTATTAAACCGGAGTCTTTCTGCTTCCTAATCCAATCTTGAAATTCCGTCATTGTTTTGGGCATCTGGTTGTCTCCATGATGAAGTATCATTATGAAAACTAACATTATCATTGGCCCAAAAATGGGGGCATCTCCAATGCCGGTGACACTAACTTGAAAGATGGGCCATTTAATGGGGGCGGGTCACTCCTTAATTTGATACTTCCCAATCGGGATTTAAAGCCTTATGCAGTTGATATCCCAAATAATCTATCTGTTCCAGAAGCTCAAAATTTTCCGCAGTGTAGTTATCGCAGATTTCTTTTAATATCTCAGCGACAAATGCGTTTTGCTCCGCGTTTTCCCGGTAGAAATTGGCGGCTACCTGATTGCACTCAGCCTCATACTGCCAGTTATGAGCGTTCTCTATCCAGGCAAACAAGACTGGCTCAACTTTAACCCACATTACATATTGGCCGGCACCAAAGCCTGCTACAGCTACAATTAGCAGGCCAACAAATATAATGGCCAGTCTCTTCATTTCACCAAGCCTGTCCTGGCATCTGCTGTCTTAATTTCCAAAATTCCCAACCCGGCGACTTATCAAGCAAGGGTTGTAAATTATTCTTCATAAAAACGGACATATCAGCATTATGGCAAGCGACTACTCAATCTTCGGCGGTTTACACGGCTTCGTCTGTGCGCCGGTGATTACCCAATTGTATATTCGCAGTTCGTTTAATGGCTGTTCATCATACTTACCCATATCAGCAAGTAAAGGTTCTATTGAAAGGAACTTGATTTTAGCTTTAACGCGCGTCATTTCGTGGATTGCTATTTCCATAGCGTATTTGCTAGTGGCAGTAGCACCGCAAAATTCAGTCAATTTTCTTATCTGCCAAATCAGTCTTCGTCTAATTCAGTCTTCTTTACCCTGTGCACTGATTGGGAATAGCCATTAATGCAATTTTTGTTACCTTCAGAAATTATACCCACCGCAATACTTTTCAACATCGTGAGAATTGCCAGTGCGATGCGCTGGACTTCTAAAGGTTCTTTTGATAATTCGATAGCTACGTAAGGATCTAATCTCATGGTTCCGGTTCCAACGCTTTTTTCTGTCAGCCGGCTGTACTGTGGAGACAGATATTTGGCCTCGATTAGTAATTCACTTTCATCAAAGTGTAGTGCATCAGCGAGTTTACGCAGTGTCCGCGCAGATGGAGATCTTTTTCCTCTCTCTACACGACCTATTAAAGTTGAGGATATACCTGCTGATGAAGCTAATTTGCTCTGTGTTATATCCAGTAGAACACGTCGCCTTTTAATTATTCTGCCTATGTTATTATCATGTATTGCTTCCATTACATATTTGTCCTATCTCATGGATTAGCAGGCGTTACTTATCTATTAGTCATGCTTCGACTAATACAACGCTTGTTACAATACTGAGCTTGAATCTTAATATGCTCTTCTTCTAATTAACAGGAAATATACCAGCAAGCCCGCTATCACAACCGCAGCCATAATACCTCCAAGCAGCGCCCAGTTAGTAGGGGGTGCCACTGGTGGTACTGTGGAAGCAGGTGCCGGTGCTGTAGGAGCTGGTGGTTTTGGAGGTGCTTCAGGGGGGGCAGGTACTGCCGCTGCCGGTGCAGCTACTACGGTAAAACTCCCCTTCAATCCGTTGATTTCCACACTATATGTGCCAGGTTCCTTCCTGCTTACGGCAAAGTCCACTATCTGGCTTGCACCCACATCCATGGTTATTTGCTTCTCTGCTTCCTTAACACCATTTATCTTTAGGATAACGGTAGTTTCTCCTGTTCTGCCCCCAACATTAACTACTGATAAACGAACCGTCACCGTCATATCAGGCACAACCGTAGTTGGTGAAATAACGAGCCAGTCAAATTTGAAGGCTGCCGGCTTGAGGGCCCCGATAATGGCGAAGTGTGTGAAATGACTTACCTCCGCGGTTACCCTGTTGGTTCCCGTATTAACTTTGGATAGGCATTCTTCCCACTCCTCAGCATCTTCAATAAAGCAGGCTACAACCAGATCTTCTTCGGCCACATTTTCCGGTAATTCGTCAGGGTTATACTTCCAGGTAAAGGTAATCGGTGGGTCAAAGGTTGCGCCGGGTGGCCCGAAATCATAGGCCAGCCCTATAATGTGGCTGTACTCCGGTGGCGACCGCGGATTCTGCTCGACATTCACGTACAGGGTCGAGAGCGGTTTCCCGTTTTTATCCAGCGCAATAGTACCCTTTGGAATGGTCATTTTAAGCAAGCCATCTTGTGAAATGATCTCTATCATTTGCAGTATTACGCCGGTTTCACTGACAGGGAATTCCATCACCTTGCCGAAAAGAGTTGTTTTTATAATCTCCGGTGGCGCTGCCGGAGGTTTATCCGGTGCTGCACCTGATGGTGGCGGAACAGCTATTGTAACCGACAGGTTAAGATTGGTCACGTCGCTACTGTGCCACTCGGCAGTCTGCCCGGTAGAAGTGTTATTCACATAGAATGTAATTGTAGCCCCTTCATCTATATTGCCCTGGACAAGCAGCCTGTGCTCGAATGGATTGGCAGTGCCGTAAACGCCGGTTTGAGTGGTGGTTGTTGGATTATCGGCAACACCGGTCATAACACTGGTGCCCCGGGCTTCCACCGTGGTACCGGCCGGGGCCGGGCTTCCGTTTATGGTGACATTGCCATAGAAAGCGTGCGGCAGGGGCAGTATGCCATTCGCCTGAACGGGCACGGCGTAGAGCGTTAACAGACATGTCAGTGCTATGAGAAAAATTGCCTTTCTCATCTCTCACCTCCTGACTATAAGGGGGCTCTGACTCGCAGAGCCCCCCTCATTTCCATTTACGGTGTAATTGGCGTGTAGGTGAATCCGCCCAGCATTCCCTGGTTCACCATGAACACCCAGTAGCCCTCGGTTGGAATAAAGACCTCTTCTGTCGGAGTTTCACCACGTATGAAAGTCCAGGTGGCGGTCTGTTGTATGCCCGGGCTTACTACCTGGCTGTAACCGACCAGGTTTGCTGCCCCGGTTCCATAAAGAGCGGAAATTAGGGCATCATCTACATCCATATCATAGAGCTGTGCCGGGCCTACCAGGTTCCAGCCCTGATACATGGTCATTGACGGCGGCGCGTTGTTACTGGTGCTGTAGCATACATCTATAGTAGCGGCGCCACTCATGTTCAGATAGACGGGTACCAGGGGCGTAAGGCTGGTGGCAACTACCCAGATCGGGGTTGAAGCGTCAAAGTAGTAAGCGGCAGTAACTTTGGTAGAGTCAGAAACCCAGAGATCCAGCGCCTCGCTGATGGTGTCCGTTGAGGTGCCGGACGCGATGGGTGTGGAGTAAATGTTCCAGCCGCTGGCCAGCGAGGTGTGAATCATCCACGGCAGGTAGTCCACATCGTCGCTGACAGCATCCCCGGTGGTAGGAGTGTTGTAGGGATTTTTCGTGTGTGTAGGTCCAGCGACATCACCCCACCAGTTCTTTTCGGCGTCAACAGTGCCGGACACACCAGTCCCTACGACCACACCTCCACCAGTGTTATCACCGGCAAAGTTGTTGTAGTTGATAGTGATGGTGCTGCTATCAACATCATCCGTGGTGCCGGTGTCATAAATATCAATGGCTTTGCCCGCCGTATCGGTGAACGTGTTATTGGTGACCGTGATGTTACCTATGGCTGCCCCATCCACCTCGGAGGTGATGATGAGCGCCCAGGCAGTCGTGCTGTCAAAGGTGTTGCCGGTCACCGTGATGTTGTTCGAGGCGGCGAACAAACTGCCGGACCCCAGGTAGACGCCACCCCCCGTCTTGGTAAGGGTATTGCCGCTGATAGTGCTGTTGGTCACCGGGCCGAACTGGTTGAAGAAGGTGCCGCCACCATCCGCATCGGACACTGGAGCCACCGTGTTGTTGCTGACGGTGAGCGAATCATTGTCCCCGCCGGCGACATCCTCACCGACATAAATCACCGAGTTGCTACTGGCAGTCTCAAGCGTGTTCCCGGTGATGGCAACGCCCGAGCCACCGCCCAGGTGAATCAACTGTTCGCCTAGGCTATTCCCGTAAGCAGCAAACAAAAGGATGCTGTTCTGTACTGTCAGGTCATCGATACCTCCGCCGTTCGGCGTGAAGATGGCCACATCGAAATCGGTGGTGTCGTCGCCCAGGTCGATGGTCAGGTCTTCAATCGTCACTCCGTCCGCCGTCACATTGAACAGCGCGTCAGAGCCATCGACGATACTGGCGTTCTTTCCCGAACCATCAACAATGGAAGTTGCGGCACTGGCACCGCTGATGGTCAGGTTTGCCACGTTCACGTTGATGACAGCGGTGACACTGAGTGTTCCCGCCTGTATATTGATGGTTTCGCCAGCGAAGGCACTGTCAATGGCACCCTGGATTGTTGCCGGGGAATTGACATTGAAGGTGTTTCCCGTTCCGGTTGCTAAGTCGGTAAAGTCCAGTATAGCGGGGTGCGCCGTGGTCATGTTGAAGATATTGGAATTTATGGTCACGTTGGAAACATCATCGTAGCCTGAGACACCTTCGCCTATTTGTATAGCCGCGTTTGCCCAAGCATTAAATGTGTTCCCTGTTATTGCGACCCCGTCTACTGCCGTGTTGTCTCCCCACGCAGCCCCTTGGAAATCAGACTCGACCCATATGGTCGGCGTTACGCCACCAACATCTCCACTGCCCTCAAAAACATTGTTAGAGATGGTAGCGGAACCAACGTTTGAGTATTCGGAGGAATACACCAGGTTGACGCTGCCGGTGGTCTGGAAGGTGTTGTCGTCCACCAGGACGGTATCAACATCGTACAGCTCCAGGTTGACACCCGGCACGTGGGCGGCGCTCAGCGTGTTACCCGTAATCGTCCAGTTGGAGTGGGGCGAGCCGTCAATTTTAGCTCCGTAGATGGCGGTGCCCTTGTCAGTGATGGTAATATCACAGTCCAGTATTTTCAGGTTCGAGGATGCGGTCACTCCCATCCAGATTCCCATCGCACTGTCCCCGGTCGTCAAAACCGTGACAGTGTTAATCTCGACGCCGTCGGTGCCCTTTATGCTAATAGCAATGTTCGACACTGGATCTACTGTGTTCTCTGTCGACACCTTCAGGTCCCTGATGACGACGTTATTAGCGGTGATGGTAATGCCGTCGGCGTCTGAAACCGGGTCAATGATTGTTGTTGGTCCGGCGCCTATAATTGAAACCTCTTCGTCCACAGTGAGGCTTTCGACGTAAGTTCCCGCATCAACAGTGATGGTATCGCCCATGCTGGCGGCATCAATGGCAGCCTGAATAGTTGTGTAGGTTTTACCGGCGCCCACCTCAAGAGTGGCCCCCGCCGCCGGCACTGCTGTCACCAGGCCGAAGCTAAGCGCTAATACAAGCGCGATAGAGACTCTCAAAATTTTGCCTTTCATTTCCTAAACCTCCTCTTATTAATGAGGGACAATTTTAAACTCGATTTGATTTTTCTTTTATTACACCTCCTTTAACGCGTTTTCAGAATTTTCGCCAAATGGCAAAAAATAAGTTAAAAAAATATCTGGTTAAACTTGACTGGGAGCAGAAAAAGTTCCATAACGACTACCGCCTACGGACATACTATGTCCCTTTACGGACATCAACTTAACACTACTTGACCAGTTTGTCAATAGGCTACCTGAATATTTCTATAAAATTGATGGAGAATTTGCAGTATGTTATGATTGAAAGGTTATGAACAGAAGGGAATTGTCTTTAGAAACGTTTTTGAGGGAAATAATGAAACGCCGGAAGCGTTTGCCGAGCCAGCTGGGGGCTGATTTGGGAGTAAGCCACAGCACGGTTTTACGCTGGATGTCCGGGACGGATATTCCAAACACCGAATCGTGCCGAAAAATAGCTGCATATAGCGGGATACCACTGGAAAAAATCCTTTCCCTGGCCGGGCACCTTCCCCAGGTATCAGAGGGTGAACCCGAAATATGGCCGGAATTTCGTGAATATGCTCAACAGAAGTACCCGGATGAACTCGATGATGATATGATAACCATGATAGAGGACCTCATTGAGCGGCGGAGGGGTAGAAGATATGAACACAAGAAAGACGCCTAAGTGGGAATCGCAGCTATGGTCTTATGTTAGCCAGGGTGACGGTGAGCATTGCCCTGAATATAGCCATTGTCAGGTCAGGTTGGAGGAGGAATGGTGTGCTGACGATAATAAAGGGGTCCTGGAAAAATTGTATAGAGATGATGACTTCAGGCCTGAGAAGTATGGTGTCATTGAAAAGGTGACTCACAGTACTGCCAGCAAAATGGGTAGAAGAATAGAAATGTTAGCCTGGCGGTATTTCAAACAGGCAAACTGTCACTGTCCACCGGTGCCAACCGAGCTTATTTCGCTGGCTGATGAGCAGCATCCTGTAGAAGTTCGACTACTGCCACTAAAATCCTATCACGGTGCCATCTGGCGTCTGGGGGAGATGTGGGTAATACAACTCAATAGCAATGACGCGCCAGCGGTAAGGAGATTCAGTCTATTTCACGAGGTTTTTCACATCTTAGCTCATCGTAAAACTACTCCCGTGTTCAGGAAAAGAGAGTCTACGGCAGGTTCTTTCAATGAACTGTTGGCTGACTACTTCGCCAGCTGTGTCCTGATGCCGAGAAATTGGGTAATTGAAAAATGGGCAGATGTTCAGGATTTGGATAAGATGGCAGAAATCTTTGTTGTTCCAAAGGGAGCAATGTGGTTCAGACTTAAGCTTTTCGGTTTACTAAAGTGATTTGAAACTGTATGAGGTCACAAAAGTTTATTTTGTCACCCCTTGAAACGGGAGTTCATTCTGTCACACGCGTTAAACGCATAGTATTGTTCCACAGCGCTTAAAGGTGACAAACTTGCATTTTGTTTGGTCGAAGTCATAGAAGTTTGCCTTGTGGTTCATGGCACAATAGTCTGAATTGTTCAATCGAGCTCACCGCGGCTTTCTCTGTTACTAATATAGTCAGCTCGTCCTCACCATATCTACCCCCATCCGGACAACACTGAATTCGAGCTTGCCTGGCCCCGCCTCTCTCTCAATAATTTGAACTGTTAACTGCACGGGTGGGGGTTCATTATTATCCATAACTACTGGCAGTTCATCTGGTTAAGTTGTATTATTTATTAGTAATATAAATAGGCGGCGAAAATTGCAAATCAAGCTTAGTTTCCTGGGTGCTGCCCAAAATGTAACCGGTTCCCGATATCTATTAGAAACTAATAATACCAAGCTCCTGGTCGACTGCGGACTTTATCAGGAAAGAAAGTTTGTGAGCAGGAACTGGGACCCGTTCCCTATTCAACCACGGAACCTGGATGCAGTTCTCCTCACGCATGCCCATCTGGATCATTGTGGCCTGCTACCCAAATTGGTGCATGAAGGCTTCCGCGGCAAAATTTATTGTACGGAGGCAACCTCTGAAATCGCCCAAATAATACTCCTGGACTCAGCCCGCCTGCAGGAAGAAGACGCAGAATTCAAAAAGAAGAGGCACGAGCGAGAGGGGAGAAGAGGCCCCTTCACTGAAATTCCACTCTATACCGTAGACGACGCGAAGGCTTCGTTTTCTCTGTTCTCTCCGGTAAAGTACGGGGAGGCTATTCAGATAAGCAACGGAGTTAAAGCTATATTCCGCGATGCCGGCCACGTTCTCGGTTCATCCATGATAAGAGTTGAGGTGAGCCAGGAGGGAGAACAAAGAACAATTGTCTTCTCGGGAGACGTAGGCCGGTGGGACAGGCCGATATTGCAGGATCCCGCCACCTTCAGCGAAGTTGATTATATTCTGGTTGAATCCACATATGCTAATAGAGTTCATGAAGCCGTGACAGATATAGCTGATAATCTTGCCGAAATCATAAATTCGACTCACAAAGCTGGCGGCAACATAGTCGTACCCAGCTTTGCTTTAGAACGAAGTCAGGAAGTTCTGTACTATATGAACCAATTACTAATCGAAGATCATATCCCACACTTACTGGTCTTTCTGGATAGCCCCATGGCTATAAGTATTACCGAAGTTTTTAAACGTCACTCTGAATTGTTCGACGAAGAGATGTCGGAACTATTACGCGTAAAACGGTCACCCTTTGGCTTTCCCAATCTTATAATGACCCAGACTGCTGATGAGTCAAAAGCAATTAATCATATCAGGGGTACCGTCATGATAATAGCCGGTTCCGGGATGTGCACCGGAGGTAGAGTAAAGCATCACCTTGTAACAAACATCTCAAGACGGGAGAGCACAATACTTTTCGTAGGGTATCAGGCCATAGGCACACTCGGCAGGCAAATTATTGATGGTGCTAAAAAAGTGAGGATACTGGGTCAGCATTATCCCGTCAGGGCAAGAATAGAGCAAATACACGGTTTCTCATCCCATGCGGACAGAAACGAGCTAATCAGGTGGTTTTCCAGACTCAAGATGGCTCCCAGACGAGTATTCGTTGTCCATGGGGAATACGAATCAGCGCAGCAATTTGGGGAGTTTCTTAGAAATAAAACCGGTTGGAATGTATCGGTTCCAGAGTATAGGACAGAGGTACTTCTTGATTAATGATGATAGTGAGGTTCGATTCGAACCAACGACCTCCGGGTAATGGGACTAAACCTTATTTCTTGTGCCGATTGAACAATACAGACTATTGTTACCTGGCTGAATAGTTCAAGCTACTGTTACTTTGTTTTTTTGCAGTGTCGTAATCCATGGTTCTTCAATCGTAACCAGCCAGGCCACACCATTTGCTTAGAAATATGGCTAAAGTTTTACAATATGCAGAGAGAGCCTTTAATTCTACTCTTTCATCGATTCTATGTGCCCAGTAGGCATCCCCTGGGCCAAAGGTAACCACTGGTATTCCAGTTGCCGAAAACCATCCCGAATCAACAATGATGCCGCGGCCGCCTACAGAGAGTTCGCTTCCGGTTGCCTCTTTGAAAGATTGCATGAGCATTTGCACCCCTGGTTCATTCAGGTCAAGCTCAGCAGGGATGAATTGATATTTTTCGGGAGCTATATCCCACTCAATTGAAGGGGGATACTTACTTAACCATTCGTCGGCGTCAGCTACTCTGCTAATCTTATCTTCAATCTCATTTTGTACCGATTCTTTATCTTCACCGGGTAAATAGTAAGCGACAAAGTCAACGATGCATTTATCCGGGATGAAAAAAATGTTGCCACCACCATTGATATTGAAAACATTTATCATAGCTTGTCCCGGCGGCATTAGCGGATGTTGCTTAAAAACACTCCACTGCCTTTCCAGGTCACATAGTGCGGGTATAATGACATCTGCCATTTTTTCAATACAGTTTGCTCCTTCCCTGCCACCACCCGCATGCCTGAAATGCCTTCTTTCTTGTAGATGTAGAGTGTAGGGGCTATTTATAGTGAGGCGTGCCGTAGTCAGTCCAATAGCAGCATACAGTGCGGTAGCACTTTTAGCTGATTCACCTACAATAGCAAAATCGGCGCGGTAGCCCTTTTCGATACTCTCCTTTGTTCCTGGTTCTCCCGTTTCCTCACCGATAACACTCTCAAATAACACGTCACCGCAAAAGCGAGTATCGCAGTCCCTGAAACAGTTTAAAACGAACAAGAAGCAGGCCAATGCTCCCTTCATATCAGAGCTTCCCTTGCCAAACAGTGCTCCATCCACTATACATACTTCATATGGGTCCCGGCTCCATTTCTCCAATAATCGGTCTTCGCACACGTCGATGTGACCGTTAAGTATAACTGACTTTCCGCCACCGGCACCCCCTAATTTACCGATCACATTTGGCCTGTCAGGTAATACGTCAAAGATATCCACCTCGAAACCCAGCCCTCTCAAACGCTGAGCAACCCATTCCTGGGCATCCCGTTCATTCGAGCCAGGTGGGTTGGGAGTCTTAAAACCGATTAGCGACCTGAGAATATCATACAAGTCGTCTTTCCTATCATCTAATCGACTGAATACACAATCCAATTCTTTCATGTAGTCTGTCTCCTTATAGTGGATATCCGTTAATGTCCTTTTTCTCAAGTCGGTATCTGCGCATGGTTAATTGATTTGCATATTATCACACATTTATAATTTCATTAGCAATGGCTTTGTGCGACAAGAAGTATCTCATTCCGTCATAATACTTAGGTTTTTTCACTTAGTGCTTTCTCCGCGATGGAAAGGGATGGACTATGCTTGCTGGAATGCTATACTTAAACTGTAAAGAAAAAAGGCATGACAAAAAAACTGGTAATAGGTGCCCTGCCATGGTTAGCTGTTGCGCTGATTTTACCGGCCATTATGGCAGGATTATTAACCCAGAAACCGGTCGAAGCTGGCTGACTGGGAACTCGCTTTAAGCTGACCGTGGATATCAGCTCAGGTATTGGGGGTACCGTTGAACTAAATGAGGCCGCCCAATCTTCTTATCCAGCTACCTCAACATTTATTAGCGGGGAATCTGTTTACCTTAAGGCGATGCCTGCCTCTGGTTACCGCTTCGACAACTGGACTGGAGACCTGTCAGGTACCACTAATCCTACCGCTATAGTGATAGATTGTAATAAGGAGATCACTGCCAACTTCTCTAAAGTCAAGACTAATTGGCTGCTCTTTGGTGGAATTATCACTGGCATCATTATTAGCGGCTTGATTATCTGTTTAGTAGTGAGGAGCCGAACGACTTTACCCTAACTCGCTATACCGTGTGAACAATAAGCCGGATTGTGCGGTCATTGACATTACCAGCAAATTGACTTAGTGTTCATACCACAGTTGGCAAGAAAGGAGGTGAACTCATGCAAGCATACTGCGTTAAGTGCCGAGCCAAGCAGGAGATGAAGGATGCCAAAAGCATAACCATGAAGAATGGTAAACCAGCAACTCAGGGTGTATGCCCCACCTGTGGCACAAAGATGTTCAGAATCGGGAAAGCATAACACTGATTACAATATAAAGACTAAACAAGGGCTGGATACTTTCACGAACGGAATATCCAGCCCTTTTCTATGTCACATTTCATCTTCATGTGTAATGTTAGACTAGAAGCTACTGTTTGTTCTGATGAGACACCATTCTATTCCGCTATCATACCAGCATTATTGCTGTACTATGCCTGAACTTAAGTCCAGGTTCCGATACTATTATTTCACTCCTTGCTTACGTTATGTTTTTGCTTTTTCAATCGCTTCAACGACGGCGTCTCCGACCTCGCTGGTTAATGAGGTACCCCCCAGGTCTTTTGTTCGGTACTTGCCTTCTTCGAGCACTCCTTTTACTGCCTCTTCAATCAGTGTTGCGGCTTCCTTTTCACCCAATTGTTCGAGCATCATAAGCGCCGCCCATATAGTTGCAATTGGATTTATGACATTCTTACCGGTGTATTTAGGAGCCGAACCGTGAATCGGTTCAAACATGGAGAGGCCATGCGGGTTCAGGTTAGCTCCGGCAGCAACGCCCA
>SDBT01007543.1_pt1 | contig 17876 bp, 9 predicted proteins | sample 2277101 | NCBI WGS metagenome assembly SDBT01 (sample SAMN10404973, study PRJNA504765) | marine sediment metagenome | isolation source: marine sediment core GS10_PC15, 103 cmbsf | place: Arctic Ocean: Southern Knipovich Ridge | collected 2010 | reverse complement strand
GCCCGCCGGCGGTCGATGGTGCTGGTGACGAACTTGAAGACCAGCAGGGCGAAGAAGGCCATGAAGCCGATGCCCGCGAACGTGTACCAGATGTAATGCGCACGGTCGAACGCCTCCGGCAACGGCGGGGCCTGCTCCGGGGAGCGCGGCGTGTTCGCGTACACCAGCACGTCGCGAAGCGCTTGGTCCCGGTCCGCGGAGTGGGCGTCGGCGTTTGTCTCCAGTTTCGCGTCTTCGATGGAATAGTGCCGAATGACGATCTTCCAAGTTCCGTCCGGCCGCTGGTCGTCCCGGGGTCTTGCCGCGCGCACGGACGCATCGTCAGGCACTTCGAATCCGTGCTCGGCGAGGGCTTGGCGAAGCTCGTCAGCGATCGACTGGTCGCTCGCCAAGTGATCCGCCAGGTCGCCCGGCAGGGTGAAGGCACTCTCGACCGCTCCGGGAGCCACTGCCCACCGCGGTCCGTCGGCGGTGACCGATAGGCCTGCGGGCGAAGACCAGAAGTCCCACCAGGATTTCCCAGTGGGCCATTGCTCCTGCACGGTGAGCAGTGGCTCCTCGATTCGCCAGCGGCGCTCCGGGTCACGCTGCCATCTGTTTTTCGACTTGGCCTCGACGATCCGGACACGCTCGGACAGCGCCGGCCCGTAGTCGGCGAGCGCCTGGGCGATCGAGCCGGGGACCGGAACTCCGTCGGCCAGATCGGCCCGTTGCGCATCATCCAGTGTGAACTGGTACTTCGGATCGGTGGCCAGGCGCCACTCGTGGCGCGTCTGCGGCTCGAGCTTTCTGGGATCCGGGCAGTACGCATCCAGCAGTAGGCCGGCGACAATGAAACCTACGAACCAGGCGACAAAGGTGGTCAGGTGTTGATAGCCCAGATACAGGCCGACCTCGCCTTTCGGGGCCTGCTTCGAGGCATATTCCAGGAACTTCGGCGAGAGGAAGCACTCGGCCAAGCCCTGCAACGCGATCCCAATGATGATCATCAGAACCAGCGGGTGCATCGAGAAGAATCCCAGATCGATCGCCGCGCCGGTGACGGTCTCCAGCAACGGTCCGAGCGCGATGACCAGCGCCGTGAACGGGATAATGAACAGGCCGATGCCGATCGCGTTTTCCGGACGGAAATGACGTATCAGGTGGGTGATGGGCACGACGAGGATCACGACGGTGAATGGGTTGATGTTCGCCAGCCACTCGGGCTTGTAACCCTTGCCCAGCACGCGTTCGATGAAGGTGGGCATCGCACCGTAGAGCTGGCCCTGGATCAGCCAGAAGCCAGCGATGATCAGGATCAGGCTCAGGAATCGGAAGTTCTGCATTACCTTCCAAAGGCCGCGCAGAGCCTCTCGGACGGTCTTGCCGGTTCCGGCGGTGTCCACGTTTCGATAGAAGCCCGCGACCAGGATCAGGGCCGCGAATGCCATGCCGGCGGCGTAAAAGTTGATGTATTGAAACCCCAACCGCTCGTTGAGCACTCCGGCCAGTCCCTTTCCGGAGAACGCGCCGATGTTGACCACCATGTAGAAGATCGACATCGCCCGGGCGCGGTGAGCAGAGTCACTGCATTTCGCGACGGTGCCGGAGATGACCGGTTTTATGATGGCGCCGCCGAGCATGATCAACGCCAGGGAGATCAGCGCCGTAGATTTGAGTTGGAACGCTCCCAGGAGCGCATAACCCGCGGTCAGCAGCGAGAAGGCGAGGATCAGGGCCTGCTTGAAGCCGATCTTGTCGGCCATGATCCCCATGAACGTTGGGAAGAAGTAGATGCCGCCCGCGAAGAGCGCCATGACCAACCCGGTCTGCGGGTCGGTGAAGCCGACGTCGATGTTGAGGTAGCGGAAGAGCGTGATGAACATGCCGTAGTACGCGGCGCGCTCGCACAGCTCGGCCCCGTTCGCGTACCAGAACGTGTTGGGAAAGCGCCAGTTCAGCTTCTGCGGCTGTTCGAGAGTTGGGTCACTCATTCGGCGTCGACTCCTGTGGGCAATTGCGCGCTGTCAGTGAGGAATCAGATAATACACGCCGGCCGCGACAGCGCCCAAGCCGCCCGGTGAGAAAGTGGCTGTTTGCGAGCTTTGCCGTCTCGGGCAGCCAGGCCGAGGCTGGCGGGCGGGGTGGATGGCCAGTGCATGGTAGAGGACGCTTTCTTCTTGACAGTACGCGGTTCGGAGGCGAGCATGAGGGTAAGGTGTGTCAGAGAGGACGGGATGTTGGCCGGACACATCTGAGCAGGGGAATTGAGGTACGCGGTCCTTTGGTAAGCTCGAGGCACCTGTGAGTGTCCGCGAGTTGATCGCGCATTATTCTGTGAGAGTCGTCGGTCCCGGAATCTTGAACGCATGGACGCCGTGCACGTGATGCACGGTTTCGGTCGTCAATGGTCGACCGGAGAAGGAGGTATCCAAATGATGGTACGAAAGCGAAGCCGAACACGTCGATTTGTCGCTTCCTCAGTCAGGGCCCTAGCGTGCGTCACGCTGGTGGGCATGCTGGCGGTGCTGTTGCCTTCGAACCTCGGCGGCTGTCCCGGCGAAGACTGGCAGCGCGACCTGCTCATGGGCGCGATCGGGCTGTCTGGCGCGCTCACGCCGGGTGAGGCGGGTCCGCAGGGAGAGCAGGGAGAGCCCGGCGAGCAAGGTGCGCCTGGAGCGCCTGGCGACCTCGGCGAAACGGGCCAGTCCGGCCTGGGCGCTCCCGGTGCTCCCGGTGCTCCCGGCGATCCCGGTGCTCCCGGCGCCGACGGGGACCCTGGTCCGCAGGGACCGGCCGGACCATCTTCGCCGGTCGTCGCTTTGGCCGGCGGGGCCGTCACGGTCGTTGGCGGTACACCGGTGATACTCGACGGGAACGCCACGATCATCCAGGATGGCTCCGACGTGACGCTGGCCGATCTGACCGCGCAGTGGGAGCAGGTCGACGAGTCCGGCATCGGCGTGCCTTTGAACAACGCCGACACGCTGGTTGCCGACCTGGTCGCCCCGTTCGATGAAGGTCTGTTTCTCTTGCAGTTCCGGCTGACGGTCACCTCCCCGGACGGATTCGTCTCGACGTATGAGTTCCTCATACTCGTCAACAACCCCGTCGTCCGAATCACGGATGCCTTCCTGGTAGGAACCGAGGCCGACGGTGTGGCGGGCGGCGACCGGGGCAGCTTCACCGTGTTCGTGGCGGTGCTGGACAACAGCGGCAACGCGATGGAGTCGTTGGCCGCGGCCGATTTCGCTCTGGCGGACGTCGCGCTCGACGCCGAGGAGTTCGCCTCAGTCGAGGTGTCCAACGCAACGTTCATTCCACCGCAAGCCGACAGCCCGAGCACGGTGCTCGAGTTCGACAGTTCGCTGAGCATGGGGTGGTCTGATGGCGATCCGGATTTCAAGCGGAGACTCGCCGGCCGCGCCTTCCTCCAGTTCCTTGGCGACGGAGACCGGACTGCCATCATCGACTTCGGCAACTGGGGCCAGAACCCAGCTCCGCGGCTGCTTCAGGACTTCACGGGCAATCTGGCCCGGCTGAGCCTGGCGCTCGACGACCTGAGCAACAATGGCTGGACTTGGCTGTGGGCGTCCACACAGTACGCAGTCGAGCTACTCGCGGGCCAAGGCGAGGGCGGGAGTGTGGTCTTGCTGACGAACGGGGAACCCCGCGACCAGGAGCTGTACGAGGGCGCCAAGCAGGCGGCGCTGGACAACGGCGTCCGGGTGTATGCGGTCGCTCTGGACTGGAACACCGATCTGGGCGACCTCATGGACATCGCTCGGGATACGGGTGGTGCGTTCCAGTGGGCGCCCAGCGACGATTACCTGGTGGACGCGTTTACCGGGATCGCGACCGGCCTCACACACGGCTACTACGCGGTGGAGGCGACCGCCCCCTTCGAGGAGCAACCGGATGGTGAGTACATTTTCTCCGGCAACGTCGTCGTCACGCTCAGCGGCGAGTCGTTTACGGTGCCATTCATCGCGCCGATCGAGATCGCCGGCGGCGAGTAATATCGCCGGCTGAGGGCGGCGTATAGAAAAAAACGGACTCGGTGGTCAGTGGACCGTCGAGTCCGTTTGCTTTCTCGGGACGACGTTCGCAGGTTGCGACGGCGAGCGAGACCTTAGAGCATTCTTCATTAAGCCGTAGCGTCCGGGCCCCGTACCGGACGTAGGATTATCGAAACGCCTACGGCCGACAGGGGCGTCGGCCGCTACATGCAGATGAAAAATGCTCTAGCCGAGCGACTCGACGACCTCTTCGCTGGGGGCGAAGCCGCGGCGGAGCGTGTTCTCGGTGATGGTGCGCGGCTCGCAGAACTGGATGAGATAGTCCGGGCCGCCGATCTTGGTTCCCAGGCCCGACATCTTGAATCCGCCGAAGGGTTGCAGGTCGACGTGCGAGCCGGTGATGACGCGGTTGATGTAGAGATTGCCGCACTCGCACTCTTTGCGGGCGCGTTCGAGGTTGGCGGGGCTGCGTGAGAAGATGCCGCCGGTCAGGGCGTAGTCGGTGCCGTTGAAGATCTCGATGGCGTGGTCGAAGTCGCGGGCTTTGATGATGGCGAGCACCGGGCCGTCGATCTCCTCCTGGGCGATCCGCGCGTCGGGCTTGACGTCGGTGAAGACGGTGGGTCCGATGTAGTAGCCGTTGTCGTTTTCCGCGCTCACCTGGCGCGCATCGACCTCGAGCACGCACTTCGCCTCGTGTTTGCCGACTTCGATCATCTCGCGGATCGAATCGAGCGTCTGCTGGTCGATCACGGGCGGAACCGCGGTGGCGCTGTCGTCCGCCGGCCCGACCCGCGAGCCGCGGACCGACTCGACCAGGCGCTCGACAAAGCGATCGTGAAGCGGTTCGACCACGATGCAGCGGCTGGCGGCGGAGCATCTCTGGCCGGCGTAGCCAAACGCGCTGACGGTGACGCCCTTGATCGCCTCATCAAGATCGGCGTCGGAATCGACGATGATCGCGTTCTTGCCACCCATCTCGGCGATGATCTTCTTGAGCGCCGGCCGCGACGTGGGATGTTCGGCGGCGAGTTGATTGATGCGGCAGCCGACTTGGCGCGTGCCCGTGAAGGCGACCATCGCGACGCCGGGATGTTTGACCAGCAGCTCACCGACGTCGGCGCCGGGACCGGGGAGGTAATTGACGACGCCCGCCGGCAGGCCGACGGACTGGATGATCTCCATCAGCTTGAACGCCGTGACCGAAGCCGTCGACGCCGGCTTGATCACGACCGTGTTGCCGGTGACGATCGCGGCGGCGGTCATGCCGCTCAGGATCGCGAGCGGGAAGTTCCACGGGCTGATGACACCGACGACGCCGCGCGGCACGTAGACATACTCGTTGGTCTCCCCGGGAATGTCGCGCCGCCGGAGGTTGTCCGCCATCCGGATCATTTCCTTGGCGTAGTAGTTGCAATAGTCGACGGCTTCGGAGACGTCCGCGTCCGCCTCGCGCCAGGGTTTGCCACACTCGAATATCGCGCAGGCGGCGAGGTCGAAGCGACGCTGCTGCATCAGCTCGGCGATTTGAAGAACGTACTCGGCGCGTTCATGCGGTGCGACGTTGCGCCAGCTCTTGAACGCCGCGGCGGCCGCGGCGACGGCCTGCTCCACCTGCTCCGGTCCCGCCTGCGCGACCTTGCCGACGATTTCGCCCGGGCGCGATGGATTGAGCGATTCGAACCAAGTGCCGGTGGTGACGCTCTGCCCGTCGATGACCAGCGGATATTCGCGGCCCATCTCGACCCGGACGTTGGCCAGCCCCGCCTGCAGCTTCTGCCGTGCTTCGGCCTCGGCGAAGTTCGTGTTCGGAACGTTTTCGAACGGATCCATGATCGGTTCCTCAAACTCGTATTTGACAACGACCGGTTTCTGGAACGGCGGCGTGACGGCGCCGGTGTCGTTGGGGTTTCTGAGCAATTCCTCGCGAGGAGTGTCCTCGCCGGCCTGACGCAGGAAGCCCTCGTTGGCGGTGTTCTCGAGCAGTCGGCGAATGAAATACGCCATGCCGGGCAGCAGCTCGCCGTAGGGCGTGTAGATTCGGCAGCGTTGGCCCATTTCGACGGCGGCGCGTTTGATCGGGTCGCCCATGCCGTAGAGCATCTGCAGCTCGAAATGTGAGCTGGGGATTTCGTATAGCTCACGATGGGCCATTGCGCAGGCCAGACTGCGGATGTTGTGGCTGGCGAACGCGGACGGCGTGTGCTTCCAGTTCTTCAACAGAAGGTGCGTCATGCGCTCGAAGCAGGCGTCGGACATCCACTTTTGCTCCCAGACCGGCCAGGGCCAGCCGGCCTGGTCGGCCCAGACGGTCTCGGAATCCCAGTAGGCGCCCTTGACCAGGCGGAGCCAGGTTTGAGTACCGCGCTTCTTGGCCCACTCGACGAACTCGTGTACGTCCCGATCGCCGTCCTTGAGGTAGGCCTGTAAGACGATTCCGAAGTGGGGGTAGTCGCGGAACTCCTTCTCCATCAGCAGCTCGTAGAAGATCTCGAGCGTGAGGTCCTTGATCGCGTGGTGCTCCATATCGATGTGGATATGGGCGCCGCCTTCCATGCCCTTGCGAAGCAGCGGACGAAGTCGTTCCTTGGCGACGTCCTTGCTGCGCTCCGAAGCGATGGCGTCGAGGCCGGGGTGAATCGAGGTCAGCTTGATCGACACGTTTACGCGCGGGACCGCCTCGTCGCCGACGCCGTCAACCAGTGGAACCGGCTCCCAGGCGGCGGCGTGCTTCGGAAGCTCGGAGATCAGGTCCAGGTAGACCTGCTGGTACTTTATTGCTTCCTTGGCCGAGCGGGCCGCTTCGCCGAGCACGTCGATCGTGAACGCCAACTGCTGCTTGCGGAGGCGGCGGATGGAGCGCTCGGCCTGCTCGGTGTTCGCGCCGGCGATGAACTGGCCGGCCATCATCATCGACATCTTCCAGGCCAGCCAGCAGAGCAGACGGGGACGCGGCGAGTCGAGGCGCTTGAAATCCATGATTCGGGCGACCAGCCGGTCGAGCTGGCCGGGTCCGCCGCCGCCTCCAAGCTCCTTCAGTGCCTGGGCCTGTTGCTGTCGGACGTCCCGGTGCGTGTGGTCGTTGCGCGGTCGCTCCGGGAGGACGAAGTACTCCTTCATGTGGCGGGCCATCTCGGTCTGGTTCTGGCCGATGGTGGGGAGGATGTCGATGAAGCGAAAGGCCTGGACCTTTCGCCATTCGCTTTGCATGCACTGCTGCAGCCCCCACTCCTGCCACCATTCGAACTGGGTGATCCAGGGTTTGCCGCGCTCCATCCGGTCGAACATCTCGTTTCCGAGCCGGATGGTGAGGTCTTCGATTTGTTGCTGCGAAACGTCTTTGCCCACGAAACTACCTCGTATCTGGCTGAGCGCGTCGTTGCCGGGTGGTGGCCAGACGGACGTCGAGCAGCTTGAAGCCGACATTTTACATAGTTACGTTTGGCGAAACAAATCCCGGCTATGCGGAGAAAGGCGGAAGCGTGCATGGCCGCTCGGGCAGGGCGTCATCGGAAGCCGTAGCGTCGGCCCCCTGCGGCCGACGTGGGCGCGGCGGAATCTTTCGCCATTCTACGTCGGCCGCGGGGGGCCGGCGCTACATTCGATATCGCAGCCCACGTGGACTGTCGCGCGTCCGGGACGGAACGGCTGCCGGCGAACTCGCTACAATTTCGGGTTGCGGAAGGACGGACAATGGCCAAACAGCGCTGGCTGGTTACCGGAGCCTCGGGGCAGTTGGGTGGGTACTTGCTGCGGCAACTGGCCCGTGAAGTCGATTCAAGCGATCTGCTGGGCCTGACTCGTCCGGGGAAAGAGGTCGCGGACGACACGCGTGCGGCGCGCGTGGATCTGGACGACTCGGACGCTCTGCGCGCAACGATCGCGGAGTTCCGCCCGGAGTTTGTTCTCCACGTCGGCGCCATGACCTCCGTGAACGACTGTTACGCGCAGCCGGAAGCGGCGCGACGCGTGAACGTCGCCGCCACGCGCGTGCTCGCGGAGGCGATGGCCGAGTGTGGCGGACGGCTCGTCTACACGTCAACCGACATGGTCTTCGCCGGCGACCGGGCACCCTACCGCGAATCGGATTCGCCGAGCCCGTTGAGCCACTACGGCCGGACGAAACTCGACGCCGAGCAGGAGCTGGCGGAGTTTGGCCGGACGTTGACGGTGCGGTTGCCGCTGATGTATGGGTTCCCATGCACGCCACGGGAGACTACGTTCGTGAATCAGATCGCGGCGTTGCGGAGCGGGGAGCCGTTGCGGCTCTTCACGGATGAATATCGCACGCCGGTGTGGCTCGCGGATGCGGCGCGGGCGTTGATCGGTCTGGCGCGCAGCGAGTTGACGGGAGTCATCCACGTGACTGGGCCGGAGCGGCTGTCGCGGTTCGAGATGATCGAGCGATTTGTTCGCTTGGTGGGCGTTGCGGATGCGAAGCTCGAGACCGCGTCGCGTCTCACGGTCAACGCCCCCGAGACACGGCCGGCGGACCTCTCGCTCGACGGGGCCCGGCTGGCGAGGCTGTATTCGGAGTTCGTGCCCGGCCCGATCCGAGCGGAGGTGCTTGCGGTGGGTTAGACTCCGCGGTTGTCAGTGTTACACTATCCGAGGGGCGCTCAGTTTCAAAGTCAGTCCGCCAGGTTGGGAGAGGGAGGCAAGCACGTAGCGGTACGTTGGCAGTGAGGAGCGACAGATGAAGGGTGCCGAAGTCGCAGTCGTCATCTACGGCGGTTTGATGCTGGTGCTCTCGATCATCTTCCTGGTCGGGTTCTTCCGGTATCGCAAACGTGTGCGGCCATACGCCAAGTACGCGTTGATTCCCGCAGTGCTACTGATCGTGGTCGATATGGCCGTTCTCGTGCTGAATCCGGAGGGGCTTGGAAGTGTCGATGTCCCATTTGTGATGTGCGTTGATCTGATCGTGTTCGCCAAGTTGATTGTGTTTGGCGCTGTGGGAATGCACTGTGCCGCTTCGATCGGCACGAAGCACGCGCCGCTGACGCGGAGCATGCTCACTCACCGCACTCATCTGGCCGCGGGCCCGGTTCGCGGGCTGCTCTTGTGGGCGCCCGTGATCGCGGCCGGAGGCGTGGTGTACTCCTGCATTCTGTTCACGCTGGTTCCAGTCCGCGTGTCGGATGCGTTGCGCGAGCTGATGGAATCTTCCAATACAACGCTGGCGCTGGCCGCGGAATCCTCCTTTCTGAGCGCCTTGGTGATGTTCGAGTTTGCGCTTTCGGAGGAGGTCATATTCCGGCTTGGCATCCAGAACTACCTTGCGCGTGTATTCAAGCTGCGTGGGAACAACTACTGGATCGCCATAATCCTCACGACCGCTCTATGGTCCGTCGCGCATGTCAACACGCTCGAACCGAACTGGGTCAAGATCGCCCAGGTCTTCCCGTTCGGTATCGCGCTCGGGGTGCTCTCCCGCAGGTACGGCGTCGAGACGTGCATCGCAGCGCACGGACTCTTCAACCTTGCGCTTATGTTCCTCGCGCCGAGCCTGATCGAATTCTGAACAGACGGTCGGGGAGGTTGCCGAGAATTATCCAGTTCAGCACTATCAGGCGGGCTGGTTCCCGGGCTAGAATCCTGGGTGGTGTTCGGGGTGCTGATGCCGGGGTGAGGTGGCTCGGGGAAGTCTGAGCAACCGTGAAGGGACCACTGTGCGAATTGCGCTGGTTAACCCGATTACGCGTCGCAGCCAGGGGTATCACACCATCGGGAGCATCATTCCGCAGCTCGGGCTGCAGGTGCTGGCCGGGCGGGTTCCCGCTGGCCACTCGGTCGACCTGATCGACGAGGTCTTTGGGGCGGAATATACGGATACGAAGCTGACGCGCGATCGGTACGACCTGGTCGGCATCACCTCGTATTCCAGCGGGGCCACGCGGGCGTACGAGATCGCCGCGGCCTGCCGTCGGCAGGGGATCATGACGATCATGGGCGGGCCGCACGTCTCGGCCTGCCCCGACGAGGCCCAGCCGCACTTCGACTCGATCGCCATCGGCGAATGCGACGAGATCTGGCCGCGGATCGTGTGTGACGCGGCGAGCGGGAAGCTCGAGCCGCGCTACCAGGGCCAGTTCTCGGATCTGGAAGCCACCGGCTTCGGCCGGGCGGTGCAGGATCTGCAGCCGGTCATCGGGCGGTACGACGTGTCGGCGGTCCAGACCGCGCGCGGCTGCCCGGTGGGCTGTGAGTTTTGCTCGGTGACCAAGTTCAACGGACCGGCGATCCGCCGCCGGCGAATCGCCGATATCGTAGACGAGTGGAACGCCACGCCACGCAAGTTCATCTTCGTCGTGGACGACAACTTCTTCGGCGTCGGCCGGCGGCATGCGGAATCGGCCAAGGAGCTGCTGCGCGCGCTGATCAAGCACGGGAAGAAACGACTGTGGTTCAGCCAGACGACCATCAACATGGGGGACGACGCCGAGGGGCTGCGGCTGGCGTACCAGGCCGGCTGCCGCGGCATGTTGGTCGGCTTCGAGACCTTCGACCCCGAGTCGCTCAAAGAGTATTCCAAAGGCGTCAACCGCAAGAACCTCGGTCGCTACCAGGAACTGGTGGACGGGTTTCACAAGGCGGGCATCGCGATCTTCGGCGGGTTCATCGTCGGCTCCGACCACGATACGCCGGAAACCGTGGCGGACACGGCACTGGCGGCGGTCAAGCTGGGCGTCGATATCATTCAGGTAACGAACCTGACGCCCTTGCCGGGCACGAAGATGTTTGAGCGCTATCGCAACGAGGGTCGCCTGCTGGCCACGAATTACCCTGAGGACTGGGAGCGCTACACGTTTACCGAGACGGTCTATCGCCCCAAGAACATGACCGCCCGCGAACTGGACGAGGCGATCTACGAGCTGCGCCACGCGGCGGCCAAGGAAAACTGGGTGGTCAAGCGCGCCATCCGCACATTGATTCGCACCCGCAGCCTGACCACCGCTTCGTTCGTGCTCGGCATGAACCGCGGCTGGAAGCGGATGGCGAAGATTCAGGCCCCACGCGATCGCCGACGGTTCGGCTTCACGCCGATTAGAACCACGCCGCGCTTCAGCAAGATTCTAGATGCGTATCGGATGCACCTGGATGTGGGCGTCACTTAAAGCGCCTGTCGATACGATGGGGGACAGGCCTCTGGCCTGTCATGTGACCGGCCGGAGACCGGTCCCCCAGTCAGTTCTGTTCGGCACTCCAGGCTGGTCGCACGCGGACCTGTTCACACCTTCGCGATCGACACGCGAGCGGCAGTCATTGACCCCAATAATGCCCACTGAGGCCGATCCGAGGGCTCCCCAGGGCACAACCGCACCCCATGGAAGCGACTGTTCCGGGTCGCGCCAACCGTGCCGGGACATCTGCGGTCGAAACCGGAGCCAGCGGGACACCCCGCACACCGATGAGTCTGCGCGGGCCTACGTACTATACCTTGTATAACGAGGTATAGCACGAATCCTGCTGCCCAGTTGTCCAGTGGACCCCAGCCGGGCCGCGCGTCGGGTGTCTGGAATGCCTCGAGCCCAGCATCCATCGAGCGACAATCACGAGCGACGCGGGACTGCTGCGCTTTCGTGAACTGCATGGAGCATTCCGTTTGACTGAGTAGGGAAGCCCCGTGTTGTCCGACACGCGCCCCGAAAAGAACGCGCGGCACACGATGTTGGCCATGTTGCAACAAGCGATCCTCGGACGGTTGGCGGGCGACGAAGATGTCGACGATGCCGAGCGTTTACGCGTCGATCCCGCCCTGCGCCAAGACGTTGGTGGCCGGGCGAATACGAAGGAAGCGGCGTCCACGAGCGAGGTACGACGTCAGCAACTGGTACGTTCCGTCGATGACGAGCAACTCGTCCTTGGCCATTCTTGCGCGCTGCGCGGCCCCACAGGCCGTGACGGGGGCTAGCGCCCCCTGTCAAAGGGTAAGAGAGCAAAAGGGCAAAGCGTTACGGAGTCCCCAACGCAACGCGAAAACCGAACACGGTGTGGCGGTGGGAGGGCGTGCCTGGGCCCCGACGCGCGGAGCGGCAGCCGTCCGGATCGTTGCTCCAACTGGCGCCGCGCACAACACGGCCCGGGCCGCCAGCCGGGCCCTGCGGGTTGTCGTACGGGCTGGAATCGTAGTAGTCCGATTCGTACCAGTCGTTGCACCACTCCCACACGTTCCCGCTCAGGTCGTAGCAGCCGTAGTAGCTCTGGGCGTTCTGCGTCTCATAGCTCGTCTCGCTCCCCGGCCAGCCGAAGTCAACCTTGTAGTGCAGTTCGCCGTTGTAAAAGCCCACCGGCGTTGTCCAGGCGTAGCCACCAGTCTCAAACGGGTCGCCGCTGTTCTCATAGTTCGCCCGCTGGCCGTCCAGACAGTTGTACCCGCAACCGTCCGTGTGCTCGCCGAAGCGGAAGTGGCGTTGCTCGGCCGGGTCCCAGCCGGCCGCTTTCTCCCACTCCGCCTCGGTGGGCAGCCGGTAGCCCGCTGCGCCGAAGTTGCACGTCCAGTTCGACAGGTCATAGCACAGCGGCTTGCCCTCCATGGCGCTGCGCCAGTTGCAGAAGGCTACGGCGCCGTACCAGCTCACCAGAACTATCGGGTGGGTCGCTTTGCCGCCGACCACGCCAAACGTGCTGCCGTTCCAGGTAATCCGGCTGCACTCGCCCCAATGCGGAGATCCTGGCGGAGCCAACGTTGTTGAGCAGTACGGGTAGCTGGTCCCGCTGCCGTACTTGTACACCACGCCGTTGGACACTGTGATCAGCACGCCCTGGGCCCAGGCCCAGTTCAGCCCGTCACAGTACTGCTGGTTGGTCACCTCGTACGTGTCGATGTAGTACGAGCTGAGATAGACGGTGTGGACTGGTCGCTCGTCGTCTTCGCCCTCGCTCCACGGGTCGCCCATCTCGAACTCGCCGGCGGGGATCAGGACCATGCCGGCGATCATCCCGTAGTTGGCCAGGAGCGTGGCCAGATCGGCCAGGTCGATGCAGCCGCTATCATCGAAGTCGGCGTCAGGGTTGTAGTCCTCATCGCCGGTGCAGGTCCCGTAGGCCCCGAGCAAATCGGCCAGGTCGGCCAGGTCGACGTCCCCGTCGCCGTCGACGTCGCCGGGGTAGTTCGGCTGCGCCAGCGCGGGAACCGCCGCCCCGAACAGAATCAGCCCGACCGACAAAACCGATGCCGCCATCATTCTTCGCACGCTCATCTTGTGTCCTCCTTGGGATAGAGCCAGCAACGTCACCGCGAGTCGACGTGAAAGCATCTCTGCCCCTTCGGCGGAATCGGATGAACCCACCAGCAACTGCATTATACTCCCCCCGAAGCGAAATCGAGCGCCGAAACGCGAGAAAGCCGGCCAGAACGCCGCAATCCCCGGAGACCTCCGCCGGCTCAGGCCCGCAGCGCTGGCGCCCCCAACCACCTGACACGCCCCGAGCTCCCTGCGAACACCCGGCCGGAGACGCCGTACGCCCCGAACGCCCCCCTCCAACACACACAGGGCCAGCCTGGCGGGAGTGCTATACCTCGTTTTACAAGGTATAGCCCGCAGGTGTCTGCGCCGGTCGTTCAACCGCCCGGCGGCATGCGATGCTCTGCGTCCGGTAGGTCTAGCTGATCGGCCTCGCACCAGCCAGAATGGCTCGTCCCGGCCGGCGTCTGAACGACACGCGGCTGGAAACGTCGCACGCCCAGAGCGGTCGCCGAGCTTGGGAGTTTTTGCGGACACACCCTCACGGCTTGCCCAGTGCGCGTGTCGCTGCCCTACCCGCCGGTGCGACGCCCAGCGACCGGCACGGCGCGGGGCAGAGAGATTCTCATCCGCGCCCCTCCGCCACGCAGATCCAGCTTGGGCCAGGTGCTATACCTCGTTATACAAAGTATAGCCGGCGGGCGTCTGCGCCGGCTGCTGGACTGGCCGGCGGGGATGCGGTGCTTGGGCTTCGGCGCGCTGAGCTGGTCGACCCCAAACCAGCCAGGACGATCGTCTCGACAGGCGTATGGATGATAACCCGCCGGAAGCGTCGCACACCCGGGGCGACCGCTCCGGCGCCACACCGAACCAGCCTGACCGGAGTGCTATACCTCGATTTACATGGTATAGCCGGCAGGGGTCTGAGTCGGCGGTCAGGCGGGCGGGGTCGTCCTCGGCCGGGAGCACCTCGATCAGCCGGTTCTCGGCGTCGCAGGTGTGTCTGACAGGCGAGACGCCTGTCCCACCCACCTCGGTCAGGTTCTGGTCCTCGTCGTAGGTGAACGACTCGGTCGGCGTGCCGGGGTCGTTCGGGTCGTTGATCGAGGCGTAGAGGTTGAGATTGTTGGGCACGTACGGCGTGTTGGGATCGCTCCCGAGCTGGAACCAGTCCCAGCTCCCGGCGGTATCGAAGACGAACTGGCGATGGTAGCCCGAGTCCTCGTTGGTGGTCGTGCCGGGGCTGGTGTTGTTGTAACGCTTCGACGCGGTCAGCTCGTTGCGGTCGCCGTAGGTGTAGACGTCGTGGTGGTCGTTGGCGAAGGCCCCGAAGGAGGCGTCGCCCTGACGCACCACCGAGCTGGCCCGGGCCAGATTGTCGTAGGTGTGGGGCATTGACTCTGCACAGCGCACTCCGGATCGCTCTTCTCTAACGCTTGGAAGAAAACAGCCCGGAAGATGCCCCGCCCTCCATTCGGTTGCCAAAGGACTCGACGCCGCGTCGGCTCGGACGCCCCTTTTTGGAACGGCGTGCCGCATTCCGGACACCGAGACTCCGTCAGTCCAATAAGACTGTACCCACATTTCCGACAGCACCCGGGTTTGGTGGGACGATTGGACCGCCGATGGAACCACGCGGTGGTCAGCGCGGAGACCGCCACAACCACCCAGAGAGGTACCGCAAGAAACCCGCTCATCCGATGAAATTCTCCGCTCGGCCACCATTTGAAACCATAGCCATCGTGCCACCGGAAGCTCCAGCCCGTTGTCATCGGCGTCTTTCGGCTCTTCGGGTCATAGTCCCAGTCGAACCAGATCTCGCCCACTGCAATTGAGAGCATGTAGTTCTGATTACTGCTGATCCAAGTCGCGGATCCGCGGATAGTCAGCAGCGTAAGCAGCAGAATGAGTGCACAAGCCGTCGCGGCAAGCATCAACGTGCAACGTCGCAAGCCCTATCCTCCCAACCCGGCCCCTCCGTAACATCGTTGCCCTTGCACGCCATGGTCACCTACGGTCCTGCGCTCGTTGACGGTGGCAGCATGCCTATTTGTGCATACCAGGTCCCTTTGAAGGGTCGGTCCGTGAGTGCTATCCAGAGCGCGTACGCAGGAGCCGATACATGATGATGCCGACGATGATCGGCGGCCAGGCGAGCACGAATTCGGTGCACCACCAAGGCACGTAGAACGCATCGACCGCGCTCTTCCCCGAGTGTATCAGGCCAACACCTCCAATCGTCGGCACATACTTGTACAGAAGCTCCCGAAGCTCATGCACGCCGACATGCACGGCTAGCGCGCAGGCCAGCGCAACAACGAAGGACCAGCGTAACTGCCTGGTCATCGGCCGGGGTGGCTCAGCAGCGACCAGCCAATCAGCGTCAATCGTCTTCCCGCACTCGGGACAGCGCGGCTCCGCTAAGCCATAAACGGGATAGCCACAGTCGGGGCAGCGATCCTCGCTCGCTCGGCTTCGACGATGTCTCGCCAACAGCCAGCCAGGAATCCGTGCGGCGGAACGCAACACGACCACCGCCGCGGGCACGACGATGACTGCATACACCAACCACCGGACCAACGTCGCGATGTTAAGTGAGCGCTGTGCTACCTGGGCGAGCGCCTCCTCGACGGTCTCGCCCTGCGATACTCGCTCGACGAGCGCCGGGACATCAATCCGGCAGCTCGAGATGCCCGTCGTCTCGATTGTTAGAACTTGCCCATCGTAAGTTGCGTTGGACCACCACTTCACTGCATTCCCGATACGTAGCCCGTGTCCAAAGGGACATTCCCGGCTCTCTCCGGGATAGAGGCGACGTGGAAATTGACAGATTGTTGCGAAAGGAATCGACACCACTTCATCGCGCCGGTAGATGCGCACAGCCCTCGACCGACGACGAGGTCCAACCCGGGGACTGATCGTGATCGAAAGCTGTCCATCATCGGAGACAAAGGCAGCTTCATAAGCAAGGCGCGTCGCAATGTCGAAGTCGTACCAGCCGTCGTTATGCTCTCTGTGTTGCCAGACCTCCTCTCCGGTACTGGCGTCGAACACCGTGTGCCGCCAAATTGAGTAACGCCGACCCTCGTCTCCCTTCGTCCCCTCCGTTCGGTACGTTCGGTAGGACAATTCTGATCGCATCTCGAACCGTCCGTTGGCCGAGAACACTCGGCCAGAACGCGGGAGGCGCCGAGGGTCCAGGGACGGTCCGAGACGCTCTCCGAACAGTACGACCGCGAGCACGGCCAGACTGAGGACTAGGGTGACTCGGGTTCGGCCGGATTCGCGTTTAGCTTGCTGCATTGACAGTCACCTGTTGGTGTCACGTTACGCAATCTGACGCAACACTCGCCGTCAACATAATCTCTGATGATCCTCTCGTACTCGTAGGTAACTCTACAATGTGTGGCGCACGGGTTTGGCGTGCAGAACGCGCCACCTGCCTGCTTTGCCATGTTGTTCGCCATGTCGGCTGCTACTTCGTCGCAGCGGTCAAGGGTAGTCTCCACACACGGTCCCTGCAGCGTTTCCACGGAATCGACATCATTGCTGTCGCAATTTGGCTTGGGGGGGATAACCATAGCAGCTGGCTGGGGAGGTGGGGGCGGGGCCATATCGTCTGCCGGGAGCCCAGGACTGCCCGCGATCTGAAGAGGCGCGCTCCTCACGCTGTCGAACGCTGGCGCGACTTCGCGGCCCAAGCGTGGCGAGTAGTAGGTGCCGTCCGCGGCGCAATACAACCCGTCACAACTCGTGTCGGCGTAATCGAACTCGTCATCGAAGTACATCGCCCGGTAGCGTAGCGGGTTGTCGGCGGCGTAGGTGCCGGTGTTGCGGACGGTGTCGCCGCGGGTGTCGTAGACGTACTTGGCGTCCACGCTGCCGTCCGAGCGGTCGAGCAGTTGCGCGACCGAGCCGCTGCCGTTGTTGAAGCAGACGTAGTTGGTGGTGCTCGCGATGTCGCGGACGCCGAGCAGCGAGTTGAGCCCGCCCAGCCGGCCGTCGCTGCCGGGGCCCCAGACGTACTTGCGGACCTTGGCGTTACTGTCCAGCCCGTCCAGCTCCAGCAGCAGCAGACGCTCGTGGTAGATGAAGCGCAGGTCCAGCTCGGCCGTCGCCGACCAGTCGCCGCTCTCGCGTTCTTCCGGGTCCCAGGCGTACACGAGCTTCCTCACACGCCGATTGAGGTAATCATACGTGAAAATCAGCTTGTTGTCGTCGGCGGTCCAGTTGTTGGGGTCGTCCTCGGCATAAGGTGCCGACGTCGTGGGAACAACGTGCTACACCTCGTTATACATGGTATAGCCGTCGAGCTCGGTCGGCTGACGCCGCTGGCAGGTCCCGTGCCTGAACCCCCAACCCTGAACCATCTGGCTGCGGCCGAGGGCCGCGCCCAGACTCTGTGGTTCGTGGAACAAGCGGGCAAACTGACCGCTTCGTTGCGGTCGCGGTGCTGGTTAGAGCAGACTCAATCCAATCGTAGCGTCCGACGCCCCTGTCGGACGTCGATGGCCTGTTGGTTTTCTCGGCCGACAGGGGCGTCGGCCGCTACACTTGGATTCGCTACGCACTAGAGCATTTTCAATTAATCCGTGGTGCATAGCCGCAGTGCCGGAAGAATCCTTCGACGTCGTTTGCGGTGACTCGGTCGAGCACACTTTGCATCGTGCCCCACATGGCGGCGACGGTT
>SDBT01007542.1_pt1 | contig 17880 bp, 33 predicted proteins | sample 2277101 | NCBI WGS metagenome assembly SDBT01 (sample SAMN10404973, study PRJNA504765) | marine sediment metagenome | isolation source: marine sediment core GS10_PC15, 103 cmbsf | place: Arctic Ocean: Southern Knipovich Ridge | collected 2010 | reverse complement strand
TGTGGCCGAACCCTGGACTTCGGCTTAACCGGGGAGGCTCCTGATGAGTGAACTACAAGACGCAATTGATCTGTTGGAAGATGACAAGTATCGAGTGCCCGAAGAGGGGAAGGCACGATTTCTTGTGTTTAGAGCGGCGAGGAAGAACGCCAACCCCGACTACGAAGCAGCATGGCGTCACTATTTCAAAGGCGAACTGCCGCCAGAGGGTGGCGCTTACGATCATTTCTGTAACGCCGTCAACCTTGCTCTAGGTATCACGGAGGACACCGGATTGGTTCCTCGTCCCCCGCGTCAACCTGACCCGAAACTGATCGGCCGGCTGGAAGGTGACAAATGAGCGAACCCACCGCAGCTGAGGAACAGGCCGCAGCCGACGCCATGCTGGATGCTCAGATTGACGAACTGATGATGGAGAAATACGAGCGGCGAATCAGAGACAACTTGGCGACCCCCGACGAGGACGAACCCTTGGAGGCCCCCGTCGAAACGGAGCAGGTTGCCTTGTCGTTCCCCGGACTGTCCCGGCCACAGCCCCGCACCTGCGGGACGATGACGGTCATTGTCCCGCAGGTCTACGATTCGTCTCTCGCGAAATGGGTGAAACAGGACGACACGACGGTCACGGTGTTCTGTCACCGGACCACCTACAACGGATCGCCGCACGCCGGCATACACCTCGCGGAAGTGTCGTGGCAATGAAGTACATCTACTACGAGCGGCACCCCTCCCTGCCCATCGTGATTGTGGATGATTACACCGGGGAAAAGCAGCGCGCTAAGGAGGTCTGGATCGACGGCCCGAGCAAGGTGGTGTGGGACGAACGCCGGAGGGGTGTCGGTGTCGCCGTGTTCGTAGAAACGCAATCCGAGGTGAGGTGGATATGAGTCCTAGACGCTATGTGGTGCAGGACCGGTGGTGTGAGATCTGCTCCAAGCCGGCCCCGTTGCTGGTTTACACAGTGGGGCAACCGGGGCTGAAACCCGTTTGCAGCACCCCCCATGCTGAGCTCTTGATTGAGCAGCTGACCAGAGAGGATGAGAACCCGACGAAGATGACGGAGGCACAGGTAGACACCCTGATCGGGGAGGTCAACGAATGAGCAAGGCCCATCACGAGTGGACAGACGAGGAACGGAAAACCCATGCTAGGGCTGCACACGCGGCCAACAGACTGACCAAGTTAGGCCACCTGATCGAGGTCAGGGCAACCGAACTCAAAGGGCTACGAGCGGAGAAGAAACTCCTGCAACAGATGGCGAAGGAATGATCGCCTTGGTGGTCTGGCTGTGCCTTCTGACCGGTACATGCCAGACCGCCGAGGCCGAGGTCGCCTACCTCAAGCACCTGACCAGAGAGGCCGCGCGGGATAACGCGCGGGAACCCCACACCCATGCCGCGGTGTACCGCGGTAGCGGTCCGGGCGTGGAGCAGTGGCGCAGCCTTGTCGCGACCTACCTCCCCGCGGATGCGGTGGAGACGGCCCTGTGCTTGATGTGGTTTGAATCCAAGGGCGACCCCAATGCGCTCAGTTACGCCAACTCGCGTGGGCTGATGCAGATACATGCGCCGTCCTGGGCTGACCACTACGGGGTGTCCTATGACGACCTGTACGACCCGGCGACGAACCTGAGCATCGCTGCGGATCTGTACCGCAAAGATGGTTGGGTCCACTGGAACCCGTGGCGGCGAGGGGAATGCCGGTGAAGAAAGCGGTGGGAGTACTTCTGGCCGGCACCGTGGCCGCGGTGGGTACCGCCCTTTGGGGGCTGTGGTTCCTGCTCGCCTGCGCCGTCGTCGGTACAATCCTGATAGGTCTAGGAGGCCAAGAATGAAGGAATCCGAACCCATCGCAATCGAAGGTCTGACCGCTGAGCAGGTGTTGAACGTGATTCAAAAGCAGGTCAACAAAGGGGTCAACGGTCGGGACATGCGGCTACTGGCCGGCACCCTTTCCGAAGCCGTACCGCTGATGCCAGTAGGCAAAGACAAACCCGAGATGACCGCCGAACTCAAACCGGGCATGAGGTTGTGGGGCGTGCTGGTCGTATGAACGGAATCCGCGTCGGCATGTCAGGACTCCGCGCGGCCCTCATCGACATGGTTGGCCTCGCCTGCGAATGGCCGGGCTGCACAGATCCCGGTGAACAGATGGCCCACCTAACGCACCGGGGCATGGGAGGATCGAAGCATCGCAACACCCTGGCCAACGTGGTCTGGCTATGCGTCCGTCACCATGACGTTCTCGACGGCCGGACCGCCCTGGGCACCTTGCGGTGGGAACTCAACGAGTTGATGCGCCATGCAGTGGTTTCAAGACGTGGGAGCCGGTGAGGCGAGAAAGCCAACCTGTCAGCGGGGGAAGTTGACCGACTGACGGGAGCCGGTTCCCACCACCTAATCGCCAGGAGTCGCCTCATGGTCGCCGGGTTCCGCAGGATGCACATGGGGGTTGTCCGGTGTGGTGACCAACCGCTGATAGAACCCACCCAGGGCAATGGCCGCGGGTGCAGCGATGGCCAACCAAAGCGGAACGAACTCGTCTAGCTGCGTCAGGGCTGACAGCCAGGAGGTCAGCACAAGGGAGATGATGGTGATGGAGATGATCGGCTCCCCGAAAACAACGTCCTTAATGAACTTGATCATGGGATAACCGTATCGCCTATGACGGTCAGGGTGACGGGTTTGCCATCCGCTCCCTTCGACCCGGCGGCACCCTTCGCCCCGGTTGCGCCTGGCAACCCCCTCGCACCTGTGGCTCCCGTATCGCCCTTCTCACCCTTGACCCCTTGGCCTTGGATGGCTGCGTAGGTGCGCCCGCTGCACACCTTGCCGTCGCCCGCGGGAACGGTAAACGGCTTCACCGCCGTCGCCGTGCCGCCCCCGTAAAGCCCGTCCAGGCCCGAGCCGCTGAACCCGAGCATCGACTGGAGCAGGTAAACGTCCTCCCGTCGCTCTGGCCGGCCTCGGCTCAGGCCGTCGCCGTCTTTCAGTGGCAGAAATGCCATGTCGTTTCCTCCTGCGGGTTCACCAAGTATGGCAACCACGCTTGCGTAGTTCAGGTTTGTCGCCCCGGCGACCGTCAAGCCGATGTGGGCGTGGTCGTAATGGGGATGGGTGCCGGAGTAGTAGCGACCGTTCGGGGAACGTGCCGAGTAGATGATCCGGTTCAGAATCAGATGATCGAGGCCCAACTCCCGGCCGTGAGGCCCGAGCAGTTGGTGGATTGGATCACCAAAGGCCGGCACATAACTCCCACCCGCCCCAGTGGGTATGCCCGCGTCGAGCGCGCGGCAGTTGGCATGGTGGGACAGCCCGCTCCCTCCCGTGGAGTTCCGACAGTTGCAGATGCCCTTGGAGAACAACCAGGGAAATGAATCCTCGAGGTAGGCGAGCAGCGACTTCGCCCCTTGCGGTATCTGGGGGGTGCAGGAGGTCGGTGAGGAATACCCACCCCAGGTGTAGGTCACTCGCCTCGCCAGATCGCGCCGTCGCGATTCCGGTAGTTGCCCAGATCCCCGGTGTCATCTCCGGTGGCCTCGTCCAGGGCGTCGGTGTTATCTGACCCGTCGTCGTCCCGGTCCAACTGATCCTCCAACGGGACGGGGGTGAACTCAGGCTCGTCGGGATCAACGATCTTCGGTATGAGACTCATAGGAACGGCTGCACCTCCCGCCATACTAGGAACGCGAACACGAGTACTGCGCCTACTCGTTGCGGAGTGGTCAGCCGGCGTGTCCCGTTCGTTTTGAGGATGGTGCGCACGTCGCGTTTCACATCGCGCATGTCGTGGACCAGGCCATCGGTATCGCGGCCGCCCCCTCTGAGGTCAGACAGGCGGCTCCCAAGAACGGTGTCGGCCAGTTCATGGAAATCCGATATGAGCATTTGGTCCTCGGCTCGGCGTACCTCTTCACGGGGATCGTCGTCGGACATTACGAAATCCTAGCCTTAGGGAACGACCGTGGCTGTGATGAGCGCGGATGGTGCTGCGATGCCGGCCGCGGTCGCGAACACCGGAGCACCAAGGGTGAAGTTGTCTCCGTACTTGGCGTGATCAGGGTAAGTGAGGCGGGTGTCGGTGCCGACATCGTTGAGGGCTTCTGATCCATAGTCGGCACCGGGTCCCAGGTCGTTGCTGACGACAATGTTGTCGTCGCAGGAGGCCGTAGAAATGTTGATGCCGTAGCGGGTCGTCCCACCTGATATACGGGAGATGAGTTGGTTGAGGGCGATCAGGTTCCTGTCTGATGCGGACAGGAAAATGTTGTCGAAAGTGTCGGATGTGAGCGTGCCGGAATGGTGGATCATGTTGGCGATCACGACGCAGTCGTCGGCTCCTGTCAGATCGATCCCGTGGTGGGCGGCTTCGGCAATCAGGTTGTGGAGTATCTGTTGGAACGTCCCACCGACGACGATGCCGGTGCCGGGGGTGCCGCCCAATCCTTGCGCTTCCAGAATGTTGCCCTGGATCATGTTGTAAAGGGTGGTCGCCCCGAGTACGGCCCCGTCGCCGTCCTGGTTGAAAATGTGGTTGGCCATGATCTGGGCGTGGCGGGTCGTGCCGCTGAGAACGATTCCGTTGGCGTCGCCGCCTTCGATGTGGTTGCGGTGGATCTTGCATCGGTCGGCGCTCGCAATGGTGATGTTGTCCCCGGTGGAGAAACTGATGTCGCTGTCCTCGATTATCGCCCCATCCCCGGTGCTGGTTATTTCGACTCCGACCCCTCTACTATTCACAATCCCGACGTTGCGGAGGATCGCTAACTGGCCGATCAGTTTGACCCCTCGTTGGATGCTCGTCCCGCTGTTTGACATGAGAATGTCGAGGTCGCTGATCATGGAGAACCGGCCGCTGAGGGTGGTCTTGATCGCGATTTCGTCACCGGTCGCGGTGCCGGGCATTATGAGTTCTGTGGCTCCCCGGCCCATTCCCTGCAAGTGGGTTCCCCGGTTGAGGACGATTTCTCCCCAGGCCGGTCGGAACTCACCCTCCGAGAGTTGGACCCGGCCGCCGCTGAAGGGGAGTGCACCGACCGCGGTCATGATTTCGTCGTGGTCGTCTACCTCGTCGCATGTGAAATCGGCGTGCTCTTTTACCTCGGTCCTGGCCTCATCGGACGCGACGAGGTAGGTCGGCACCGACTCTTTCGGGTGTTCATGGTCCAGGGATTGCGCTTGCAGCGGATCGTTTAGGGCGAGTTCGGAGAACTTGCGGAGGATGAAGTTGACCGCGTCCGACGTTTCTCTGGCCGTGTCGAATGTCATGCCGGCCGGTATTCGACTATGTGCTGGTCGGGTTCGACATGCTGGCCGTCGATGATGGTGGTGATCGACCACACCCGGCCTGGCTGCTCGACAAGATCGGGCGGAGCGTCCACTTCGACGGTATCCCCCAGGGCAAGGTTGGTGTAGACGAGGAACCCGGTCGTGTCGCGGAACAGGGCGCGCATGTTGAACTTGTTGCGGTTGGCCCGGTCGAGCAGTTCGCTCGCGACCACGGACAGACCAGAGGCGACCCCGCTTGATCCCTGATACCCCTCGCGGCGGCCGTAGGCGGTGATCTGAGCCGGGTCGGTGGCTGTCTGATATTCACCGTCCGCCCCGCCACTGAGGACCGCGTTAAACGCCGGGCTCACACGGCTCAGCTCGCCCTCGCGGAACGGACCGCCTTTGAATCCGGTCGGGCCGGTTCCGGTGGTCCGGTCGGTGCCGGCTCCCCCAGGGTTGTAGGCCCGTAGTTGGTAGTTGGTGCCGTCCCAGGCGATCAGAAATTCGATCCCCCATTTGCGCAGCACGTCGAGGACCTGCCGCATGGTCTGGCCGGCTTTGAACGTCGCGGCGAGAGTCAGATCCCAGGCGTTGCCACCCGCGTCGAGCAATGCGGTGATGTCGTCAGTGTTCAGCCAAGAGAGGGCACCGCGGGCTTGGATCGGGGCGAGCAGCCGAATGATCATGTCGCCGGCTGTCCGTGCGATCTGACCTTCATGGAAAACCATGTCATCAGCCCAGTACAGGACCGACGCCGCATTCTCGGCGCGTATGTCGAACCACAAACTGTCGGTGTCCGATGTTGCCGTGGCTGAGACGAACGTGTAGGTGTTGTTCGGCACCACAGTTGTCTCGGAGGACAGCCACGCCCCCGAAGGACGTTTCAGCACCGCCCGGAAAGTCTCGGGGCCTCCCTCGCTGTGGAATATCCACGCCCCCAGGGTGTACTGCCGGCCGCTGATGATCCTGCCGTCGGGTACTTTCTGCCTGTGGCCTCCGGTCGATGCACCCGCCCCGTCCGTGGTGACCGCCAGAGAGAAGGAACCGGTGCGCACGTTGCTGACAGATCGGACGATGCTGGCGGAAACACCCTCCCACGGATCGATGCCCTTCCCGGGACCAGCCGACAGAAGAAACTCGTCCACCCGAATATCAGGACCACCCGGCGACACATGCGCGACAGCGAAGTGGGTGCTCGTCTGCCCGGCGTCCAAGGTGACATCTACGTTGACCGATTGGTACACCCCCGACGATGAGCCAGCGCCTTTGGCGACGTTGCCGAGTTCAGCCCATGCGTACCCATTAAAGACGAACCCGTTGGTGTGGTGGATGGTCTGGCCGCTGTCAACTTTCAGGCCGAACAGGATGCGGGCGCCGGTTAGGTCCTCTTGAATACGGATGGACGCCGTGTACCTGCCGCCTCCCGCCTCGTTGCTGAAGTCGGGCGACTTGGGACCGGAGTAGGCGCCTGCCGCGTCGAAAATCAGGAAATGGGTGCCGTCGTCGGCTTCGGCCACATCGTCTATCACCTCTAGGGCCGACGGCGCTTTGAACCCGCTCCCACTGTTCTTGGTCCACCCGTCCAACACCCCGTCCTCCCAGGAGGTCGAAGCGATCCCATCCTCTAGCCCCGGATTCTTGAGCAGACTGTTCCCCGCCCCGAACTTCCAATCGGGGTTCTTTGAAAAGAAATTGGCGGGCGGTCCCGCGGGAGTGTCGAACGGGTAGATGACTCCGTGGTCCAATCCGGCTTCGATACCGGGACCGGAAATGGTGCTGAAGGCCGCGTCCTGAAAGTTGCGGGTTCGGTTCCGCGCCCAGAAACTAGTTAGCACGGTTTCCCCGCGGACCAGACGCAGGAGGGTTTCCACGTTGTTCTGCGGATCCACGATTTCATCGAGCCGGGGAAGGTCCGACCGAACGTCGATGGTGGACTGGGCTGCGCCGTTCAGTTTCGACCCGATGGTGGCCCTGAGGAACCCCACATCTTTGATTATCGGTTCATGGACTCCGACACCCGGTACCCGCCAGGCCTCGATCGAGTAACTCATTCAGGCACCTCGCGTATATCCACATTGGCGGATTCGATGAGGTAGGTAGCCGCTTCAAAAAACCACCAGCCGGGATCCTCTTCGACCTCCACGGTTACGGCGTTGGTGATCACGATGGGGAGGTCGGGGTCGGCCGGACGTAGGAGGATCATCAGAGCCAGTGGTGGAACCAGGTGATGTCGACGTTGCCGCCCCCGCTGACAGTGAAGGCGTTGGAGCCGGCCTCCATCTGTATCCACCATGCCCGGTTCCGGTGAAACTCGTTGTCATGGAAGGTCGATCCGATAGCGACGGTTTTCGCCCCGACATCTACGACGATGCTGGCCGTGGTGTCGGTTTCGATGTAGTCGCCGGACACGTCATGGGTCAGACGGCCGGCAGTGTTGAAGGTGACGACCATGTTGTTGATCGGGGCATTGCCGTTGTTCACCGCGGAGAAGCCCCCGATCTGTCCGGTCTGCGATTGGATGCCGGTCTGCTGCCAGAACGGGTATGCGGCGTGGAGCAGCATATTGAACCTTCGCCCGAAACTGCCCGGCCCCGTTTCCACCGGCCAGACCGACACCGAGCGGAGGTCGAACAGTTCCCGAACGGTCGCGTCGGGCATCGTCCTGACAAGGGTCACGCCGTTGAGGTTGTAGAGCGCGCCGAGCAGATCATCGACGTTCGCCTGGGCATGTTCCGCGGGGTCGAGGGTCTGCAAACCGGTAATCGGGTCGCGGGGCATGACCACCATTGAGATGCCGAGGTCGCGGGGGTTGAAGAATCCGCGGTCGTCAAACCGGGTGCCGTGTTCGTAGGCGTGGTGCGCCTCCCCTATCCGCATGCCGGGGAAGCCGTCCCACCCTTCGACCGACGCCACCTCGTAGCCGAGGGTCCGCAGATCGACCCCGCCGAGGTCGAGGCCGGTCTTGTTGGCCATTATTCGATCCCTACTAGATCACGGCCGATGAAATGGGTCGCCTGTATCGCGTTGGCCCGTTCCAGATCGCGGGCGAGGTCACTAGTTGTCGGGTTGATGATCGTCACGTCGCCGCCGCGGAAGGACCGGCCCTGCAACGGCTGCGCTGAAGGTACCGGGATCGAACTGGCGAGCGCCGCTTGGATAGCCGCCCCGCCACTAGAAATGCCCAGTGCGATGCCTTCGCTGATCGGCAGTCCAACCGCGTCGGCCCACAGCCGGGATGGGGATTCGATCAGGTTATGGATTCGGACCCCGCCGAGCGCGCTGTCAATCTCACCGTTGATCGCCGCTAGGAGCCGTTCGGCCAACCCGTCGATTCCCAAAATGATCCCGTCGCCTATATCAGTCCCGATCCCCGACCCGTCGATCTGAATGCCGATGTCGTCCAGAAGCGCGATGACCTCCCCGATACCGAGGCCGGTCGCCGCGGAAATCACCTGCAACGCTTCGGAGGTGTCCTCACCGGCCGCTTCAAAAGACGCCGACATCACCAGCGCCGCCCTCCCAAGTTCCAGGGTTTCCCTAGCGGTTCGTTTCCCGTCCTTGTCCACTTCCTCCAAGGTTTCGTTGTAACTGTCGAAGGCGTCGACCGCTGCGAACACCGGATTGGCAATGCCGAGCAGCACGTCCCGCAGCCCGGTCCCTTCAGTGATCGCCTCCGCGAATTTCTTGGCGAGGCCGGTCAGTTCTTCCTCGACAATCGCGAAGTCGACATCAACATCATCGACCCCACCTATCGCCACCTTCGCCTGGTCCGCTGCGACAGCCATCGCCTTGAACCGCTCATCTGATCCCGCCGCGGAAAGACTGAACTGTTGGGCCACACCGGGGAACTCCCCGAACAGGGCCAGGATTTCGGACATGGTGAATCCCACGTCCTGGCCGGCCTCGGCCGCCACAAGGAATTGCTGGCCCACCCGCCCCATCTCCGTAGCGTTCAACCCGGCGAGCCGCTGCATGTCTGACAGCCGATCCTTAGTGAACTCCACCCGACCGGAGAACTGAACAAGGCGGTTGGCGAAGGCTTTGATCCCAGGAATGTTCCTGGCGGTGATGTCCTTGCTCAGGTTGAACAGGACTTTCTTGAAGTCGTCAGTCTCCGCTCGGAGCAACCGGAACGGGATATCTTCGCGGAGTGAGTCTGCTAGGAACCCCCAGGCGAACCCCACCTCCTTCGCCCCGCTTGTGACTGGAGGCAAGACGTCACCTGCGAGTTGGAGTAGTTCGGTCCCGATGGCTACCAGGGCGGGGAGAACTTCGACGGCGACGGTGGCGAACGCTGTGAGGGCGTCGACCATCGCCGGGGCTGCGTCAGCACCTACGTCAATCAGTTCAGATTTCAAACGGGCGAATTGCTGGTTGACCTTGAACTCGGTGGTATCTGCGACCGCCGCCAAGGCCTCGTCAGTGATCCCGGTCACGTCGCTGAGGTTCTCGAAAATGTCGACCGTCGATTGAGCGTTCGTGCCCATCAGGGATAGGAACCCGGTGACGGCCCGCACGTTGGGAATCACGGTGTTGAGGGCGTCGGCGTTATCACCGAAGCGGTCAGTCATCAACTGCATGACTTCCAGCAACCCGCCCTCTCGGACGGTGGCGCGCAACTTCTCAGCGGTCAGCCCGAACTCGGCCAGGGTGTCGCGTGCCTGGGCGGTCGGGTTGACAATGGTGGCGAGCAACCCCCGCAAGGCGGTAACTGCTTCGTTGGCATCCAATCCGGTACGGGACATGGCGGCGATAGCAGCACCGACCTCGTTGAACGAAATGCCGGCCTCGGACGCGATAGGGATGACCCGACCGATGGCACCGGCCAGTGACGAGGCCTCTAGCTTGCCCTCTCTGACGGTGGCGACCAGCACGTCGGTTGCCTCGCTCGCACCGAGGGTTTCCGCCCCGTAAGCATTCATCGCCGAGGTCGCCGCGTCCGCGATGTCCGCGATTTCCCCCAGCCCCGCAGCTGAGGCCTTCGCCGCGGCCTCCACAGTCGCCATAGCGTCGGCTCCACGCAGACCCGCAGAGGTGACGAAGAACAGCGCCTCGGCCAGCTTGTCGGGTCCGATCCCTACTGCCGGGCCCAGTTCTTTCAGTGACTCCCCCATCTTGTCGACCTCGCCCTTGGCGATACCGACCAGACCGACGATCCGGGCGAGGGTGGTCTCAAAGCCACCGAACACCTTGGCTGATCCGATAGCAGCGCCCAGGGATGCGACAAGGATCCCACCCGCAGCGGCACCGGCAGCCGCTAGGGGTGCGGGTAGGGACTGCTCCAATTTACGTTTGAAACCGGAGACATCAGGACGGATCGCAACCCCGGCAACCGCGATGTTCGGAACGCCGAGCGCCATGTCAGCCGTCCATCATCGTGATACTGAATACCGGCATCATCTTGGAACCGGGGAAGGCGATGACAGCCAGGCCCACATCTTCCGGTTCGATCCGCAGCACCACCGCGGCGGCTCGCACAGGTTTGCCGTATAGCTCCGTGTCCACGATCAAGGCCTCCACTGGGCTCACCTCTTCGGAGAGCATGTCGCCGTCCGGCCCGGCCAGGACGATACGACCGACCACCCAATCAAGCTCGAGAAAATCGTCGGGCACAGGAATAGGCCTCATCTCAACCTCTGCTCTGTCTGATCCCACCGCCGGGAATGGACCCGATACTGCCATGGGTGCGCCGTCGCCTGACACCGCGCTGCAAGTCCAGCTTGTCCTTCCATGACATCGAGGCGTCCTCCAACATGGCGAACACCCGAGCCTCGGGGGGCATGCCCCGCATCAGAACTCGGAACCGCCGCCAGCCCAAACCAAGCGGATCGCTGATGCCGTAATGCTCCGCGAAGTCCGCTTCCACCTGAGGCCAGTAGTCCAGCGCAAGAGAGGCGACGGTTATTGAGGGTTTGCGGGTTCCTCCGGTTCCTCGTCGTCATCCTCACGGCCCTCCAATCCTGAGTAGATGTTGAACAGCTTGGCGGCCACCTCCCGCAGTTCGGACATCTGGAGTTCCTTCCGAAGTTCGCCGTAGTCGTCACCGAACACGGTGCGGTACATCGGGGCAACCACATGCACCGGGATCACCGTGCCGGTCAGTTGGTCGCCGTAGTCCTCAAAAAAGGACAGCCAGGCGTCAGCGTTGACATCGCCGGGAAACTCGAACTCTCGGCCGTCACTGAACACGCAGAGGATCGGTTCCCGAGATTCCGAAGCGGCTCGGAACTCGTAGCGGCGCCCACCCATCAGATGAGCGAAACGTACTCGTCAAACAGGAAGATGTTGCCGGTAGCCGGAACTTGGATATTCCATGTGACCGGAATCACCGATTTGGCGGGGGTCTTGGTGAACGGTGCGGAACCGCCCTCGACCGACTTGGCATTCTGCACCTGCAGATCGGTGTGGAACTGTGCGCCGGCCCCATCGTCAAATTCGTTCTCGTAGCGGAACAGCAGGGCGAAGTCGTCGTGCTCCCCGGCAATGGGCGGGGTGTAAGTGTTCCGTACCGGAGGGCCGGCGACCGCGGTGATAACCCCGCCGCCGAGAGCCCTGAGCAGGTTGTCGAAAATGAACTGCGCCATTGTGGTGACGAGGGAATAACTGATCTTGGTCCGTTCCTCCCTAATCGGCAGGTCCTCTTCGGCCACCTCGACCTCTTCGGTTTCCTGCTCCCACTCAAAGGCCACGCCGTCATCGGTGTAGCCCACGTCCTCGAACGCCGCGGCGGGGGCCGTCTCCGCATCCACAGGAAAGGCCGTCCCGGTCGGGGCTACGAAGAACTGGCCTGGGCCGGTAAGTACCTGGTCAACTGATCGTGCAGTGGCCATCAGTCATCCTCCTTGGATTCGACTAGATGAGTCCCGAGGCGTTCGCATTCCTTGGCCTGGGCTGCGGTGACTTTATCACCGGCTTTTAGGTGGGTGCCGTCCGTGAGAACGATTGCGTAATGCGGAGCGACCCTTAGTACTTTCGCCACGGTTGTCCCTTCTGTTTGGCGGTGCCGATCAGGTGTTGTCCACCTCGGCAGACATCAGACTAGGACATCTGAGCGAAGGCATCAACGATGTACCGAAAACGGTTGATGTGATTCTCCGAGTCGTCGCGGCGCACCCCGAAGATTCCTATACCTCGCATCCGGCCTTGGGACCCGGTGAAATTGATGTTCGCCAGCGCCGCGTCGATTACCGCCCGAAACAGGGTGTCGGCTGCGGCCTGGGTTCCGGCGATGCAGTCGAGTTGCATGTTGTAGAGGTTCAGCGGGGCCTCGCCGTCCTCCGGGCCACCAGCGACCAGCTTCACCACTAGGAAGGGAAGGGTCGGGCTGTCAGGCAGCTTGGTAGCGATCCCGCCCGCCGTCTGTGTGTTGACCGGCCCATCGGCTTTCAGGAACTCAACGGTCAGGCGTTCAGGTGAGACAGCCATCAGGCTCCAAACTTGAAATGCTTTTTGACCGCGAACACCATTGCCGGCCGCAGATAGGGTTGAGCGCGCATCCCCGGTTTCGGGCCATGCTGGTAGGTCTCCGGTTGTTTGATCCGTCCGGCTCCCCGCTGCACTGTCGCCTTGCCCCTGGTACCCGTCCCGTATTCCACGAAGTCAGCATGTGCCGCGGTCGCTTCCAGCACGGCGGTCAGGTCAGGACCGATGACCAACACATAGGAGCGGATCGACCCTTCCAGTTCTCCCAGGTCCACAGCGACGATGCCCTTGGCGAACTCTTCCATCGAGTCGGCGGCATCCCCGAAGGCCGGCTCCATTTCCTTGCGGAGGACCGCCCGCCAATTGGCGTGCAGTTTGACCCGCCCGCCCCGTGTGGTGGTCTTGCCGGCGAAGCTGACACCCATCAGTCGGCCACCTCGATCGTGACCCGCTTGCGGGCGGTTACTGCTCCCGCGTTGATCGTCTCCACAGCAACGATGTGGTAGACCCGCCCAGTGCTGATCGGATACCTGATGCGGTCAGAGTCCAGCACATCAGCGGCCGCGGCTACCAGCACGGTCTTGGTTCGGAACGGGGACGACTGATCCTCGCGGTTCTCATCGACCGAACCGGGTTTCACCCATGCATCAGGAGTGGAGGAAACCGCGAAAGATTCCACAGGATTTCCGAAGTCGTCATCGGCTCCCGGCGTATCCCGCATCACGTCGACCTTATCTGTCAGGGCTTCCTCGTAGAGCCCAGCCAGGACCGAGGCCGCTTGGTCAAAGGTCATTCGACCGGGCTATCTCGTACCCGTCGATCAGCCGCATGCCGATGTAGCGGACTAGGAGGAACACCGCGACCGCGGTGCCCACCATGAGCAAAAGCCCGAACCAAGTCATGCGATGGCCCCGCCGACCCCGACGTGGTACCGCTTGAACGGGGCGAGCAGCCCCTTCACGTGAGGGGTGAGGTTGCCGGCGAAGTAGGGAACCCCGCCCGAGCCGTCCGTGCCGAAGTCCAACGCCCCGATCCCGGCGATGCTCACCCGCTTGGCTCCGTTAGATGCGGCCCATGCTTGGCCGGCCCGGAAGATGTCGCCCACCGCGATACCGCAGGCCTCCCGCAAGTTCTGTGGAATGTCCGTTTTGGACCCGCCACCACCTTCAAAGTAACCGCCGTCGTAGGTGACGACGATGTTGTTGATGGTCCCGGCATACCTCCAGGCGATAGGCCGTAGAGCACTCAGACGCCGGACCATTCCAGTGTTGGGGTCGATCACGAAATCATCAGCTGCTACGGCCGCGGCCGGGTCGATCCCTCCGACCAGCGTCACACCGTCCTCCACGATGGAGGTGATTAGGTTCACAGGGGTTAGGCCCAGGCGTATCTCATGGAAGTTCAATCCAGTGAACACCTGCACCCGGCCAAGGTCCTCTTGGAGGTCCCGGCCGCAGTAGGCCTCGATCACCGCGGTTGCGCCGTCCCGCCAGAGCGTCACGGCGGCATCAGGCTCAGAAGTGAAATCGACCGAGCCGTACAGTTCTGCGTCGGATTGGGTACATAGCGCCATGTTTCAGGTCCAAGGTGGCGGTCGGTCTTTGCCGGTCATCCTACTGTGCGCCGGCCCTCCGACCGTAACGGGTCGGGCATCTCGGCTATGAGGACGCGGGTCGAAGTCATACCACTCGACCCCGGCGATACCTACTGCGGCCCGTCCTGACGGGATGGCGTGGCCCTGAGTGGCGAAAAGGTGGATCAGGTCGGCGGCGACAACTCCGAACGAGACAGCGTGACCGTTCACGGTCGCCGGGATCAGCATGGTTGCGGTCGCCTGACCGGAGACGACAGCCTGGCCGAATACGGCACCTGAGATAAGGCGGGTTCCAGCAGCGGAACCGGAGGGCACCGCGTGGCCCGCAACGGTTGCTATGACCACAACATCTGCCGCGGCTACTCCCGATGGAACCGCGTGGCCTGCCGCGGTCGCGGTGATCGTCCCGACGATGACACCGACCACCTGACCCGATGGGATTCCGTGACCTTGGGCCGTCACTGGGATCAGGATGGTTGCGGTCGCCTGACCGGAAGGAACCGCGTGGCCCTGAGCGTCCGCTTCGATAGCGGGGGTTATTGCTGCTCCGACCGCCTGACCACTCGGCACAGAGCGCCCGTCCGCGGTGGCGTGGTGGATCAGATCGGCTGCTACCAGGGATGAGGGAACCGCATGGCCGCGGGCATCCACGCTTACCGTGCCGATGATAACTGCGGTCGCTGTACCGAACGGGACGGCACGCCCGTCTGCTGCGCCGGCAACCTCCACTAGGCCAGTGGCTTGTCCTGATGGGATCACCTGACCGGTTGTGCTCCCGATGACGACATGGGAGGCAACCGCGGTGCCTGAAGGGACAACATGACCCGCAGCGACCGCGTTGCGTATGACCGTGCCCGCCGCGGTACCGGAAGGGACTGCACGGCCCGACGAGGTTCCGAAATTAACGACCGAACCAACTACTGAGCCGCTTGGTACCGCCCGACCGTCAGAAGTCGCTAGGACGAGGACGCTGGGGGCAGCCGTGCCACTCGGGACGGCATGCCCTTGCGCCGAGACGAGGACAACCGGTGCGCCCGCCTGGTATTCAAGATTGACCGCGAAACCCGAAACCTGGATTTCAGCGTGACTTGTCAGCGTCGGGAGTAGTTTGCGGCCCTGCCTACGTGGAGGCGGTCGCCGGTAGACCCATCCCACGGGTTACCTCCTAGCCGATCTCCCCGAAGATCATCCCGAAGGCGCAACCCATCGCGGCGTCGGGCGCGATGGGCAGTCTGATGCCGAGGATCGAGGACGGCTGCACGACGATGAACGTCTCAGGGATGGGAGGCCAGACCCACCCGGATTGGAAGTGGAATCCGTCTTCGATGATGTCAGTCGGCGTGGTCCCTTCGACGGTTATCACGTCGCGGCCTGACCCGCCGAACGCGGGGTACCCCTCATGCAACGGGGTCGGCACCTGAGCTGTCCCAGTACCGGCAGCGTCGTTGATGAAAATGTTGATTTCCTGTATCTGATCCAACACGGCCCCCCGCGGACTGAACCAGGCGTGGAGTAGGGCCACCGAAGCGTCGGAAGCAGCGGTGATTTCGACCAGGGTGTCGGCCGCAGCCAAGGCGGTGAGGGTGTCTTTTATGACGTACACGCCGGTCATCTGCATGGGTCAGAGCCTAGCCTGAACTCGGTGGCGGCGAGGCCAAGGCGGGTAGACGGCGGCAGCTCCGGCTTCGGAGACGGTGATGGTCGGGATGAACGACTGGGCGTTCAACTGCTGATCCATCTGGTTGAACACTTGGAGGTCTATCGAATCCGAATCGACCACATCACCTGACTGGATTTGGAACACGAACTCGTGTTCGGTGTGTTCGTTGGCGTTGAACGACGTGGCCGTGTTGGTGTCACCGTCTTCGTCCATCTCCCCGGCGGTGAACGTTCCCGACCCGCCGATCTGGTCGGTGGTGGCGTCAGCATCAGAAATCGTCCATGATGTGTCAGCTGATGCGACCGCTCGGATCACCGACGACGTGGTGGTGACTGTTACATAGCCTGCACCGTTCAGGTTGTAGCGGAGCCGGAAGATTTCAGATCCGGCCGCACCGCCGTCGCCGCCTTCCTGAATGACGAACCGGACCCGGTAGATCGTGTCGACGTTGAGGGTTACAGGGTCGGTGTCCTCAGCAGCCACCCAGGTCGCCGCCGTTTCGGAGCCGTCGTCGTTACGGAACCGGGCGTGCGACTGATCCAGGTGGAACATGGCAACACCGACAATCCGCCGGGCGATGTCCGCCGAACGGGGGATGAACACCCCACGGTTCCAGCCGCGCCAGTAGCTCATTCGGGTGTTTCCTGAGCCGTGTACCCGGTTTTCACTGGGAGGCGGTCGTCTATCGAATAACGCCGGATGGCAGCGTTGTAAACGTCGGCGTGGACGAACGTTCCAGCCTTAACGATTTTGATGCCGGGGTCGCGGAACAGCCAGATCAGCAAGCCGGTCTGGTCGCCCCCATACCAGCGTTCCTCATCGGCATCCCACCAGTAGAAGTCCTTTTGGATGATGGAGGTACGGCCGACAGCAGAATGCCCCATGCCTGCACATTGGACGCCGACACCGGGGGCTAGCTCAGGAGGACCATCCCACGAACCGAAGTCGAGTTCGGGCCGGTCGTAGTAGAGGCACCATTTCATTGTCACGCCCATCGCAACCTCAGTCTGGCCCCATCCCAAATAGTCTTGGTCCCGGCAACAATCCCCGTGATGGTTATGGGGATTGTGTTATCGAATGAGCTGTTAGCAGACACAGTGACGACAGCAACCTCGTCGGAGAGAGCCGTGGACTCGTCGGACTGATAAAACTGGGCGTGGAGGGTCAAGGACTCCGAACCGAAGTTGACTCCCCGATTTCGGACAATGATCGTTGCTGCGTCAGCGGTGACAAAATCGCCAGGCATGTCGGTGACCAGCGGGAAGTATTCGACGATGCCTGGGGTGATTGCGTTGTTGATCCAATCACCATCAGTGGGGGTTGCTGGGTCATCATCAATGCTCGACCAAAGCGGTGAGGCGGCATCCAGCTCGTTAACAACATCGGCAACCGTCCCGTCTGATGTGGCGTAGAGGGTGACGGTGAGTGCCAGGTCGAAGACGAACTTGCCCGTTGCGGTTATCGGGTCGAAAACCCGTTCGCCGGTTTCGGTCAGTGTCGAATTGGCCCACTGTCCTATCTCCGTGTGTCCCACGGTCTAGTCCAGTCGTCGGGATTCGATGAGGTCGGCGAACCGGTCGAAGAACGTACCCAAACGGTCCACGACTTGTTGTAGGACAGCCACCTGATTCCCTGTGGTGACGGTTGTACCGGCAGCGTCGGAAGCCCACTGTCTGAGCGTGGTGACCGACTGGGAGACGTTGATGCCTTTGGTGTCCCGGTCGTCTGAATCTATCTGTTCGTCTACCAGGGAGATCTCGTCGGCCGTTGCGGGCCGTGTTTCGACGATGGTGAGCGTGGAGTCGTAGCGTCGGTATTCGACGGTGCCGTTGAGCCGTTCAATTTCGATACGTTCGACCAGACCTGTTTGGTCGTAGGTTTCAGTGCGGATCATGCGACCCTCGCCTGAAGGTAGACCATCCCTGGACTTGCCA
>SDBT01007541.1_pt1 | contig 17880 bp, 15 predicted proteins | sample 2277101 | NCBI WGS metagenome assembly SDBT01 (sample SAMN10404973, study PRJNA504765) | marine sediment metagenome | isolation source: marine sediment core GS10_PC15, 103 cmbsf | place: Arctic Ocean: Southern Knipovich Ridge | collected 2010 | reverse complement strand
GTTTTACTTACAGTATAATTGTAATAAACCTGAGCCTGCTGCTCTTTGGTCATGCCTTGAAGTTCTTTCCACTTTGGGCCTTTGCCAAGCATTAATGTACTTTTGATACAGATCATTCGAAGACTGTTTTTCGGCAGCCAGTGCAGGAAGGGCATACGAAGATGGGTTTCGACGAGATGTTTGTGTGCAGGAAAGAAATGGGCACCAATCGCTTCGGGGGCCATGATCCTTTTGAATTCAGCGGCAACCTGAACCAGGTCCTTAATGTGTTCAAAAACACCATACGAAAAAATAAAATGAAAGTGTTTGTCTGGAAACTCTTTGGCTGTATTATTCTGAATCAAATAAATCAGAGAGTCAGGATTAACGCCTCGTGAAGACAATAGATTTCGACAATTCTCGACAGGCTCAGGGTCAATGTCAACTCCAAAGGTCTTATAGCCCTGTTCTCTCAGCCAGACAACAGCCCTACCCCTGCCACAGCCCCAGTCGAGAATGTTCATCTGATCTTTTTCCAAATTCAACTTTTTGCGGCAACGTTCAAGCTGCTTTAATATCCTCGGATTAAAGACAAAATTGGCCATCTCCTGTTCTGTAAGAACATCGTGTTTTGTCATAGCGTTTTCTATCATGATAAAACCATACACCTCCTGTTCCATATCAGAGTGTATTTTCAGTTAAGCAATAATTAATAGTCAAGAATTTTCATAAAGAATCTTGCATTCTCCAGAAAACCGATTTTGCAGAATCTGTGCCATTGCTGTAAGAACGGTTTTAACTTTCTACTTTAACAAAATCTGCCTCAAAAAACCCTGTAGGGTAGAAACCTCCAAACACAAGGTTTTTCAGAAAGGGTATAATATAATCAATAGGTTTCGTTGTCGGTTGAAATAGATTGCTCACCCTGATTCTTCTCAGACCATATTTTTCTGTAAGAATGTCAAGTGAGCCTGCGGTGAAATAGTTAATGTGCTCAAGCGGTATAACAAGGCGATAGAGCCCTGTTTTCTTTTCTATTTTTATTATCTTGGGATTCAAACCCATAAGATGGAGATATCCTCCAGTTTCAAGCCGGTTACTAATATATCCAAAATACCCATGAAGATCGTGAACATGTTCAACAACGGATGTTGAAACAACGAGGTCAAATTTATTTTCGACACCGACTTCTTCAGGATGATATACCTTCAGGCCTTTATTTTTACATAGCTGGACTCTATATTTATCGATATCAACACCCATGGCATCTATCTCAAAAATTCGGCACAGATCCAGCAAATGGCCATAGCCACAACCGTAATCAAGAAGTCTAATCTGTTTTTGATTTTCATTCTTTGGTTTTTCAAACCTTTTGTACAGATACGAAATAGACACCATTAGAATCCTGGCAGCACTCCACTTGTGATGTGTGTTGTAGAGATATTTGAGGTCACCTTCCCGATGAACCCATTTTTTCTCACGGTTCTGTTTGACCTTTGCCTCATTATAAACAATATCGTAAAGGTCACTACGAAATCGGGGATTAACAAATACAAAGGAGCAATCTCTGCATTTCTTTATATAGAATTCTGTATCTAAACCTATGCCGAGAGCATCAAGGTTATAATAGCTCTTTCTAAAATCACTCAAAAATTGTTTTGGCGTTGCTCTCCAGACCGTTTTAAATCTCGTCCCGCCACACACAGGGCAGTTGATATTCACAAAGACATTTTTCACAATAAACAGCTCCACCAGAAATATCTACATGTAGACTATTGGTTCAAATTTTCAGGCAAAATACATTTAATCCTTTTGTCCCATGTGTAGTTGTCAAGGAAATCCTTATAGGCGTTTCTACTTATGTTGTCATACAGGGCTTTGTTTGTTTTTAGCACGGTAACAGCATCGGTCCATTGTTTTATATTGTCAGGTTCACATAGCAGAGCATTATGGCCGTCTTTGAGAACTTCCTGAAGCACTTTGTGATTCGAGCTGACTATTGGTTTTTTGCTGGCCATGTATTCGAAAAGTTTCATTGGTGACATCCATCTGGATGTGTCTGATGCGCTACGGGCAACGGAAACTTTTTTCTGATATGGCATCAAAAGCACATCAACTGCATTTCTGACCTTATATGTCTGGCTCGGAGGAACATGTTCATAATAATAGACATTGGCTGGGCTCTGCTCATTGAGATTATTTACATCAAGAGCGTTACTGCCAAACAAATGAAAACCAACATCTGGCAATCGTTTTGCTACTTCCAGGATAAGTTCAATGCCCCTGCCCTCGTATATTCCACCTATGTAGCAGCAATTAAAATCGGACTGGCCGGCGAGAGCAACCGTTTGGGTGAAATCAGGATGTTCATCCGAAGCATCGGGGGCAATTATCATTTCTTTGCCGGCAAGCAATTTGCCATATCTGTCAAGGTACGACTCTCTGAGCTCATTTGAAATAAAGATGATCTTTTCAAGGTTATTGCTTTTGATAAGCTGCTGCTCAGCTTTTTTCCTCAATAATTTCATGGGCATTTCGTGTGTTTCATAAATAACCTGTCTGCCTTGCCTGGACAGAAAGCAAAGAGTTGTAACATCCCTTCCATAAAAAACTGTTTCCTCTGCGCCAGCTGCTATTTTTTTCAACAATGGGAAATATCGCAAGGAAAGCAGAAAAGTAGAACCTTTGAAATGGGCAGTTTTTTTTCTGATGGCTTCAAAGCTGCCCTTAATACCATAATGATCAAAAATGTCAATATCTCTGTCGCATGCAAGCATAGCTGCCAAAAGTGTCACATCATAGCCATTACGACTCAGGGCAGAACACATCTTCATAACATGAACACTGTTGGCTTGTGTTGACGGTATTATTGACGTAGAAAGATATATGAGTGTTTTAGCCAATGAAATGTCCGAGTCCAATCGTTTTGTGGAAGTTGAAATCTGTGGAATCTTTGTCATTTAGAATACAGCTTATCTGAGCTAAAGCCAGGCTTCTGAACCATGTATCCCAAAGATTACTTTCATGCCAGGTTCTGAAATCCTTTGTCCATCCAGTATGAATCCGATGCCTCTTTTTCAGTAAAACGCCTATATTGGCCTTGCTCCTGAAGTACCAGAGATAAGGGAGGCGACTATACAAACAGAAGGGGATTTGCTTCATAAAGTCCAAGGCATTTTCCATTTTGGCCTTTGATTGACAGAAGCCGCCGTCCGGGTTCTGGTTGCCGGCAATCGCTTTTGCCGCTTTGGCCAGGGAGGCTTTTATCTGGGGCCTGTTATAATCGATCATATTGTAAGCTGTAGTAAGGATATGTATCGCGTCGTAATCGTAGCAGGCCTCGCCGCCGGGAGTAGGAGCAAAAAAGCCGGCAACATCCTGGCAGTTCAGGGTGATATCTATTATTTTTTTGAGATTTGGAACTTTTCGTTTCCAGTAGAAATATATCACCAGCTGGTGAAAGCCGTTTTGCATGCCGTAAAGGTAATGCGACCGCAGTTCTTTACCCCAAAAGCCGTTGCGGTTTTGATGCCGATCGTGAAACTCGAACCAGGCGTCGATCTTTTTCAACAGTTGCGGGTCCTGAATCCTTTCATACTCATATGTCAAGAAGATAGCCTGAAACATAGCCTTATTGCCCGAGCCTGGCAGACCTTTGTCACAGCATCTTTCAATCAGATATTTTCTTATGTCCTCTGGCGTCTTCCACTGTTCGATAAATAACAATGGATAAAGGGGCGCCGAATCAAGTATTCTTAAAGCACTCAAACAAAAACAAGTCAATTGATAGCTGTTGCGTTCTTTGTCTTTAAGGAAGTAATTGCGAGGTTCGAAGTAGCCATTCTGCTGATTTTGAAAACTTTGAATGTAGCCGATCCACCCTTGTCTCTGCTGGTTTGTTAATTTGCCTGTTTCTTTAAAGAGATCTAAAATAAACAGAGCAAAACAAGTACAAAAAATAGTATCATCAGCATCGTTGCTAAACCTGAACCTACAATGACTACCAAGAATTTTTAATGTTTGCAACCAATCTAACACGTGTGATTTTAACAGAATATAATAACTCATTTTTTAATTATGGCAATAAGTCAACCGAGTTTAAGAAGTTTTTATTAGGCATTATGACGTGATGACTGGTAAACAGCTGACACCATTATATGTGTTTTATACTTTCAAATATTTTTTATTTTGGAGAATAGAACATCTTTTTTTTGCAAATATTCAAAAGTTCCCCATTCTACTATACGGCCGTTATCCAAAACATAAATAATGTCAGCATTCTTTACCGTTGAAAAACGATGTGAGATGATGATGACAGTTTTATCTTTCACAAGAGTTTCGATTGACTTTAGGATCAACATTTCTGATTCTTCATCCAGAGAACTCGTTGCTTCATCAAAAATGAGAACTTCCGGGTCACGAACCAAGGCTCGTGCGATTACGACGCGCTGACACTGTCCCCCTGAAAGAGTAACACCGCTGTCACCAGTAACAGTATCGTATTTCTTCGGCAACATTTCAATAAACTCATGAGCCCCTGCCAGTTTCGCGGCTGTAACCACTTCTTCACCAGTAGCATCCGGCTTTCCAATAAGAATATTTTCCTGAATGGTGGTGTTAAAAAGAAAGGGAGACTGGGAAATATATCCGACGAGATTGCGCCATGAGCCAATATTTAATGTCTTTATTTCTCTGCCATCGATGTAAATATCTCCACTTGAGGGCTTGAAGAATCCCAGTATCAAATCACATATAGTTGATTTGCCCGACCCTGAAGGGCCCGCAATGACTGTGATGTTTCCCTTTTTAAACTCCATATTCAATTTATTAAACAGGATTTCTCGACCTCGGTGCGCAAAAGAAACGTTTTGAAGTTTAATTTCTTTCCTCAATGCGTGAATAGGTTCGCTCCCTCTTGTATCTTCTCTTGTATTAGCACAATCGCCTATGAGCTTATGCACCAATGTAAGCGATGGCAGGTAAGAAAGAATCGACATACGTTGAGAAAATAAGGTGTTCACATTGTTGAACAGCTTCTGTGCGCAAACTACAAATAAACCGAGGACGGGTATAATAGAAGTTAAGGCCTCGGACTTGATATAGTAATAGTAAAGAAGAATTCCTATCATAACCAGAACAATAACTATTTCGCCGATAGCTCCGGGCAAACTCACTATCATCCTGAACTTGACAATAATGTTTCTAAAGGCAGCTAAGTTACTGACAAATTCTTTGATGACGCGGTTCTCCATAGAGAAGATTTTGATCTGGCGCAAACCAGCGATGCTTTCGGTAGCTACACTGCCGATTTGCTGGTTCAACTTGACTTTTTTCTTTCCGACAATAAGGGAATAATTGTGCGATACTTTTGAAAAACCAAAAGCCACCAAAAAAGATATGCAGGAAACTGCAATCGTTATCTGCCAATTTACCATAATCAGAAGAGTTATGATGAAAAAAGCAATCATACTTTTTGCGAAGAAATCAATCATATCCTTGATACATTTGCAGGCCCAGGAGGGTTCGTAAAGCATATTGTTCAGTAACACTCCCTGCTTTTGTTCCAGGGAGGAGGCGAATTCTGAGTACATATAGCTGTTCATAATTCCAGTGGCCCAGTATTTGCGAGAATCTTCGACAAAGCGGTTCGAATAATATTTTCTTAAAACTACAAACAGGTTTTTGGCAGCAATCAGAAATATTGTAATTCCACAAATTACAAGAAGATGAAAGTTCTCCGGGAATATATACAGAAGCGGGGCTAAATATTTTGCTCCGATTGTAGCATCAATGTCTGATTTAACCGCGATTTCCAGGAGCGGCAATATCATGCCTAAACCCAAGCTTTCGGTAAAAGCGGAAATGACAATAAGAGAAAAGAGAATTATTGCGGAAGTTTTGAAAGGACCCAAAAATGATAAAAAGGTCTTTACTCTGGAAAAAAGTGAAAACAGTCTCATAGAATTCTCACAATATCTTCATTTATGCACATCTAAACTTGACGGACAAATCCTTCTCAATCTGACGTAGATAAAGAAACATCTGGGTAGCGTATATTAATCGAATCCCCGGCGTTTTTTTACATTCGTTGAGAATAACATCACGCAGAACCATTGTAATCTTAGAACCAAAGTCAGCTTCATATATTCTTTTAATATCGCTCAGGGTTAAAAATTCCCCTCTTACTTTGGGAGATGAGGAGCGGTGCGTATGCCGTCTTAATCGCCCAGCAACACTTCGGGTAAATCTTGAGGTGGCAGTTTTTCTTTTAAGAGCTTTTATATTACCACTAACAAACGGAATATCAAGTAAATAAGGGGCTAATTCAAAAATGCCGTTTTCCACTAATTTGAAATTTATCTTCTCCTTACAATCGAGAGAAAAAACAGTTTGCAAAAACTTGTCCTCAAGGAAAGGAAACGGCATAGAAAATTTCTGTATTAAATCATGCGCTCGTTGACCATAACCATTAGCAATATATGTGTGATAATGCAAAAAGTCTATCTTTGAGTATAAATTATCATATACCTGTGCATGGTTGCACAGCTCATCGAAAAACGTCCTTTGTTTGGTTTTGTCATAATCATAAAATCCCATAGTATAAGCGGTCTTTCTTGCGGCATTATCGCTTATTCCCAGTATTTTTTCAGAATCCTTACGTAAATTGCGTATTTGTTTATAATACTTACCTTTGTGTGCTTCTGCTCCAAATCCGATAATAACACAACCAGGAAGAGCAGATTTTATCCATCGAAGATACCCATACCATCTCGGCAAATTATCTCTATATGTTCCCGAATGAAACAGAATGAACTCTGGATTAAAAATTAATTCTTTAATTTCACTTGCAAAAAAGTCCCGCGATTTGGACATAAAAGGGACTTTTGCTTTTTTCGCTACCTGCTCGGCAATTTCATATTCCTTTTCATTTTTAAATTCATGATATGCAAATACCTGATTGTTATACTTCCGGGAATAATATAATGCGAAGGCCAGGTTTAAGCGAGAATCGTATCCGCCTGACAGAAGTATGGCAATTGGTGCACCATCTTTAAAATAAGTATCAAAAGCGTTCATTAAATATGCGTCTGTATCTTGTTTCCTAACATTGACAATTGGTTTGAGAGTGGTCCCTTCATAATTTATACCTTTTGCTGTAACAAGATATGTTGAAGATGCTTCCAAAAGTTTAATATCGAGGAAGATGTTAGCTTGTGGAAAATTCGAACCTCTTATCTGCTGAACAACAACATACGTCGAAATCTTAATTTCCTCTCCCTCATCTATTAATAAACAGGCGACATTGCTCATTCTAACTCTGCCATCCTTGATACGCGCAAAGATAGGAACCTTACTTCCTGGAAAGGTGAATATCCGTGTATGACTGGAATCAATTTTAAGAATACAATGAGTAATGTATGGTAACTCTACGAAAATGCTTATGATATCCGCTTTTTTCTCCATCCTTATGCTGTTACTTTTGCAGACCATAGTATCGGCGGGACGCATTATATTAAATTCTACATACCAAACTGTAAAGTCAGGAAAGTTCCAATGAGTCATTTCGCTTAATACCTTCATTTGCCGGTATTCCTCTGCGAGTTAGCCGTCAAGTGTAATGTCTCTATGGCGCCGGTTATTTCTTCCGTTTATAAAATGCTTCTGTAACCTTAAACTCTAACTCTGTATCCACATCTAACGTCTCTTCTTCAGAAATCGTAATTAAAAAGGGATCATCAGGCTTGAATGCCCAAAGCAATCCGGTTTCTCTAAAGCGATGTTTGTTGATAATATAAAAAGAATGCGATGCCTTGTAATGTAAAGCAGTTTTATTCGTTGCCAAAACCTTTACGTTCTTATGAGTAACAGGGTTACCTTCACTATCAAAAATCCAGTCCCTAACGGGGATTACAGAGATATACGAACTGTATTTTGTCGTTTGGAACAAATCGTATGCTTTTCTTATCGTCTCGGGTGAAAGCAGCGGTTGACAAGGATTAACAACAAAAATCCATTCGGTAGGGACATCCAGATAATGTCGGAACGTTATGTCAAGAGGATTAACGCCTTTTCGCACGGCTTTCTCATCTCTGCGTAGAATCTCAATGCGGGGATAATTAGGTGCTAACTGAATCAATTTCTCCTCGGCACAGGCTAAAAACCTGTGATTAAAATAATCCAATTCATTAAGTTTTGAAAGAGCGATTTGTAGAAGGCTGGAATCGGCGAAAGGCCGGATCAATTTTCTGGGAACCCTGCTTGACTGCAATCGAGCATTGATAATTGCGGAAATTTGTTTCATTTTTCTCGTAATTCTCTTTTTAGGATTTCCATAAGGTCAATGTTTCTGGCCAGATCACTAATTTTATTGAAGTTGGTAGAATCAAACGTTAACTGGCCTTTACAGAAGGGAACTCCGAAATATCCGAGGGAAATTTTTAATGTCAGCTTATCTTTTAATTGTTGCTCAACATAATCCGGGATGCAGTTAAAGTACGGTTTCTTAAAGAACAATGCGCCCCACATAGTGTTGCTTAAACCACCAATTACCCCCTTTTTTACAAAAGGCAAAAATATTTCCAGAGGAAGCTGTGAACCCGCAGTAAGCTTATCCAGTGGTGTCACTTTACGAAGTAAATCATGATACAGTGAATCTATCGTGGAAAGCAAGGAAAACGAACTGTTGTGTCTTAAAAGCTTCCTAAGAAAATTTAACCTGCACTTATTCATGAAAGAGGCGATAATGGAAAATTTCCTGTTGAGGATATATTCACTTTCGGTTGCGTTATGCTTTTTTATGGCAATTACACAGTTGGGATTTTCCGACAATATTGCATCGACGACACTCAATACGTTTTCCAAAAATACAATCTTATGTTCTTCCCATGGGAAGCTGAAAGGAGTGGGCATCGCAATAATATAGTCTATACGTGGCGGTTCATCAAGCACAGGATACTTTTCAAAAGGAAGAGCTATTTCGATTATTTCCCGACTGAATTTGGTAGAGAGATTTTTTTGTTTCAACAAAAATGAAAATAACTTTTTATCAATCACAAAGATTTTGTGTATATCAAACGCGTTGAACAGATTATCATGCATCCCTGCCCAGGTTAATGCGCATGCGCAGATGTTCTTTTTGGATTCGGTAACGGTACTCCTTATAATGCCAATTGCATCGCTGGAATACCGCCATTGTGGAATAATCAACATATTAGTGGAAACTTTTTGGCCGGGACAAATCATTTCTGCGCCAAAATCTTCACAACTGTTAAGAAAAAGTCTGTCGACATTGAATGTCTTCTCTGGTTTATCAATGGGAACTTTTAATATTCCTATTTTAAGGTCTTTGGAAAGGTATTTAATAAGACTCAGATACATTGCATTTCTTCTGAAATTGGGAAATACGAGAACTATATCATAAGACTTTTTGCGACGCATATTTTCTAACTCATAGACTTAGCGATTTTGCTTTTTTATCATGCTTGATTAAGCCCTGAACAACTACCCCATTTCTCTTATTAAGGAAAGCAGAGATAGTGCATGTCCTTTCGAAAATGAGCATTTAGCTGGGGCTGCCTTCCTGCAAAGGAAGCCAATCAAATGTCCATCAGTCAGTATTGATTCCGATACAACTTGAAATCCCATACGTTCCAGAAAGGGCATAACCGTTTGCCTCGTAAAATTAAAGGGATGGTCTATCTTTATAGAATCCTGGACTCCTTTTCTGCGAATAGTGTATTCCCAGTCAACGATATCGACAAAAAACATGCCGTTTTCAACCAAAGCATTTCTTATCGCTAAAACAGTCTTGCGAGCATCCACGAGATGGTCTATTGTTTGACACAATAGAACGAAATCCCAGCAATTTTCTCCGATATCCAAATCTTCCACAAACCCTTCAATAGTCTTAAGGCCTAATTTCTTTGCGACAGCTAATTCGTCAGGGGATGGATCTATAACTGTGGCCTCTACAGAGCATCCGACTGCCTCAAGATTATCTTTGAAAATCTTAGCAACCACACCGGTTGAACCACCTATGTCCAAAACTTTAGATATATTTGGTTTCTTCGTTAAGTATGGTTCTGCCCACCTAAAAACTTCCTGAGCATATTCTCCCTGCTCTTCCATTATTGTTGTACTGTCCACTTTTCGCTTCAAATAATAACTTACTAATGGCCGGTAAAATTTCTGATAGAAAAGCCTATAACCCTCTGCGGTCATCCTGGGGGATATATATACCAATCCGCATCTGAGGCAAAGACGGGCAGAAACGTCAATGCCATAACGGTCCTTTTTCGAAATAATGATAGAATGAGATGAACCACATATATTGCATGAGCATAAAAATTCTTTTGGTTGAGAATTATAATCAAAATTGATGTCACTGAATGTTTTCTTAATGTTACTATTCAAAATATCTTCCTTGATTTATTTTCTGTTACGATTCATTAGAAATTCGGCCAGATCCCAATCTAAGATATCATCGATTGTAATCGAGCGAGACCGCGGCATTTCGTAAAAGAGAGGATTTTTGTCAAGTATTTTTCCTTCTCTTAATAAAAGGTCCCTGCGACTAATGTAAATTGAGCCATTGCGCCAATATAATTTTCTCAAATCCTGCCTTCTTACTACAGGGTCCACTTCCTTTAACACCTGTTCCAGATACATGCCTTTTTTATAATAAAGATTAGGAAGTCTGACACGCTGTGCATCAGTGACCGAGATCAGGCATTTTGCGTCGGGCTGATTAGCCAGGTAGTATCTTATAGCACTAGCGACATCCTCTATGTCCGTAAGTGGGTTCGTCGGCTGTAAAAGAAGGACGTGTTCGACTTTTTGCTTTTGCTGATTTTGCCACCAATCAATCGCATGGATTATAGTCTCCACTACCGGTGATTCATCAGTGGCTAGTTCAGTTGGCCTTAAGAATGGAACGTTACCCCCAAAATCTTTAGCAATAGACGCTATCTTCTCGCAGTCAGTCGAGACGATGTGGTCAGCGATAAGTCCCCTCCTTGCCGCTTTCTTGGCCAGTTCAATCGCATAGCCTATCAAAGGCTTGCCGTCCAGCAATTTCACATTCTTGCCGACTATGCCCTTAGAACCGCCTCGAGCGGGAATTACAGCTACTATCTTTTCCTTATTTTCAGTTGTTTTTTTATGCATTAGTTATTCGTGAAGCCAGCAGAGCAACAAAATCCTTCAACTGCTGCTCAGCTGTATTATTGCCAAAAGTAATCCTGTTTTTCTTACCAAGAACCTCCAGGTAAAGATTGAGCCTCACAGAATTTTTCATAATGGCTGCAACAAGAGAGACGGCCTCTTTTGGGGAGTATTCGTAAGAGGCCAGAAAGTCGTTTATTACATTCGAAAGTTTCTGTAAACATAGCACATTTCGCACCATTGTATCTGGAAGCATATTATAAAAGACTTTGCCGAAAGTAATCACCGGTTTGCCTTTAAGCACTGCCTCAAATCCAGAGAAACCCGAAACGGTAAAAACCATCTTTGCGTTCTCAATTATAGTTTTTGATTCGAGATAATGATCCGCCAAGACAACGTTGGGAATTTCCAGAAGCTTTCTGTAATACTTGACATTTCGTCTTCCAACGCCGGCAGGATGATCCTTGACAACAAGTTTCCATGTAACCGGCAGAGACCTGGCGATGTCGCGAACAAGTTCTATCTGATTCAGATATTCCCTGCCAAAAAGCGAAAGGGCTATCTCAGGCTCAACATGCAATGGATAATAAGTATATTGAAAATTCGCCAACTCATCAACAGATGTATAAGGCAGCATCTTGCGAATGGCCTTATCTTTGATCGGATTTAAAACCTGTTTGTTAAAATAATCAAAATGAGCACCCCTTGTCTGGTTATCAAGATGTTTCTTGCTCAGATAATACTTTGCTACAACAAAAGGCCATTTTACAACACTAAAAAGCCAGTTTTTCCACGGAAAATCCGGCGTAGAAAGCACAATCCCTTCGTATTTGCGAGATTTATTTTTGATGTAATCCTCGGAATCTTCGCAAAATGTATCGCGGCAATCCGATTGTAGATACTGGTTATAGTCTCTGACGACATGAGGGAATTCTCTGTAAATCTCCTCTGAAAAAGTTACGTAATTCAATATCTTTGTTGGATTCAAGTTAAGATATTTTATGCCTCTGGGCTTGGCGATCAGATAGAAAACATATTCGCCAAATGTAACCGGTGTGAATCCGCCTACAACCACGTCTGGTTTTATCTCGTCAAAGAATCGCAAAATGCTCGTGAAAGCGTTCTGCAATATGCACAGCATCTGGGTATGCGAAAACCTTGGTGCGTAATCCTGCTTGGCCTTGGTCAAAACGCCATTGTATATCCTGCGGTCGGCCAGGAGAGCATTCCAGAGAAAGGGATCACCAAAATCTTTTTCGAGGCTTTGCAAAAGATCGTGATCCGGTGTCTGGCCCTTTATGTCTGTTATTTCCCATTCTTTGACAAACTCAATCTTAAGACCCGTTTCCCTGGCCTTTCGCGCATATTTAGCGTAGTTCGAAGCATGGGTAACATAAAACCCTATTTTATCCAGAGAGATTTTTTCTCCTAGCGGTCCAAGAATATCGAGGTAGAAATTAGCATATTCACCTTGCGTGGCGAAGATCACGTTCACTTGTTGTCTCCCCATTTTCCTACATATTGCTTTCTAAACTCCAATTCTTCGGGACCTAGTTCGTAAGTCTCTTTACCCATCACTTTCGCAACATGCTCAGCATACTCTACGATCTCCTTTATAACTTCCGGTTCTGATGACATGGCTTGATCTTTACCTGGCAGTTTCTTGTCAATAGTGAAATGCTTCTCTATATATTGTGCCCCCATTGCTATTGCCACCTTAGCTGCGGCAGTGCCGAGACTATGGTCACTAAAACCCACATTTCTTGTGTATTTCCGTAACCAATTCATCCTTGATAAGTTGGTTTTTTCCAACGGAGTCGGGTATATCGAAACGCAATGCAGGAGAGTAAAATCGGTATCTTTAAGAACAGAAACAGTTTCTTCTATTTCCTCCGTGGTTGTGGCACCTGTAGATAAGATCAGATGTCTAAATTTCTCTTTAAGCAACTTTACCATTCGTAAGCTGGAGAATTCGGGACTGGGAATTTTTATTGATTCAAGCCCAAGACTTGACAGAAAGTCAACCCTGTGGATATCAAAACATGATGTTAAAAATTTTATTCCGTGTTTTTGGCACTCCTCTATCAAAATGTAATGATCTTCATCACTTAACTCGGCTTTACTGTGTCTCTCGTAGTTGGGATCTCCGGGAGGTAATTTCTTGGTCTGCCACGATTGAAATTTTATATAACAGGCTCCACACTCTGCTGCGACTTTAATCATCTCTTTCGCAATCTCAATGTCGCCGCAATGATTCGAGCCTGCTTCAACAATTATCTTTGTTTTCATCTTGTATATTTCCTTTCCAGCATCAACGAATCAACAAAAAACTTAGTTGCCCAATTAAGATAGCGACAGGGTTCATAATCACCGTCTAAGGGGAAAGAACCGGCCAACCCGCCTTTGACTCCTGGGTCGTTAGAATCCAGAATCTGTATGTCCGAAAGGAAATCGTTTGCTGTTATTGCGGCTTCAAGATATTTCCCTGTCCTTAATATTTCATAAAGCATCATCCACGAAAGTGCGACCTGAGCTACAGCCGTCAGGCAGGACCATTTTACAGTTGGCTGCCATTCAGCATTATTTCTTCCCATAAGACAACCATATTCTTCCTGTAATCTAAATAGGGCATCTAAAGATTTTTGCGCAACCGCAATGTATTTTTCATTTTTTAAAAAAATACCACCTCTTAAAAGCCCCTCTATAGTATAGGCGACAAAATGTAGAAGAGGTTCATCGTTTCTATTCTCTTCCAAATCTGTCTTTTCGAACCACCCATTGGCCTTTTGAAATCTACAGGCAAACTCAAAATTCATTCTCGCACATTCATAATAATCATTTTGTTTTAATGTCCTTGCGCCTTCGAGAATACCCAAAGCTACTCTCGTAGAATAAATATGAAACTCGCCCAAGCCCTTTTTGGTCAAAAATCTTCTCCATGCCCCGTCAGTATCTTGAACGATTCTAAGCCATTCTAATGCCTTTTTCATGGAATCTAAATACTTCTTCTTTCTTGTGATCTTGTACGCTTGGTTTAAACCGAACATAACTTGACCTGTATTAAACACGGCCGGATATTTCTTTTCACCAATTAGTCCCCCCTGATAAGAACCATCTTCGTCCTGAATATCAACAAGCCAGTCCGCAGCACGAATTGCAGAATTCGTAAAATCTTCACCGAAAGCTTCTCTCAGTCTGAACATCGTTGGAATAATATATCCTGTTGTTTCGGGATATGAGTTACTCCAGCCTGATTTTATGTGGTAGTACGCGCTGTAACCATCGTCAGGAGACTGTTCTTGTGACTCAAGTAACCAATACGCTGCGGCTCTTAAATTCGCAGTCCTATCAATAGTGTTCATAAAATCTCTCAATCCTTTCATACAAACAACACGTGTGCAGTAGACCTTCTTTTAACATAGATTCGAGTTCCATCTCGCAGATTTTTGTTCTGTCTTTGGCAAAATAAATATTGCCAGGGGGATGTTGTGGTTTGGCAATGATTTTCTTATATTTATTGACAAAACATGCTGCTCTTACGAATTCTTCAACTCCGAGCTTTATAGTTTTATTGAATAGGCTCTCTTCATTGTCATTCGGCGAAATATGGGGAAAAACACGTGTCATTATATCTCCTGCATCTATTTTTCTATTTATAAAATGAATAGAACCGCCGAGCTTATCCGGTTGATTGTTGTATAACGCCCAAAATGTGCAATGTACACCCCGGTATTCGGGTAATATTCCACTGTGTAGATTTAATATATTCACTTTTTCAGTAAATGCACTATCCACTTTAATTATCGAACAGCCAAACGTGCATATTAGCAGATTCTTGTTTTGAGATAAATATGCGTCAATCGCATCACAATTTATATCGGACACTTCATAAATCAAATCGCTCCTGTCAAAACAGCCTTCTTTATTAGCAAAGAAAAAAGTGTTCTCGTTACTTAATCTCCTGTCGTTAAATATAGACGACTTCTGTTCCACAAAAATCCGGTCGATAGACAAATGTTTGCATAAACTATTTGCAAAGTAAATGTGCCGGTGCTCTTTTCTGCAAAAAACAGCTATATTCATATAAAACTCTCTTTCTGGACCTCCCTAAACACCAAAGAGAAAACTTTCTCCCACGCCTCAATTGTTGCTCCGCCAATATGCGGGGTGATGATGATGTTCTTTTGGGGATTATTCTTCGCATAGATATAAATAGGAGACTTCTGGAAATCGTCTAACTCATACTCCAAGACATCAACGCCCAAACCAGAGATGATGCCGTTATCCATGGCTTTACACAGCACCTCCTCTTGTATTACCTTACCCCGTGAGGTGTTAACAAGGAAGCTGCCTTTTTTTATGTTATTTACATTTTTAGAGCTGATAAGGTGAACAGTGCTTTCGTTCAAAGAAACACAAATCATTATATAGTCAGAAATCTCAAGAAGTTGATTAAGGCTTTTTGCCCGTCTAAAGTCCTTATTCTCGACTATATCCCAATAGACAATATCCATTCCAAAGGCCAGGCCATATTTTGCAAGTTTCTGGCCGATCCTTCCCAAGCCAATCACTCCCATAACTTTCCCATTAAATTCATGGCCAAGAAAGTTATTTCTTTCCCACAAACCGGATTTGACTACCTGAGCATTTGCAGAGTTAATTTTTCTGGCAACAGAGAGCAAAAGCGAAAAGGCTAGCTCGGCAGTTGAATTAATAGAATTGATCTGGCCACAATAGTCATTAAGTGACAGTATCTTTATATACTTATTGTTGGCAGTGAAATTGATGTGGTCTGTGCCTGTTGTAGGGGTAAATATAAGTTGCAGTTTTTTAGCCTTGCCAATAATCTGATTATCAACATTAATCTTAAGACTCGGAATTAAAATATCAAATTGGTGAATATTGTCTTCCAGCCAACTACGATCATAGTCTTTGATCACCAGAGAGTATTCTGGTGACATACTCAGAATGAGATTCTCAAACTCCAAATATTTGTCCAGAGGATAGCCAACTAAAATCTTTTTCATTCTACAAATTTCTTTTCAGTGCTTGGTGTTGTGGTTTCCAGAATTTGAGCAATTCTTTGGCCTGCTGAACCATCACCGTATAGTTCTATCGTTGGATACTTTTTGTCGTTTTTGAGGTGCGTGTTTAAAGCTTTGAGTATCTCTTGTTTGGAGTAATCGGCATTTATTACGTTATGCCCCCGATCTCTGCCATTTTGACGTGTGCCAATATTGACAACAGGAACGCCAAGGTAAGAGCATTCTCTTATCCCTACGGATGAATTACCTATCAGGCATCTTGACTTCAAGAGTAACGCAAGGAAGTCTTTTGGGTCAAAGTTTTTGAAGAAATGGATATTTTTAAGGTTTTTTTGTTCCCTAAATTGGCGAATCGCCTTCGATATCAAATCTGAGCCTGCATCCACATTAGGCCAGAAGATAAGGGCCGGGATTTTTGACTCATAAACAGCATCCAAGGTCTGCTGTACCTGGTGATGGGCATCTTCAAATTCTATTGTCACTGGGTGCTGTATAGCAATTATGAAATCTCTGTCGATATCAACCTTGTCCCCTACGCCACCATACTGCGAATACATATATTCGGTATTCATGAAGGCATAATCATCCTTAACATCTTTGGCCAAGTCAATTGAAGGGCAACCAGTAATAAAAATATTCTCAGAAGGCTCTCCCATGGACCTTACTCGTCTGGCAGCAGATTCATTAGAGACAAAATGAAGCGAAGAGAACTTTGTGACTGCATGTCTGACTTTCTCATCAATGGAGCCGGTGATCTCTCCGCCCTGGATGTGAGCGACAGGAATATTCAAATAGGAAGCAGCAATGGCCGTACAAATCGTCTCGAACCGGTCGGCAATACTGATCACAATGTCGGGTCTAGCATTGTCAAATATTGTGGCGAGCTCCATTATTCCTATGCCGACAGTCTTGGCCATCGTGGTTGGGTTTTCACCTTCTACAACCATGTAAACTTTTTCATTTACTTTGAAGCCATCCTTTTCGACCACATCAACTGCATTTCCATATTTATACAGAAGCAGCGAAGCCGATGCTACTAAAAATAAATCCAGCTCTTTGCTTTTTTCAATTGCTTGCAATACGCTTTTTGCTCGTGCGTAACTTGCACGAGCAGTTAAAACTACACATATTCTTTTCATTCTTGACTTCTAACCGCCTTCCTAATAAAGGTGATATTTCCTAACTTTGAATCGTGTCGTATATTCTACACTACCCGTTGTCTTAAATCTGGTTTTCCTATTTCGAAATGCTTTTGGTGTATTCGCCTAATGCTATTTTGTTTGCTCAAACTGACCAATTTTAAGCCGCGAGGAGTTTCTCCAGGCGGCGAATAACAGGTTTTTCATGACTATATTTGATAACATCTTGAACATTCTCCTGCCAGACTATCCGACGCATTCTGTCTTTGAGTTTGCTAATCGGTTCAAGTCGCAGTACTTTCTTGGATTTGTTTTGACCTTGTGCACGATAGGTTTTAATCCCTACATGGGTCAGGCAGGCATAGGCACAATCAACCAGGTGCAGGTGTCTAACCGAACCAACTCAGCAATTCCGCAACTAGAATTTTTTTGTTGCGGATTCAACTCATAAGTGCAACTGAGTCGCGAAAAATGTGGTGAGTTGGTATACTTTCTCACTGCAATTTGGTTACCTCAGTTAAGGAACACTTATGAGACAGTATCGACAACTCACC
>SDBT01007540.1_pt1 | contig 17885 bp, 12 predicted proteins | sample 2277101 | NCBI WGS metagenome assembly SDBT01 (sample SAMN10404973, study PRJNA504765) | marine sediment metagenome | isolation source: marine sediment core GS10_PC15, 103 cmbsf | place: Arctic Ocean: Southern Knipovich Ridge | collected 2010 | reverse complement strand
CGAGTGTTGTCGTATGGCTTCGACTTCGGTTTGGCTGGCGACGGTCGGGGGAAAGACGGTGACCGAATCGCCCGAGCGGCCCAATCCCTTGACGATGTCCCATCGGGCCGTCTTCGCATTGCGTCGGCGCGAGAAATGTTCGGCTTCCATACAGACGTAGCCGTGGCTCTCGACGAAGCCGGTTACCTTGTCAGGCGACGTGGCCGGATTGAAGACCGGCACAACGATCCGCTTATTGCCGCCGCTTGTGACGAAGTGGACGGACGCCTTGACGGTCTGGCCCTTCGGCACTCGGTTCCAGTCGATGTGTATCCAGACGCGCTGTTCCGTCTCGAACCGTCCCTCGGCGCGACTGAGTGTAACCCAGGGCTCGGACGCGGTGGCCTTCCAGTCGATAGTCCCTTTGCCCTTGTTAAACAGATCGACTAAACGTCTTCCATTGGTATAGACGCTCAGGTCAGGTAACGTATCTGCGTCGCCGCCTTCCAGTGCGATACCCAGCGTGGGCGGTCCCAGCCCGTCGAAATCGCTCAGCGGCGGCATCTCGAACTGATGTCGCTGGCTTCCCCACGGTCCGGGTGCCCACGAGATCATGTGGTTCCATTTGTCGCCGACGGTGATCAGGCCTTGGTTGTAGTGGTTCGTCAGTCGGATGATTTCCTCGGCGGCCGCGCGTGCCTTGGCGGCATACTCGCCGGCGCTTGCACGACCCTGTTCGGCGTATCTCATGCTCTTGTCGGCATAGATGACCTTCTGGTTCATCAAGCACGCGCATCGGACGGGATAGAGAACCAGCTCGAAAAAGGCGTCTTTTCGGTCGCGCGGCAGTTGCCGATAGATCGCCTCCGCGCGGCCGGCGAGTTGTTCGTACCGATCCAGACGGCGCTGGGCTTCGTCGTTGTAGTTGTCGATGCTGAACCAAGAGTATCGCAAGGGCTGGTTGTGCCGGTATTGCACCAGATGCTCCGGTCGGCGCGTGTAGCCGAGTCGGAAATGCTCTTCCATGATTCTCGCAATGTCCTGGGCAAAGCGGGCGTCGAGGTCCCTTGCGGCCCACTGCACGAGAAACTCGCGGACGTTGCCGCGGCGCCATCGCTGTGGAGACCAGGCCATGTCGAGGAAGAACTCGACGCCGATTTCACCCGGCTTGATATCGCCCACGTTGAGGACCCAGAGGCTTCGAGCGTTGTATTGGTAGGCCTTGCTCATTTCCTCCCAAATCAAAGCCGGCGGCATGGTGTTCAGCCAGGTGTAGGCGGTGGTGGCACCGTTGAGCCACTGGATGTGATAGTAGACGCCGGAGCCGCCGGGTCGGGCTTGCTCCTTCGGCGTGGGGAGCCGGCGGATATAGCCGAAGTTGTCGTCCGGCCAACAAATGATCGCGTCGTCGGGCACCTTCAGCCCCCGATCATAAAGGCCCAGGACTTCGGTGTAGGGGATGAACACTTGGGGCACTTTGGTCACGTCGAGCCTGACGTGTCGTGAGAGTATCTCGCGCTGATCGCGGAAGATCCGCTGAAGCAGATCGATCTTGTCTTGCGGCGTCCGGCCGGCCTTCATCGCCTCATCGTCCTGGCCACGCATGCCGATCGTGTAGATGTTTTCATATTGGCCGTTTGTCTTGACTCGCCGCTGCCAGTAGTCATAGATTGCCTTGCGGTTCGTCAAATAGTTCCAGTCGCCGCCGTCTTCCTGGTCCCACTCGGCGCCGCCGATATTGTTCCGCAACATCGGCTCGATGTGGCTGGAACCCATCACGATAGCATATTCGTCGGCGACGACCCTGTTCTGGGGATAGTAATTGAAGGGAATGGTCTGGCGGTGCATGGCCGGCCAGATGTAGTTGGCCCTGAGTCGCAGGAGAAGTTCGAAGATCTTGCGGTAGGTCTTCGGGCCGAGCCCGAGTCCCTCGTCGGGCGCAAAGTTCCCGGCCGCCCAGGGGCGAATACCCCACATCTCGTCGTTGATGAAAATGCCACGATACTTGACCGCGGGTGGCCCGATGCGGACGCGGTCCGGTCGCACGTAGAGCGATGCGAGGTGGCGAGGCGTGACGTCGGCCCACCAATACCAGGGCGATACGCCGATCCGACGCGAGACTTCATACACACCGTATGCCGTTCCCCGGCGATCGCTGCCGATAATGACCAATCCTTGCTTCACGCCGGGCACCGGGTTCGCGACGACCTGAATTGCATAGGTTTCCCATTGGCCGCGGACGTCTTTCACTTCGATCTTGCCGGCTTGGACGAGCCCGTCGATTATGGGACTCTCGCCCAGCGTTCCAACCAGAACCGCGTGCGATGAAAGGCCCTGGGGCGTGTGTTTCAATATGGCCTTGCAGTCGGTGACCCGTTGGATGTCCAGCGTCAGATCCCGTGCGGCGATTCGAGCGACCGTCCAGTCACTCGAATCGACGAAGACGTCGGCCGCCCGCGTGTCGTGGACCAACTGGAAAAGGCCGGCCTCGAACTCGTCGACCACAAGCTTGTCTTCGTCTCCAGGTGAGGGGACGCCCGGCATGAGCCTTTCGGCGCCGGAGCAAGTCGTTGCACCTTGAACCGCAATGCAAGCCAGACTAAGAGCCGAGAACACGTATCGTCGAATCGTCTGCATGGTCGTACCGTTTCGAGAAGCCCGATTGCACCGATCGGTTAGCAATGGTTCATGGTCGCGCGGCCCGGTTGTGCGATTGGAAGAGTTCTCACTGTGAACTCCCCCTTCAATTCCATTGATGATAGCCTTTCGCCGGACAGAATCAAACGACGTAGAGACATGATTTCGACTACGGCGGCCGAAAAATGCGGGGTAACACCCCCCATGCCAGGCGATTGCCCGACCTACGGCTACGGACGATTCGCCAAGACGATGGCCGCATTGCGGGCAATCCCCTGCTGCCGAGCTCGCCATAGGGGCGTGTGGCGGAATCGGGCTCGAAACTCGGACTCGTCCATGGCGAGCAGACCGGCCACATCGACCGGGTTCATGCCGTCGGCCGGTTGGAAAGCCGGCTCCTCGGACCTCGGCGTTCGTTCGTTGTGGGGACAGGCCGCCTGGCAGGCGTCGCAGCCGAACAGACGATCGCCAATTGCACCGAGTAGCTCGACCGGAATCTCCTCGCGCAGCTCGATGGTCAGATAGCTCACGCATCGTCTGGCGTCGACCCGATAGGGCTCGCATAATGCCCCCGACGGGCAAGCGTCGAGACACGCCCGGCATGAGCCGCAACGGTCGCCGTCAAGGGGCTCGTCGTAGTCGAGTTCCTCGGTTGTCAGCAGCGCGGCCAGGAAGAGCCAACTGCCGAATCGCTCGTTGATCAGCGACGCGTTCTTACCGATCCACCCCAGCCCGGCCAGCGCGGCAAACTCGCGTTCCAGCAGCGGCGCGGTGTCGACCACCCCCCGGACCTCAGCCCCGGGCACGAGTCGGCGATGGAAATCGGCCAGACTGTGCAGCCGGCGGCGGATCAGGTCGTGATAGTCGGCGCCCCAGGCGTATCGCGAGACAGTGCCTTTGCGTTCTCCTGAGGTGCCTTGTCCCGAGGCGGCCTCGACCGGCTCGTCGGTCCGATAGTTGACGGCGAGCATGAGGAGGCTCTTGGCCCCTTCGAGGACGTGCCGGGGATGGCGATAGGCGGAAGCCCGATCTGCCATATACTGCATTTGGCCGGCAAAACCATCGGCCAGCCAGCGCTCGAACTGCCCGAGACGCGGCGGTGTCACGGCGGCGGTGGCCCCGGACAACGAAAAGCCCAGTCGGGTAGCCTCGGCTTTCAAGGCGGCTGTCAGTGATCGAGGAGTCATGGACGGGGCTTTCTCCCGGGAGGAAACGTCAGTAGAATCGACTATCGGCCATTCATTGTAACCGTCTGGGCGAAAAATGGAGATCTCATCAATGCGTACGTCCGTTGGCCTATTCGCCGGTCTTCTGCTGGGATTCTCGCTGGGAAGTGGTTGCGGCCCTGCGCTGGATGAGGACGACTTGGGCCCCGTCTTGCGAAAAGTCCCTACCGTTCCCGGCATGGAGAAACCCTATGTGGTTCCCCCTCCGATCAAGCCGCCGGGGGGAAATATCGGGCCTTCACCGTAGCCACAGTCGCCAGAGCGTGGGATTTCCGCCCTCTGGCGAATGCAGCTACAGAGAAACCGGTTTTTCTTGTATACAGTTGCTTTTCCAATCGTCCCGAGTAGCATGGTATTACAGGTAACCCCTGGTAGCCCCCTCAATCGGGAGAATGACGATGAGTGCAAGACCGTTAATTTGGGTATTCTGCGGCATTCTGCTAGTTCCTTGGCTCGCCGACACGGCCCAGTCGATTGAAGGTTCGCATTTCGCCAGGTCCTTCCATGGGGGATTGGGGTACTACTCGGATCCGGTGAACGCGGGCAGCGCCTACAGACGGCCCTATTATGCGGTCCGTTCGCCGAACGACTATGGCTATGGCGACAGGTATTCGTATCGCCTAGGCCCTTACTTCGCGGGCATTTACCCGAGTCGCGGCTATTTCCGATGGGCTCCCCGGCTGGTATTGGTCTCGACCCCGTGCGCCGCGCCCGAGAAGGCTGCAGCGCCGAGTTACCCGGTTTCTCCGCCCACACCGCTGACGATCCTCAATCCGTATGCGATGAAGACAGAAGCCGAGGTCGAGGCGGCGCTGGCGACACTACCCGAGAGACCCCTGGTTATCTATCCCTCCAGGGATGCCAAGTCGTCTGGTTGAGCGTTTGGCGGGTAAATTCCACACTTGTGGAAATCCCTCTGGACACAGACGGGGAAAACGCTAATCTACCGGCCCCCAAACTAGGCGGAAAGGAGTCTGCCGATGAAGCGGCTATTGGCATGGGTCGTAGCGGTCACGGTGTTGTCCGGTTGTCAGAAAGATCCACACCCCCGGGTTGACCCATTCCACGGACGGCAAAGGATCGAGCCTCCGGCGACCGGGAGCGTGTCGCCGCAGCCAGCCGCGTCCTACTACGATCATTCGGTACCCGGCAGTTCCAACCCGGCCACTTCGGGCGGCGGCGCGTCGTACTCACCCCCCAGTAGCGGGTTTCGCTATCAGGGTGATTCGGCCAACCTCGACGCGCCTGCCGAGAACCGCTTGGCGAGCCGACCAACCTCGCTAAGGGGTGATCGAACCGAGACAGATCCGGCCGATCGACAGCCGATTATCCGGACGCTCCCCCAGCGCCCGAAGGTTACCCTGCGCCGGGCGTCCGCCATCGAACCGATCGAACCGAACTCGGAGTGGACCGATTCGGCAGTGGTCGCCGCCGGGGCTTCCGCGGCCGACGTGCATGGCGAAGTGGTTGCGGCCAAGTTCACCTCGACGTCCGACTACGGCTACGATAGCGACTATCGCTGGGTCCGTGGCCAACTCGAGTATTCGCAGATCGACCGGCAGTGGAAGCTTCGCTATATCCCGATCGACGGCGAGACCGACTCGTTCGGTGGCAGCGTCGTTTTGTCCGATCCGGCTCTGCTGTCCGGGTGTGAACGGGGTGATTTCATCGAAGCCCACGGGAAGATTGCCGATCGAGAGGTCCAGAAGGGCTATGCCCCGACATACGAAGTGGCCCAGGTGAAGCGGCTGTAGGGCGGGCACTGCGCACCAAGCATTGCTCGAGGGAGTCCTCTGGGTTCTTGGTGGGCAATGCCCACTCTACTTCCCCATTGTTTCCGTAAGTGCTTCCGGAATAAGTGCTTAGGCTGCGGCAGGAACTGACGTCTCGAGGATCCGGCCCCGCCGCCAATTGCGAGCTATGCTTGCGCAGTCGAGGAAAGTAGGCAAACTGAGTCTGTTGTCACGAACTGGAGGAAGAGGCATGTCGCAGGGCCTGGAAACACCCGCCGAATCGTTTGTTGATCGCCGTGGCCAATCGGCCGGGCATCACGCAGCCGGTGTTGAGCGGCGTCAGTTTGCCAATTCGCACGAGGACCTCTCGCCGGAGGCCGCTGAGCTGGCCGAGGCCATTGATGGCTATAAGGTCCGGCACCGCCGTCGCTTCGTCACCTACGAAGAGATGCTGGCGGTCATCCAGTCGTTGGGCTACCATCGATAGCCAATTCCCCTCGCAACAGTGGTTCCCGCAGGCGATCGGCTGTGACAATGCCGATGGTCCGCTTCTGGGAGTCGACCACTCGAGCCAGGCTTTCCTCGGCGGCTTGCATCTGCGTCAGGGCATCGATGTGCGAGGTCTTCTCGTCGATTTGCAGCAGGCGGTGCGGAGGCCCTATCTCGGCCGACTCGCTGAGCCCCAGTTCGATGACCCGAACGTAGCCGATCAACTTCTCGCCCTCTCCTTCGCGTTCGATGGGCACGACCGAGATCCGGTAGCGGCGGGCCAGCCGCAGGATATCGTCCTTGGACATATCGGCTCGCCCACGGGGTAGGCGATCCAGAGGCGTGGCGAACTGGCCGACGGGCCGTTGGGCCACGGTAAAGATCCCTTGGGCCAGGCGGCGTTGGGCCGGATGGAGAATTCCCGCTTCGTGTCCTTCCTCGAGCACCCCTTGCAGTTCGCGGCGGGCCAACGTCGATCGGACCTGCTCGGGTGTCCGGCCGACGAGTGCGGCCAGCAGCCGATTCAGCAAGAACAACAGGACGCTGATGGGAAAGAACAGGACGACGAACACCAGAAACAGCGGCCCGCCGAGCCGCAACAGCCGATTCGGGGCCTGCAAGAAAAGATGCTTCGGCAGGAGTTCCCCATAAACGAACAGCACCGGCGCCAGCGCCAGCGGCACGATCATCGCGGCGGTCAACTCGGCCGTGCGGCTCCCGCCGACGTCCAGCAGATGCGTGCTTGCCATCACCGCGTGGGTCGCCATGACGATCGACAGGGAGGTGATGTAGTTGGCCAGATTATTGCCGACTAGGGTCGTTGCGACGAAGATCGACGGGTTTCGAGTAAGCCAGTGCAACGCGGCGGCAATGCGGTCGCCGCCCAAGGCGTCTAGGAGCAGCCGCAGCCGGGTCGCCCGATAGAAGCCGGTCTCCGAGCCGCTGAAGAAGGCGCTAAGGAAGAGCCCCGCGGTGGCCAGGATGGGGATAGCCCAGACCATCAGGCGTCCTCCTCGGATTCCGCCACCATGGTCAATTCGGCCAAGAGGCGTCCCGGCTGGGTCACTTCGAGGACCTTGAATTGGAACGGCCCCCAACGGCACTCGTCGCCCGATTTCGCAAGACGCTCCAACGATTCCTGGATGACACCGGCGACCGTAACGCTCTTGCTCGCGGGCCGCTCGACGTGAAAATGTCGCGTCAAACGCCGCAGGCTGGTCATCCCGGTCACTTCCCACCGATCCGAGTCGATCTGGCGGATCGGTGGCCGTTCGAGCAGGCGTTCGCTGCGGCTGGGTTGTGGGTTGAAGATCGTGTCGAGGATATCGTCGAACGTAAGGATACCGATCGTCTCGCCATATTCGTTGACCACGGCGGCGACCTGCCGATCTTGTCGCTGCATGACCTCCAGCGCTTCGGCCACGTTGGTACACCATGGGACATAAGCGACCGCGTCGGCATGGTGCTCGAGCCGTTCGGTGGGGACACTCGATAGCGACCGCAAGGCGATCGCCCCGGCCACTTCGTCGCTGTCGGGTTCGCTCACCAGCAGATATCCGCTGGGGGGCATACGGCCCTTCAGATCGGCCAGTGAGACGGGAGGGCGAAACAATTGAAAGTCGACCCGGGGCCGCATCAGTTCATCGGCCCGGATTTCTGAAAGCGAGACGATATTCTGCAAGACGCTCTGTTCTTGCTCGAGCAACGCGGCGTCGGTCGTGGAGAGTTCGACTGCCCGTTCTAGGTCGCCGACGCGCAGATAGGGCTCCGCTCGAAACCCTGGCCAGAGCAAACGACGAGAGAGAAGGTTGGCCAGCCGGAGCCCCGGCAGCAGGGGATCCAGAATCCGGACCATGACGGCCATCGGAAGGCCGACCAGGGTGGCAAGTCTCCGCGGCTGGAGCACGGCCAGGCTCTTCGGCAGCATTTCGCTCAGGAAGATGATGGTCAGCAACGATCCGGCGGTGAAGACCCATGCCTCGGCCGGATAGCCGTCATGCCGCAACTGAATCCCGATGATCGACGTGATCGTGAAATAGGTCAGATTCACGACCAGATTCCAGAAGAGCACGGCGGTCAGCAGGCGATCCGGTTCGGCCAGCAGCGACGCGACCGCATGTCGAGCTCGGTTGTCGGCGGCCCAGCGCCGACCGATCGGCCGAGGGAGATAGAACAGGGCCGTCTCGCTCGCACTGAAAAAGGCCGAGCAGAGAATCAGCACCAGCATGGCCGCCAACCAGGGAGCGTACGCCGAGACCATGGGCTATTGTTCCTCGACCGTCGTTTTTCCAGTCGCTATGTCGAATTCGTGAATCGCCGGAATGAGCATCGTGGCGGTGGCGAATCCGTAGGTGAAAACGGTCACCAGAAAGACGGCCAGCATGCTACCCAACAGGTAGCTGGTAATCGCATAGAATGTGGCGAAGGGGCACAAGAATGAGGCCAGGCCGATCGCCGGTGAAGGATTCCTCGCGCCGAGGGCCACGTAGAGCCCGATCCCCCCGCCGATCATAAATGCCAAGAATGCATGTAACTGTGGCTGAAAGGAGCCACTGAACTTGACGATCATCCACATGCAAGCGGCCACGCCGAAGATCAGAAAGAAGACAGTCCCCAGACTCGTGGCGATCGCGTGACGGGAATTGTTGTAGTTCATGCCCACGTGAATCCCCAACACGGCCACAAAAACGACCATCACAGCCAGCCCGAGCACAAGTAAGATCAGATTCTCCAAGCCGATCATGTCGGCCTGATAGAGATAGACGCACAGCAGAACAGGCAGGACGATCATCTCCTTGGTGTTGTAAAACACGCCACCGAGCTTGCCGAAGACGATCTCCTTGGGCGTCAAGTCGGTGACCAAGAGCAAGTCGAGCGCCTTCGCGTCGCGTTCGCTGGTCAGCGAGGTAACGGCCTGGGCGTTGACCAAGATGAGGCCCAACAGGAACAACGGCACCAGCACCATGGCCCCGCCGCCGACGGTCAGCGACCGGCCGCTCTCGACCATGCCAACCAGGACGAAAGTCGCCAGGCCGAACATCACCAGATAGGCCAGTCGGACCGCCAGGATCCGGCGTCCATAGGCCCAAGTCCGCACCTCTCGCCAGAGGATCGGGTTATCCCAAACTCGGCGTGTCCGAGCCGTCGAACTCGCCGCGGCCGTTGTCGGCTTCTCACCCGCTTGGGCGGCTTTCTCGGCGTCGTGCTGGGCTCCCCAGATACTCGCGGCTTGCCCGGCGACCTCTTCTCGCGGCTCGATTCTTCCCTCACCCGACGAGTTCCAACGCCGGACCTTCCACACGGCCAGACCGTTCAATAGAAGTGATCCGAATAGGCCGGCGACGAGGAACAGATGGATCGGCGAGATCCACATCCCGGCGCTCGGCTGGTGGACGTAGGGTCGAGTGGCCTCGAGCACGGCCCGCCATGGGCTGAACACGGCCGCCCAACTCTCCCAGCCGGTCCCGAGTTGTCCGCTCCCGGCGGCTTCCCAAACAGCCAGCCACAAGACCAAGACGAGCACGGTCATGGCCAGTGCCTGAAACGTCTTCTCCCGCCATAGGGCCAGCGTGGACCCGAGACTCCCGCAGGCCAAGATACTGACCAGGGTAATCGCGAACACGTTGGCGACCTGGCCGAAAGAGACCCCGCCAAACAGGGCCACCAACAGGAAGATGGGCAGCCCGGCCGCGAGCATCGTCAGCACACCCAGAAGGCTTGCCAGCAGCTTCCCCAAGACCAGTTCACAATTGGTCAGATTCGTCAGCAACAACAAGACCAGCGTGCGGCGATCCTTCTCCTGGGCAACAGCCGAGGCAGCCAACATCGCCGAGAAGAACAAGGCGAGAGTCAATTGCAGCAGCGCGAGAAACTGAAACAAGACCGTGCCGAATCGCGCCAGGTCGCCCACATCGCGGACCTCCTGCGTGCCGGTTAGCACCGACCAGGTCGTGACCATCAAGATCAGCAGGGTCAGCGCATAGCCGGCCCTGGCGATATAGGTCCTCGGCCGCCGCGGGGCGATGGTGGCCTCTCGGCCAAAAACGGGTCCGATCAGCAAGGTAGACTCTCCCTTATTTCCCCAGGCAAACGACACGGCCGTCGCGCGTCGTGACCAACACGCGCCGACCGGCGATGGCCACTCCGTCCCAAATCGGCGACGGCACGTGGCCATCGGCCAACACGCTTCCATCCTCGGCGGAGACAAGCAACAGCGTGCCTTCCGAGCCGGCCACCACGAGCGTCTTGCCGGCAGACGCCATCGCGGCGATCACCTCCGTCGGGTTCGATTCGCCGAACAGTTGCACGGTCCACTTCGCACCCCGGGCCATTCGCTGGCTCCGCGATTTGTCGCTCGTGCGACGGACTGCCGCACGGACCGACCAGACCGAGTCGAACTGCCGAAGGTCGGCCTCGTCAAAATCCCGGCGGTAAATCGAACGCTTGTCCTCGAGGCATCCCAGCACGGTATTGCCGTGGAAGACGGTCAGCGGCCGCAGATAGGGTCGCGTCGCGTTCAGCTCGGTTTCGTGGCGCGGGGCATAGGACCAGCAGCCGCGCGGCACGATTGCCGTGGCTCCGCCGGTCGTAAGTTGGGCGAATCCGCTTTCGGCCTCGACTCGCATCTTTCCCGTCGTCCGGTCGAAAAGCCATCGCGACATGGCCACGGACTCTCCCTCACGGTGCAGCAGGTCGAAGTTATCGAACTCCAATCCGAGCCCGCCGTAGAAGCCCTTCTGGGGGACGCTATCGAGTCGCTTGACCCAGCGGATCTCTCCGGTTGCCGGCTCGACGGCGAAGACGAGGATACCCCCGTCGGCCAACGGCTGGCGTCCGGCGGCGAAATAGGCTGTCCCATCGACCACCAACACACTGCCGGGGATCGGCCAGGGGGATTCGACCTGGCCATAGGCGACGATCTGCTGCCGGGCCGGCGCGGCCGAGAACCGCCACACTTGCCGCCCGTCGCCGGCTCGAAGACAATAGACCGACCCGCTCCTCGTGCCGAACAGGCACAGTCCGCGATCGATCGTCGGCGGCGTATCGATCCGCCCATCGGCCGTAAAGACCCAGCGGGTCGCCCCCGATTTCATATCCAGGGCAACCACCTGATGGGCATCGGATCGGGCCACAAAGACCGTCGAACCATCGGCCACCGGCGCGGTAACCGGTCCGCGGACAAACGGATTGCTCCGCCAATCGGCGGCAATGGGCCCCGTCGGCCAATCGGCCAGCTTCGCGGTCCATAGGACGTCCAGGTCGTTGGGGAGTTGCGAGGTCGTACTGCCGCTTCGCCATGCGTCGTGACGGTAACAGGGCCACGCATCGGCGGCGGTCACCGGCGTCGGCGTCGGCGGGTTCACCCCCTTCTCAATCGCGAAGAGTTCCCCGTCGAGTTCCCCGTCGAGTTCCCCGTCGGGATCACCGCCCCGTTTCTTCGTCGGTCCGGCGGGTGCCAACGCCGCATAGCCGCGGAGCATGGGCCAGCAGATGCAGTGTTTCGGGCAGACATAGATCAGGCCGTTGGCCGGCACAAAACCGGCATCTCGGCCACAGGCCCCCTTCGTGATCGGATTGGCGTCCATCTGCCCCGTCGCCAGATTCGTCAGGTTCATCTCGCCGGCGAACAGGAACTGCTGCGTAGCCACCGGCGGGAAACAGTGTCCCCAACCGGCCGGGTAGGTCTTCTCCACTTCGCCCGTCTGCCGATTCAGCCCCAGACACTTCCGGTCGTCCAGGACCCAAAGCAGATCGCCGACGAAGAGACTTCGGGCCTGAAGGTGATGGGCCATGCCGGGCACAAACGTGCGATTCCAGAGCGGCTCGCCGTCTTCGGCACGGACCACTTGGATCGCGTTCCCCGGCTTGTCGTTGTTGAGCGTGGATACCTCGAAGGCCAATAGGCCGTCGTTATAGACGCAACGCCGCACTTTCGCGGCCCAAGGGTATTCGTCCTGCTGCCAGCGGACCTCGCCGGTGGCCAGATCGAGGCATGTGGCCGAGGGCTTGTCGCCCTGTCGCACATCGCCGCCGATCAGATAGACGGCCCCATCACCCACCACGACGTATCGCGGCTGGGCAACGTCGTATTTCCATTGAAGCCGGCCGTCGTCCAGTGCCACGGCGCGAATGGCCCGGCGGTCGATCGTGATCAGAGTCCCGTCGGCCTGGAGTATATCGCTGGGCGTGCCGGCGGCCGGATACTCTTGGACGGGTTGGCCCGAGGCCCCGTCCAATGCTACGAGTTTCCCGCCGGTGACCACCATCAGCCGGTCGCCCACGGCAATCGGTCGGACGCTGCCCGGGGCCGATCGGAAGGAGTAGCCGCCACGGGCGGGCGACGGCTCGACCGCATATTGCCACAGCCGCAGGCCGTTGAAGCTATCGCGGGCGAGTGTGCCGTCGTAGAAGTTACGACCGGCGGCGGTGACGAGATTGCTCATCTCCTGGGCCGGTCCGGTGACCCAGCGAATCCTTCGCGGAGGGCCGACCAGCAAGTCGTTCGAGACGGCGTTGCCATCGGGGCCACGTCGAGGATGGTGCCATTGGTCCATCTCGACCGGCCAGGGCTTGCGGCCTTGGAGTGTCTGCCGATCGCCAGGGAGCGAGCCGACTTCTTGCAACCCGGCCGCTTCCATTTCGGCCCGACGCATGACCGACGGCGAGGCCCAAACCGCGCCGCCGGGACAGACGGCCCGCATGATCTCGGCCGGCGACAGTCGACAGTTGGGTAGATTCCCAATCGCCAGTATGTTGATCAGGTTTTCGGTATAGGGGAGTTTGATCGAGTGGGGCACCGTGCCGGTCAGTTCGAGCCGGTCGACCGAGACCAATCCATAGAGCCCCTTCTCTTGAAACGAAACCTTCGCAGCGGCAACGGCCACCGGATTGGGGTCGAGCACTTGGACGAGGAACCGGCCGGATCGGGCCAATCGGGTCGGCGTCTCGAGGTCGCGGGCACCAATCTGCACGTAGAGACCGCCGGGGACCTCGCCGGTAATTGCCCTGCCGTCGTTCGGGACGTTGGACTCGGCCCGGCACATGGCCGGCCAAAGAAACATCGCGACGAGGCCGAGCACGAAAAGAATCGAGGGCAGCCGGTGCGGTGTGGCAGAGGATATCGAACGCATGTTGGAGGGGCCTTATGGGATGATTGGCGGTTGGGCCAAAGGCGGAAGTGCAGGCGGCGGAAGCGCGGGGCTCGCTTTCTCTTCATCGGGTCCGGACGAGGGCGGTGTGCTGGTTTCCTCGGTCTTTTCCGACGATTCGGGTCGAGGACGGTGGGCGTTGAGCCATCGAGCTCGAAGCAAATTGCCGAATTGGGCATCAGAATCCATGTTCCGCATGTACTGATCGATCGCTTCGTCGTAGCGCCCCAGCGCTTCGTAACAGCGTCCCAGATTGTACAGCGCACCGGCGGTCCAGAGCCCATTGGGCTTGGCGTCGGGTGTTTGTCCTTCGAGCCACTGGATGGCCGCCTTGTGCTGGCCCCGCTCCATGGTGACCAACCCCAGCCAATAGTTGGCGTCCAGTCTGGCCCGAACGAGCGCCGATTTCCATACCGCCCCCTTCTCCAACGCGATCCTCGTCGCCTGATCGACCGATAGGTCGGGCGTCGCTGCCCGCATCTCCGCGATCTCCTTCTCAATCTGGGCGCTCTTAGGGTTGGTCCACTCGTCCAATTGCTCGTCTGTCTTCCGAAGGCCCCGATAGAGGTCAATGGCCCCGTTCGGGCCGGTCAGGTGACCCTTGAGATGACTGACACGAGCCCGCCGAGGCTCATACGCATCCCGCAGCACGAGGGTCGATGTCGAATAACTCTGGGCCCCAGTCGCATCCTGTGGAGCGGTGACCCGCCACTGACGATGCTCGAAGATCGCCTGGTAGGGACCGAACCACAAGCGGGCATCCGTTATCTCGGGAAGCGCCTTCCAACGGGCCGCCTGGCCACTGGCGTCGATGCTCAGCACCATCCGCTCCTCCCCCGATAGCTTCGATTCGATGATCCGCATCCGTGCAGCCAGATACGTCGGCGACGCCTCGATCAGCACGACCAGATGGTCCAGGTCTTCCGGCCCGACCAGGTAGGGCTGTTGCTCGCCGAGGTCGAGACGACGCAATAGCTCCGGGTCGGCGACCACTTGAGCCAGCGTGGCGGGGTCGATCTGAAGCGAACCGGCTCCATCAAGTCGAATGCCGTCGGGGGCCGGAATCGGCAATCCCAACAACGGGTCGAAAATATAGATGTCCTCGCCGCTTAGAACGCCAACGGCGAAAGGCGCCGGGCCCGAAACTCGGTCGACGGCCAGCAACGCTGCATCGATCCGCTGTTGTCGGGCGAGAAGCATGAAAACCCAAGCTCGCTCGATCGCTGTGCCCCGGCCGAACCGGAGCGTTTCCCACGGGTACTGCGCCACATGGGGCGTCGAATCGATCTGGATATTGCGAATCGTCCAGTCGAACAGCGCCGTGGCCCGGCTTAGATCGTCGAGCTGTTGGCCGTGCGCCCATGCCGCTATGTCGCGAAGCCAGACGACCTCGCGTAACCATTCGCCATCTGCTTCCGAAATCGCGAGGTCACCCAAACCGGTCACCTCGGGTAACTCGGCATATTCCCGGGGCAACGTCTCTAGCATCGGGTCGGGCTCCCAATCGGCCAGCGGGGGCTGGCTGCGGACCCATTCGTCGATCCGCTTGACCGAGCCGCGCAACATCTGGTTCGACTCGAACTCCTCTAGCCGATCCATATTGGCAATCGCCGCCTTGAACCGCTCCTCGATCTGTTCGGGAGAATCGGATTCGCTGGGTCCGGAATAAGGGCCCTGAACCTCGGGGCCATCGCCACACCCGCCGACGGCCGTTAGCGCCGCAAGAAGGACGATCCAAGACAGATCCCGCCGGTGCGGATGTACAATTGGTCGACTCACGAAAGATTCTCCACAGTTTGGCGGATGGCAAGTATTCGCCGCAACAGGTCGGCGAATTGATCCAACGGGACCATATTGGGGCCGTCGCTCAGTGCGTCGTCGGGCGAGGGGTGGGTTTCCAAGAAGAGGCCGTCGGCCCCCATCGCGATCGCCGCACGAGCCAGCGGTTCGACCATGGCCCGATTGCCGCCGGTCGCGCCGCCCAGCCCACCCGGTTCCTGGACACTGTGCGTCGCGTCGAAGACGACCGGCGGGCCCAACGCCTGCATCTGGGGGATCGCCCGCATGTCGTTGACCAGACGGCCATAGCCGAAGAACGTCCCCCGTTCGCACAACAGGATGTTCCGGCAACCGGCCGCCGTGAGCTTGCCCACAACGTGTTCCATATCGGCGGGCGCCAGGAACTGGCCCTTCTTGACCTGGACCGCTCGACCCGTCTCGGCCGCGGCGACCAGCAGGTCGGTCTGTCGGGCAAGAAAGGCGGGGATTTGCAGCAGATCGGCCACTTCGGCCACCGGAGCCGCTTGCTCGGGTAGGTGGATGTCGGTGCAGATCGGCAGGCCCGTCGCTTCTTTCGCACGACGCAGGATGGCCAGCCCCTGCTCCATGCCGGGACCGCGAAAGGAACTCACGCTGGTCCGATTGGCCTTGTCGAACGATGCCTTGAACACCAATTGCAGCGGCAGGTCCTCGGCGATTCGCTTCAGACGCTCCGCGATCGAGATCACCAGCGTCTCACTCTCGATGACGCAGGGACCCGCTATGACCAGCAACGGCTGGCCGCGTCCACAGCGATAGGGCCCGACTGCGGCCGGATTCTCGGGAACGGGATTCCTGGGGGGGAGCGGGATTCGTGTAGCCATATTCGCCTGGGATTCTCGATCGAACGGCTTCTGGGCAGTTACGTAGTCAATTCATCGGCACGATCGCCGGGCACGATCAGCGTCAGTCGCTTCGGCAGCACCTCGATTTCGACCGGCAACATGCCGCCCGGATCGCCGTCCAGTTGATAAGGGACCTCGGCTTCGGAGGTAATGGTCAGCTTCCTAACTCGCCCCACGGTGCAATCGGCCAGGCGAGGATGTAGTCCCGCCAGCACGGCCGCCGCATAACGCAGGCCATGCCAAAGGGAGCCTCGCAGAAACGTGCAAACATCGAGCAATCCGTCGGTACCCTTGGCCCGCGGGGCCAGCCGCAATCCGCCACCATAGCAGGGTAGGTTGAATGCGAACAGCCACCGGGCCTCCGTCGGAAACTCCGGCTCCTCGACCGCTTGGCTTTCATCGGCGTCCCAGTATACCCGCAGCCGAGGATACTCGTAACTACGAATCGACCGGAGGATCGGTTTGCAATAGGCGAGATTTCCGGCATGCCCGGTGCGATTTTCGTGCAAACGGCGGACCACCTCGGCGTCGAAGCCGCACCCGATCATCAGTAGGAAGATCCTCTGGCCGGCCTTGCCCGCATCGAGCTGGAGGACCCGGCCGCGAGCAATGGTTCGGCAGACCTGCTCGGGCGAGTCCCCCAGGCGGAGGTATCTGGCCAACAGGTTCTCGTTTCCGGCGGGAAACATGGTAATCGGTAGCCCCGGTGGCGTGCGATTGACCAGTTCCGCGGCCGTTCCGTCGCCGCCGGCACCGACCAGCGCCCGAAGCCGCCCCACGGCGAAGAGTTCTTTGGCCCGATCGGCCATCTCGTCCAGTTTGGTAAACTGTTCGGTGCGGAACCCGGCGTCGCCGAGCAATCGGGCTAGCCGATCCACCCGAGCCTTGGAAGATCGGGCTCCCGCCTTGGGATTGACGGAAATAATCACGCGATCCGCATCGGAGGAGAAGGGCGACGAATCGTCGGGCACGGTGAGGCTCCCAGGTCCGGTTGTGAGGGTTGAATCGGTAGGATCGGCAAGAAAGTATACGGGAATCCCAGCCGTGTTGTAGCGCCGGGAGACGTTCGGTGTTGCAAAACAATACATTTGGAGAGTTCGGCCCCGTGGGTTATCAGGCGGGTGTTTTGGAAAAAGATAACGCCGCAAGTCCCTTTCATCTATTGATTTGCGCCTTGAATTACCGGCCGTTTGCACAGCGACCGAGACGACTGGCACGGCGAGTGCTCTTGGGGGATAGCGAGCGAACAGTTCGCTTGAGGAATAAGAGAGCTGGCCCGTGGGGCCTCTGACGAATTTAGACCAAGCGGTCACCTTGCCCTTATCGCTTGGGATGCCATTATGTTAGGTGGTACGTCAGAGGCCCCAGTTTTTTTGCGCCCCGCGACGGTAAGCTAGACTTACAAGAGGTGGAACAGTGTCTGCCCGAGAATATCCGCACGAAAATCGCGGGGGCGAGGATCATGGCCAAGGCCAAAGAGGAAAAGCCGGCGAAAGCCGCTGACCGGGCGACTGATTCCGAAGAGGAATCTTCACAGTCCCAGGGCAAGCTGGCCAAGTTACGGCGTCTGCTGACGAAGAAGTGGATCGTGATCATCGTCGTAGGATCGGTAGCATTGCACGGATTGGGCTTTGCATGCTACAAGGCCTTCGCCAAGCCCACGCCGAGCAACATGCCCTCTGAAGTCGCCTTGGGAGAATTCCACTTCGAGGCGAATAAGGGCGAAGGCGGGCGGATCCGCAGCGCCAAGTTCTCCTTGCACGTCGCTCTGTTGGAGGACGTGGTGGCCGTGGCCCAAAATCGGATCCAGACCCACGAGTTCCGAGTCCGGCAGGACATCGAGGAGCTATTCCGGCAGGCCCACAGCGGCGACTTCGACGACCCGAACCTTCGGGAACTCAAGCGACAAATCCAAGCCCAAATCAACAAGACCCTCGATCTGCGGATGAAGGTCGTCGAGGCCGTGATCATCACCGATCTCGAAGTCGAGCTGAACCCCCAGGCCGAGGA
>SDBT01007539.1_pt1 | contig 17885 bp, 11 predicted proteins | sample 2277101 | NCBI WGS metagenome assembly SDBT01 (sample SAMN10404973, study PRJNA504765) | marine sediment metagenome | isolation source: marine sediment core GS10_PC15, 103 cmbsf | place: Arctic Ocean: Southern Knipovich Ridge | collected 2010 | reverse complement strand
CCTCGAGATCTACATAGGTAACCTCACATCCCTTCCCTTCAAGATAACCGCATGTATCGAGTACTGCCTTGTGTTCTGTCTTACAGGTAATTATGTGATTGCCCCGGTCGTGATACATCTGTGCGGCGCCCTTGATGGCCAGGTTGTCACTTTCGGTAGCTCCGGATGTCCAGATGATGCTCTTAGGCTCAGCCCCTATCAGATCAGCGACCTGGGCGCGGGCTTTATCAACCGCTTCCGCCGCCTTCCAGCCGAACTGATGATTAACGCTGGCTGCATTACCGAAATCGTCTTTCAGGTACGGCAGCATCGCATCCAACACCCCAGGGTCTACCGGGGTAGTAGCATTGTTATCCAAATAAATGAGTTTTTGTTCTGTCATCAGAGAAATCCTTGGCTTTCCAATTCAATGTGTCATCCGCTATTTCCGGCAACGCTGGTGAGGGAGACAGACTCGGCCATGTCAGCCAAGGTCAAAGAAGCCAACACCTCATTGAGCTTCTCCTGGACCAGCCGGACGGGTCCGATGATCGGGCAACTGTTGAGCATGTCGCAATTGCTGCTTTGGCCTGAATGCTTCGAGGTTACCACGCACTCTGTCAAGCGAACCGGACCTTCCAAACCTGCCACTAATTCAGCGACGTTGATCTTCGCTGGATCACCCCCAAGACGATACCCGCCGCGCGATCCTCGCACAGATTCGACATAGCCACACGTAGCGAGATCCTTGAGAACATTCATTAAAAGGGACAGCGAGCCTCCGGTCTGGTTGGCCAACTGGCGAGCACTAATCAGCTCGCCTTCCGGCAGTGCCGCAAGGCGAACCATAGCTATCAGCCCGTATTCAGTTTTCCGGGTAAATGAAAGCATCCTCAATCCAATAAGCGACTTAATGTTCTTACCTTCTATATAGCACTAATTCGGTACCATTTCAAGTAGTTCAAGAATTTTATGAACTGATTTACACTCGATATACTGCTTCCGAGTTGCCGGATATAGAATTACTATGATTTGATAGTGGAATCACCCTGAGAGCGTATTTAAGTTTCGCCTAGCGGATTGAGCGCAGCGCCGGCGAGGCTGACAAGGAAGGTGACCCAAACAAATGCCTTAGCATTGTTGATGGAACCTGACGAAAGTCAGCCGAAGTCGCCGCCAGCTCAAACGCTACAAAGAAGTTGAATTCGCTCTAAGATTAAGGAGCCCGATATGGCTGTTACCGTAACGTGGATAAATCACGCCAGTTTCCGTATTGTCGGTCTCGAGGCAGTGGTCTATATCGATCCCTGGAAACTTACCAATGCCCCACACGACGGGGATGTTGTATTCATCTCGCACAGCCACTTCGATCATTTCTCGCCGGGGGACATAGAAAAGGTCAGCAATGATGAAACCTGCGTAATTGCGCCGCATGACGTAATTGTTGAACTTGTCAATGCCAGGGCAGTTGTGCCCCAGGAGAGTATCTGGATTAAGGATGTGACGATCGAGACCGTTGCTGCCTACAACATATCCAAGGCATTTCACCCGCAAGGAAACCAATGGTGCGGGGCTGTGTTTACCATAGATTCAAAGCGAATCTATTACGCTGGAGATACGGACCTGATTCCGGAAATGACCGATCTGTCAGATGTTGACCTTGCCTTGTTACCCGTTGGAGGTACTTATACTCTCGATGCCCAACAAGCAGCCCAGGCATGTGAACGTATCGGATGCAAAGAGGCTGTCCCATATCACTGGGGGGATATTATCGGCTCAGATGAAGACGCCGATCGATTCGCCGCCCTTGCCCCCTGCCAGGTGAAAATACTCCAGCCTGGTCAATCCGTCGAAATCTAGAGTATTTTAAGCTTGAGATGTCGTATGTGGGCGCCGACGAGGACGAGTCTGGCGCGGACGTTGAAGCAGCCATAGTGTAAGCTATGGCGATGGAAACGGACAAAGCCAGACGATGCCGCAGTCAGCATAAATGCGACAGATTAAGCTTAAAGTGCTCTAATCGGGTACAAGCTATCAGCTTGAATCAACTGAGCGCTCATTTGCTGCACAATCGGCGAGAGTCACCGATTGTAATCTGGAGCGCAGAGTTTCCTGAAGTTCGTCCCAAACTTTCCGAAGCGAGCATTGAAATTCGTCGCACTTTGGTGGATCGAATTGACAAAGATTAAGCGCTAACGGCCCTTCGACGGCCTCGATAACTTGAAGAAGGGATATGTCCTCAGGTGAATGTGACAGTTTATATCCACCACGTTTGCCGCGAATTGGAGTAACCAGATCGGCCCGGCTGAGGGCAGAGAATATTTTCGCGAGATATTGCTTGGGCAGGCTCCTTATATCGCACAGTTTAGATAATGTTACCGGCCCATCTCCGTAACGCGCTGCCAAAACAGATACACCACGAATTGCCAATTCTGCAGCAACAGATAACCTCATTTGGAGAGAACCTCGTAAAAATGCCTCATTCTGGATGAACTACTGCCTAAGGTCGACAATGAGTGTACTTTATTATATGCAGTATGTTGAGTTTAATCTTGCCGGGTCGCCGCTTCAAGGCCCGGAAGGAAGTAATCCTGCATAACTTTTTCCCAACTCATACGCTCAGCAAGCTCTCGACCGGCCTTGATTTGATTAACAATCGCCTTCTTATCGCGTGGAAGCCTCTGGACTATTATTTCCGCCAAACGCTTGCCTTCTACAGATTCGATCTTTTCTCGCAGTTGATTCGTCATATGGAAAAGCTGATCAGAATCTAATTGCTCTGGGAGCTTAACATAGTCAGCCACGATAATATTGGAATCGATCAAATCGCCTTTGGCTGTTCTACGTGCGAAACCAATACAGCCGCATACATTGGAAACGGCACAAAGAGCCCCAAAACACAGAGCTTCAAGCTGGCTGATACCAAACGGCTCGTAAACACTGAGCCCCAATTCCAGATCAGATCCACATCGGATATCGGTAAAGGTCATTTCTTCCGGCATTCGCAAACCGCAGGCTCTCTTGTCCCAGCCCCACTGATTTATAAAAACGGCGCGTATAGCTTCGTGCCCGCGATTGAATTCGGCGAACATTCCACCAAGAACTTCTTCGCCGCCGCAAAGGTCCGGGTAACCTTCTTCGTGGTTGACCGGCCAGCCGTAAACTCGCTCCATCTGACAGATATCCTTATATCGCCTCTGTCCGCCAAGCGTTCCGAGCATGAAGTAAACGGCTGTCTCTCCGCGCTGCCCCAGCAATGGCTCCAGGTGGTGAAGCATTTCAAGATCACGCCAAATACCTTTTGACAAAACCGGTCTGGCCACATGAGCAAAAACCCAGGTCGGTTCGATACCGAATAGGTTCTGGCCGTACTGGGCCATCCGGTTGTGAGACTGGATACGTTGGTCAAGAGCCAGCTTCTCAGCCGGGATTCCATTATAGACTAAGTTGATCGGCATATCCCGGAAGTGGCGATCCAGGAAGCGCAACTCCGATTCGATAAGGTCACCCACAGCGAAAACCCCATCACAGTAACGTGCCGCCTTGACCAGCGGATGCTTATAGTTTTCGAAAACGACAGGGAAGACTTCTTCCATGGTTTTCCCCTGCTGGGATGCACTATTCATCACGTTATAGAACATCGTCTCATGGCCCGGCGTCTTTTCTACTACTTCCCGGACGGATGCCACCTCGTGAGCATAGAAAATTGTTTGTGTACGTGGGAAATTGGCAAGAACAGCTTTTAATGCTGACGGGATGCCCATGTATTCATGGGCTAGTACAACCGTATCGGTCTGACCTGTTGCCCCGCCAATCGCTCGAAGTGCTTCCATACCCGGCTCGGCCAGGCGAATGTACTGCTCGTATTCCCAGATATGCTCGAATTTTTCGGACGGAACCGCGAATTTACTATACAACTTGCCCTTGAACAGATTCAGGCGATCTTTGTTGAAGTGGAAAACATCAACTAAAAGCACCTCGGCCTCGACCTCTTTGCCGTTATAGGGGTCGCCCACCTTGCGAGTGCCGTAGATAATACCGACATCGTAAGTCTTTTCGATCGGCATGAACTTGTCGCGCCAAGGCTCGGGACATATGCCGTCCATTGAACTGTATATAACCTTACCGTTTTCACCCAAACGGTGAGAAACAGGTCTATCGGTATCGAGAAGCGGCCCCAAGAGAATCGTACGATCAACTTCCCGGCTGTAGGATTCGGCGCTCATCAACCCATCGATAACCGCACCGATCCCACCGATCTTCTCTACTGCTTCGTGCGTAACATGCACAACGATCATGCCTGTACTCCTGCATGGGAACAAAATGCAACTATTACACTCTTCATCGACAAAATCTTAGTCCAACATAATCATTGCCTCGCAGGTTCTGTCGGTAACGCCACTTAAGCGGACAACTTAAGATGTTCCTGTGGATTCCGTTGCAATTTTTCCGGCGACAAAGTAATTACAATGGAATAAGAGGCTATTGTACCATTTGACCAAGTAAAAATCCGGAGAGTTCTGATGGACCTCATAGGCCAATCCAGCCCCGAAACCAAGCTAACCGACGAGCAAATCCAGCAGATTATTCATTCGGGCATCGATTCCATCGGACCCGACGGGAAGAAAATTCTCGTCCTCATCCCTGACAGCACACGAACTTGCCCCCTTCCGCTGGTGGTTCGCCAGTTGCACGCAGCTGCTGGGGGTAAGGCTGCCAAACTCGACTTCCTTATTGCACTCGGGACGCACCCGGCAATGACCGACCAGCAGATCGACAAGCTGCTTGGGGTTGAACCGGGAACACGCGCAGAGGTTCTACCCGGCTCGCAGGTATTCAACCATTGCTGGAAAGACCCTGACGCACTGGTCAAGATCGGCACCCTCACAGCCGAGAAGGTTTCAGAGATTTCCGGCGGCAAGTTTGCCATGGACGTCGACGTTACTATTAACAAGCTCATATTTGACTATGATATCGTCCTGATAGCCGGGCCGGTTTTCCCTCATGAGGTAGCAGGCTTTTCCGGCGGGGAAAAGTACTTCTTCCCGGGAATCTGCGGTGCGGAGCTACTGAATTTTTTCCACTGGCTTGGTGCAGTCATTACCAACCCGAAAATCATCGGCACCAAACGCACGCCGGTTCGGACAACCATTGAAGCTGCCGCTGACATGCTAACCGTAGAATGTTATGCCCTTTCGATGGTGGTTAAGGGCCATGACCTGGCGGGGCTGTACTTCGCAGACGTAAGACCGTCCTGGTCTGTGGCAGCTGACCTATCGGACAAAATCCACATCGTCTATGTCGACAAACCATTCGAATCGATTCTTTCCCGCGCTCCGGTGATGTACGACGATATATGGACCGCTGGCAAGTGTATGTACAAAATGGAGCCGGTCGTGGCAGATGGCGGAGAGCTGATCATATTCGCCCCGCACGTTACCGAAATATCCTACTCTCACGGGAAGATTATTGATGAGATAGGCTACCACTGCAGGGACTACTTCCTGGGTCAGTGGGACAAATTCAAGGACTACCCCTGGGGCGTACTGGCCCATTCAACGCACGTTCGCGGTATCGGCACTTACGAAAATGGGGTTGAAAACTGTCGCATCAAAGTTACCCTGGCCACCCAGATTCCCGAAGATAGATGCCTGAAGGTAAACATGGGCTATCGCGATCCAGGTTCTATTGATATCGCCCAATGGCAAGGCCGCCAAGACGAGGGCAGGCTTTACGTACCCAAGGCCGGCGAGATGCTTTACAAACTGCGCGACATGCCACAATGGCAGCGATTGGATTAGAAGCCATCCAATTTAAAGACGCTCGTGCGAATCTGCTCTTGACTTGAAACCTTCGTGTCAGTATAAGATTTGCCAAGTAATCAAACTTTGCAGGCAGAACTGATCGGTTGTAGCGAAATGCTACCCGCCTGAATTGTGCCGGCAGCAGTGATTATGTTCGAAACTGTCCCGGTTTTTTTGTGCGCCCTGTGCGCCCACAGTTACGTTGCGACGGCTCCCAAGCCAGTCCGCGAATTAAAAGGAGAAAATCGTATGGAACGTAGGATGTGTTATCGCCTTTGGTTGTTGATTGTAACGATGTGTTTGTGCGCTGTCGGGAATTCTGCGTGGGCCAGCCCCACCGGGTTGAACAACATCCCGACTACAGACTTCGTTCCCGTGAAAACCGTGGTCTTTCAGACGTGGCTGAACATGGCTGAAAACGCCAAGACTCAGCAATTCGTTGGGTTCAAGACTGGCGTTGTTGAAGGCTTGGAGGTCGGGATCGACTGGAAAGCAATCGGCGAGACGCACGGCCACGCAGAGCTGCAGGCCAAGTACACTTTTGACATCATGGGCGATTGGTGGAAAGGCGTCGTCGGCTTTGCCAACCTTACGGAGAATCGACAGCATAACGGAGACTTTTTTCCGTATGCCGCTATAAGTGTGGACCTGGAAGTATTCAGATTGCACTTCGGCTTTGCTCCACAGCCACACAACGAAGCCTTTTTTGCAGGGATCGATCGGACCCTGCTGTTTCTCAATCGAAACCTGCAACTCAAAGCCGATGCAATCCACATTAACGATAAGGAAGATGTGCTCTTTAGTGTGGGCTTTCTATACGAGTTCGGCCCGCAAGACGCCGCCGACCTACCATCCGAATCTGGAATCATGAGTATCCTGAATGAGATCACCAAGAATCTTATACTGGAAGCTTGGGTTTCGCTGCCGACTACGGGCGAGGAGGAAGTCTACACCCTAAAGCTTGACTACGTGATAAGCTTCTGACGTGAGCGGAGATGAACTGGGCCGGGACGGGCGGCCAGTGAACCTGCAAAAATCAGAGGCATAAATGAAAGCTGAATTGCCGGCCGAACGAGCGATCGTTGGGCTAGCACGCCGTGGTGAGCAACTGTAGTACAAGGTTACAAGTAGGTTAATTCCGGCGGCTGATTATTGGAGAATTGCAGGCAACAAAAGCATTTTGCGGTTAGCCGGCCCCGCAGCACTTTTTATATTTCTTGCCCGAACCGCACGAGCAAGGGTCGTTTCTCCCCGGAATAACGTCGGCCTTGATGGGCTCGACCTTCTCGGCCTGTTCGAGCATCTCCTGCTCTGACTCGATATCTTCTATGGATCGTGCTCGCTGGCCCAGATCGTTGAGTTGCTTTTTCTGCTGCTTTTTACTGAACCGATTGAATATCGAGTCTTTGGCCATTTCTGGGGCTTCTCCTGAACCAATAATATCATGCTGCCAGAGCGAAATCTGGCTCACTTGCAATATCGACCCTCAGCCGGCATGCCTGCAACACTTTTTTAAGTTCCTGCCAGAGTCGCTTGAACACAGGTCGCATCGGCTGTCTGTAGCGTCAGCCTAGTTGGCCCCACAGCACTTTTTATACTTCTTGCCGGAACCGCACGGACACGGATCATTTCGGCCGACTTTGGGCACGTCACGGATAATGGTCTTGATCTTCCGGGCCTCACCGGGAGGGCCTTCAGCGTCGGCTTCTTGGGTGAACTGATCGTAAGCGCTTAACTGCTCATGAACGAGGTTGGCGACCTGGTATACACTTGATACCTGTTCGCCGGCAGCGAGGCGAACCTTGAAGATCATCTCCGTAACCCTGTCAGCGATGCTTTCGAACATTTCCTGGAAAAGCCTCGCCCCTTCGCGTTTATAGGCGATACGTGGATCCTGCTCGGCATAGCTCCTCAGGCCAATGCCGCTTTTGAGATGGTCCATATCCAGCAGATGCTCGCGCCAGGCGGTATCTACAATCTGCAGGAGCACAAATCTCTCAAGTTCGGTCATCTCCCGCCTGAGGAAGTTCCGCCCAACTTCCATCAATCGGCCTAGAACATCGGAATCGAAATCCTCTTGCGATAGTTCTGTATCAAACCTTTCGGCAGCCAGTTTTATCGCAGCATCTGCCTCAGGGGTCTGACCTACTTTCGAAACGATAGCGTCTGAGAGATATTCATCGGATGTCCATTGACTTGAAAGTTTCAGCAGATCGGCCCGAATATCCTCGATCTTCCTACCTTGAAGTTGCCCAGGATCAATATCTGCCTCAAACTTGCGGTTTGCCCAGTCGGCAAGTCGCCCCAACGCATATACGTTCTCCGTGCCGGCCTGGGCGATGGTAAGGTCCAGAGCATAATCAACCGGGCACTCGACCTCCCTTTGCTGATAAGCAGCCTCGACCTTTTCGCCCAAGGTACGTTGGGCTGTTTCGGGATCACTTGTCAGTTCGTCATGATTGATAGTTATGCCGAACTTGCCTCGTGCCCATTCAGCTAGTGACTGTAATGCGTAATCGCCTTCGAGGTACCCTGCTACCCCACCTAAGTCCATAGCGTCGATTCTCTGGGATGCAGCTTCTATCAGGGCAGTCTCGACTTCGTCAGGCGACATCTTACGGAGTTGGTTTTGCGAAAGATTCACCCCAAACCGACTCATCGCCCAACTGCTCAGACCGCGAAGATCCCACTCATTTGAGGGGATATCCTCGCCCATGTACTCACCAAGGGTGATCGAAACAACTCCGACAATTTCATCCTTGGCCCGGCTGCGCAGGTCACGCTGAAGCTCGGGGAGGTCACCCATCGAATCGGCTCGAACCTGGTCGTCCCGCAAAGAAATCTGCAACTGCTGACGAGCCCACTCGGCGATGCAGCGTTTGACGTATCGGCCGTCGAGGTATTCTTCTACACTACCTGCAACGGATTGATGAACCATCTGGCGGACCATCTCGTGCAGATCCCGGCCTTCAAGAATTGCCTGCCGTTGCGAATAGAAGGTTCGACGTTGATAATCCATCACCTCGTCGTATTCGAGAAGGTTCTTGCGAATTTCAAAGTTACGCTGTTCGACCTTCTTCTGTGCCCGTTCAATGCCTTTGGATATACGTTTGTCTTCGATTGCGGCATCGCCCTGGAGGCCCAGCCAACCGAGAACCTTTAAAGTCCATTCACCGGCGAAAATCGCCATCAATTCATCGCGAATCGAAAGGAAGAACCTACTCGATCCCGGGTCGCCCTGCCTACCCGATCGGCCGCGAAGCTGGTTATCGATTCGCCGGGCCTCATGTCGTTCTGTGCCTACAATATGGAGGCCGCACGGAACATCGATATTACATTGCGTTCTGCCTCGTTCGGGAAACGCAGGATCAATCTTCGGTTTGAAGCAATGGGCACAATTGGTTGAAGGATCGTACTGGGTGCAATGAATGCAGCATTTATTCGTCCCGAGCGGAAAGAGTTCTTCGGAGGTCAGGCCTAATTCACTGAACTTCTGGGCTGGTGGGACATGGCAATTTGGCCAGACTACTCCGGGCCCAAGTTTAATGTCAGTTCCGCGCCCTGCCATGTTCGTAGCAATCGTTACATTGCCGACGAACTCCTTTGACCCCTTCTTCAGTAGCCTCTGCTGGCCTGCCTGGAGAACAATATCAGCTTCTCTGCCTGCATTTTCAGGCCTGGCGTTTAGCACTTCATGCTCAATGCCGTAAGTCCGGGTAAGCATGGCCGAGAGCTTCTCTGATTTTTCAATGCTGGTCGTACCAACCAGAATCGGCCTGCCCAGCTTGGAGTAGTGGTTAACTTCTTCAACGATAGCTTCGAATTTGGCTTCGGTATCGGCATAGATACGGTCGTTGTGATCGACTCGATTGACCGGCCTATGAGTCTGTACTGCCACGACGTCGAGGCTGAAGATTTTCATAAACTCATCTGCCTCGGTCATGGCTGTACCTGTCATGCCCGAAAGCTTTTTGTACATTTTAAAGAAGTTCTGCAGCGTAACAGTTGCTTCGGTCTGTGTCTCTCGTTTGATCTGGACGTGTTCTTTTGCTTCTGCTGCCTGGTGAAGGCCATCGGACCACTGCCTGCCTGGAAGAAGTCGGCCGGTAAATTCATCAACGATCACTACGGTTCCGTCTTGGACTACATAATCTTTATCTTTCTCATAAACCAGGTGAGCGCGGAGCGATTGCTCTACAAGATGGGGCCAGTCCATGTTCGCACCGACATAAAAACTGCCGACCCCGGCTATGTCCTGGGCGGCACCAACGCCATCGTGGGTCATGTGAACCGATTTTCGGTCGAGTTCAATCTCGTAGAATTGGACTCGCCGTTGGAGGTCAGCCTCCCCCTGGGCAAGTTGATCCTGCGCGTCAGAAAGCTTCTTTTTGACAGCCTCGCCGTCACTGGATTTAGACGCCTCACCTTCAAGTGCCTTCATCTGACGCTTGAGGGATTCAACTTTATTGTTGGCCCGATCCCAGTCGCGGTTTCGACTGATAAGCTCTCGGGCGACACCATCTGCCTGGGCGTATCGGCCTGATTCTCCATGGGCTAGCCCTGAGATAATCAGCGGGGTTCTCGCCTCGTCAATCAGGATGTTATCGACCTCATCGATAATGGCGAAGTCGAGTGAACCTTGGACCTGATCCGCTGCCGAGGATTTCATATTGTCACGTAAGTAGTCGAACCCAAACTCACTGGGCGTACCGTAAGTTATATCGCACCCATAAGCTTCCCGCCTGGTCTGGTTTCCCTCGCCATAAGCCGGCATGTCGGATTGGATATAACCAACAGTTATGCCAAGCAGCTCGAATACGGGCCTGGCCAGTTCAGCGTCACGTTTTACAAGATAATCGTTGGTGGTAACTACGTGGGCTTTCATTCCCTCAAGGATGGCCATGAAAATGGCGGGGTAACAAGAAAAGGTCTTGCCCTCACCGGTAGCCTCCTCGGTAATCCAGCCGTTATCGAGAATCATCCCCGCAACCAATTGGACATCAAAATGGCGGATATTGATCCCCCGCCAGCTGGCTTCGCGAACCAGGGCAAAGGCTTCAGACCGGATTTGATCCCTTTGGGCCCCACCTGCCAGGCGAGACCGAAGATCATCCGCATAGGTGCGCATCTGATCGTCAGTCAGTTCCCGCATCTTTGGCTCGAGCGGGTTCATCTGCTGGGTGACGATTTCCAGTCTCGCGCGGACGATGCGCTCATTTCGGCTGCCGCCCATAACCTTAATCAGAAGTTTACTTAAAAGACCGAACATGGATTCTCGCTTCAATCATGCGTCACTAATCTCTGGACAGTTCCTTCTGTGCCGGATCAGTAACGATCTTAAGTTAATTATTAACTAGAAGTCATCTCAAAACCTGCTTTGTAGGCGAGAGCGAGAGGTTTTTCCGAGCTGGCAAGGAGCGGAAACGATGTCGAATCAATGCGATTCGTCGAGTTTTCGCGACGCAGCCAGGCGAAAAAAGATCCGCTCGTAGCTCAAATTGAGGTTTTGGTGTGGCTTCTCATACACAGTATCCCACGATTTTGTGCCGGCCGGTCAAGACTGACGGCTTTGCGGGCATGAAACCTGTATCGACGAAACATCCAGCCATTCTTGCCACAAAAGGCCCGGATTCCATATCAAATCGGCCAAGCGGAACAAAGGTCTAGCCGCCCTACAATTTGTAAACCTCCAAAACCTAGATTGACTGGAAGACAAACTTACTTGACCAACCTATTTATAATTACTTACATTGCTGTAAGACAATCCATTTTGGGGACTTATCATGAACAATGAAAAAGCTTTAGGCCTGGGTCTTATCGGCTGTGGCGATTTCGGCAAATTCTGTCTGGAAGCTTTCAAATCGATGGACCAGGTAAAAATTGTCGCCGTAGCTGATATAGTTGAATCTTCGGCAGACCGGCTGGGAAAATTGTTCGGCGTCAAGACTTACTACGAGTCCAAGGAGCTGATCGACGATCCGAATGTCAAAATCGTCCACGTAGCCACTCCACCGTCAACGCATCATGATTTAGCAATGACTGCAATAAAATCGGGCAAGCATGTACTTTGTGAAAAGCCCCTGGCAATCAACATTACTGATGGGGTCGAAATCCTCAACGCAGCAAAGGCGGCTGAACTTATCGCGCCGGTTAATTTCGTTCTTAGATATAACCAGGTCACAGCCGCAGCCAAGGCTGTTATAGATTCAGGCGTACTGGGGCAGGCCCTGGCGGCCCGGCTGAATAACTGTGCAACTGATGCTTTACTCGGCGAGGACCATTGGTTTTGGAAAAAAGAAATCTCCGGCGGCATTTTCGTAGAACATGGTGTACATTTTTTCGATCTATATCATCACTTGCTGGGCCCGGGGGAGGTTATCAGCGCCCACACTGAAACTCGCCCGCCGACAAATTCAATTGAGGATCGAGTTACCTGCATAGTTCGTCACGATAACTCAGCGGTAGTAAGTCACTACCACAGCTTCGATCAAATTCACGCGATGGATAGAACCGACCACAGGCTAATTTTTGAAATGGGTGATATGAGGATTAAAGGCTGGATTCCTCTTACCCTCCGGGTCGATGCGATGGTTGACCAGGCTGGGGTTGACCGGCTAATCGCGTGCTGTCCGGGCTGTGAGGTTCGGACTATAAAAACATTCGAAGGCCCTGCCGCCCACACCGCCGGACGCGGTAAACAATACATTCTCGACAGGCGGATCAGTCTGACCTTCACACCATCAACCGATAAGGGTGCAGTATATTTAGAATCAACCCGCTCGCTCCTAGCAGACCAGATAGCCTATATTCATGATCGCAATCATGTTCGGGTCGTAAGCGAGGACAACGGCCTGGCCGCACTGAAATTCGCACAGACCGCCCGCGAAATGGCTGACAAAAGCTAACTGATCCGCCCATATCTTCGGCTTGAGCATGCATACAATATCAATGGAAGGTCCCCGGAGGGAGGGGCGAGGGGTTTTTTAATTTGTAACGTTCAATCGAAAGGGTCTGATCATGATGGCTTCGGAGTGCATGACAAAGGGAGAGTTGTGGTGCTGTCAGGAAAGCACTTCAGCCAAAGAAGTTGCCCAACTGATGGCTGAGCATGAAATTGGAGCAGTTCCTGTGTTAGACTCACAGGGGAAAGTCACAGGTATAATAACTGACAGGGATTTAGCTTGCCGGCTGGTAGCCAAGGCGGGCACATCGGATACGCCGGCATGCGAGATAATGTCTTCTCATGTCCATAGCGTCGAACCGGAGACGGATATCCGTGAGGTTGAAGCAATGATGGAACGGTATAAGATCCTGCGGATACCGGTAACGGATCAAAACGATCGGATGCTGGGCTTTATCTCGCTATCGGATATTGCCCACCTGTGCCGCAACCTGCAGGAAGAGCATGAGCTTGTAACCGTTTATGAGACCATCATGGCACACTGACATAACCAGGGCCAAAAACATGTAAGGCATTAGGGCTGAGGGGGCATTGCTTGGCTAGGCCAGGCTTTGAGAGGTGGGGCTATTGTCTTACTTCGGCGCTGCCGGTATCGTTTGAGTTTAAGACAGCTAAGTGATCCTTTGCGTCCTGGCTAGGGGGGCTTCGGCGCTTCAAGGCGAGTCTACACCGCAAAAATCCTCCGCCTTTCTCAAGACATGCCGCTAGTGATCGAAATCGTCGACAGCAAGGAAAAGATCGACGAACTACTGCCGGCCCTCGATGAAATGGTCACCGAAGGCCTTGTCACTCTTGAACGGGTTCAAATTATATAGTATCGTTCCCGGACCAAGTGAGTTTGTAACCGAACCATAATCAACCCAACCGGCAGGAGTGATTTACGTGGCACTTAACGGAATTGATCATATCTACCTGGAAGACCCACAGGCACTTGCTTTTACTTCTTTAGTTAAGCGAGGCGATACGCTCTGGTGCGGCCAGACCGGCGGGAGATATTGCCTGGTCCCCTTTGACCTGCAAACCAAACAGTTCGGCCAGCCCGTGGACATCTTCCCATGGGTCGACGAGGAGCCGCAAATTGTCCTCCGCAAGATCCACAACGGAATGGGAATGCTTGATGACGGCAGGCTGGTTATTGGCGAGGGGATCCTGTTCAGTTGGGATGGCATACCGTTCCAATTTAATGAGGATCCGTCAAGTTCGGTTTCGCAACGACGAAGAAAAAAAGTCGGTGTGGGCCCCCTGCCGCTCGATCAAATCCAGCCGACTGACTTATCTACTTTTGACATGCGTTGGCTGACCGGTGGGAAGATACAGATCTTCAACCCCGATACTGGCGAGATTGCCCCCCTCGGCCAGATACAACCGTTCAATTACGTCCAATCATTGGTCGTCGATTCAAAGGCCCATCGCGCCTACGGCCACACGTTAGGCGATTGTCACTTCTTCGTCGCTGATCTTCATACTGGCGAGGTTCAAGACCATGGCAAGATTTCCAGATTCGCTTTCCATAACCTTATTATCGCACCTGATGGAGTGGTATTCGGTGCGTGGATTGACGGCCATTGCGCCGAAAAACTGCGCGTTCTAAGGTTCGACCCGGCCAAGGGTTTCCTGGAAAGGCTCGAAACGCCCTATCTGGATGATCCCGGCCCGAAGGTCCACGGCAATCAGGGAATCGATCAATGGCTCGTCCATTCCAGCGGCGATATCTACGTAGGAATGGCCGGTAACGGCATGCTGTATAAATTTGACCCTGCGAGCCTGGAATTGAGTCCAATCGGCATCGCCGGCGAGGGCGGGAGGGTTACAACTCTCGACGAGGACGATCAAGGCAGGGTAATTTTCACCGGGGGCCTGCCTTTGATGCATGTCGGACGTTTCGACCCTAAGACCGGCAAGTTAGAAGACCTGGGCCCGATCACGGATAAATACGAACAGGTCTACTTCCACGGCAGTGCTATCGACGACGGCAAACTCTACCTGGCTGAGACCGACTCGGGCATAGCCACACTATGGGAAGTGCCCCTACCGGCCTGAGAAACTCGCCGACAAGGGCACGTTGCTGATCTATTTCACGGCTGGGATATCGGGATCAAACCAACCCGACCTGAAAGTCGCCGGAAAGGAATGAATCGGCTACTGTCTCAAGGTTCTTCCAGATATCCTTGGTTGCTGTAATCTTTAATGTCCCGATCCTATCCGCTGCCAGACCAAAAGGCGTTCCAGTTAATCCAGGGGTGAAATTGACAAGGCTGACCGTGCCCATATCACCTGCAGCAGCTATGTTACTGTTTGTGAAATAGTAAGAAAGCGGCTGAGACGTTTTACCTGTTATGGTGAAATTGTAGATGTTAGCTATTAGCGAGTTATCTGCCAGGTAAAGATCAACCGAGGGATCGGGAAGATCCCATACTGAATCGACCGCACCAGCAGGTAATTCATCGCGCTCGGTAACCGGTCCGGCAAAAACGGTAGAGTCTATCATCGCCCCAGCCCGGATCGATTTAATATGGCCTGTGGTCTTAATCCGGCTATCAGAAATAACGTTCTTAACGACCAGATTGCCGATGGCGTTGATAGACTTATGAGGCATTTGCGAAGCCGTAATGCTCGTTTCGGTAAGATGGCCCTTGATCAGAATGTTGAAAAAGCTTCTTGCCGACCAATCCGCGTCTTGCAGATTACCGGCAATCCTTACGTAACTTACAACCCCAACGATGTCCAGATCAGCGGTAAAACTTGTAGCTTTGTTAGTTGTAATCCGACTGACATTTGAAGCGGCCAACTCACCACCGTCCCAAGTCCAGGCCTTTACAGTTCCTACCCCACCCGTGGCGGCGTCTATTGTGGTGTTCTCGATGTTGCCATTTACATTGAGCTTACCCAGGGCTGTTGCCGATCGGCCGTAACTGCCAGTCAGTTCGATTGTGGCGTTGGCCAATTTGCCTGAATTGACCACATTTCGCTGGCGTCTGGTAGACATCGAGTGGATCGCATTGGCTTCGATCCTTCCTTCAATCCACTGGGATATCTGGAAATTGTATATATCACCATCTGCTACGATATCGGTGTAGAAAGTGTTATCGTCATTGTCGGGATCATCGTCGTCAGGATTAGCAACGGCCTCGGTTGAATCAACAGCCCCCAGCTTTAGGGTCTTAATATCGCCGGTGCAGGTTAATTTCCAGTTTGACACATCGCCTTTGATAATTATGGTTCGAGCGTCCCCGACGATTTCCCAGAAATAATTCTTATCGTTTGACTCGGCCTCGTCACCGTCATCGCCAATGATGGATCCGGCAATGATCGCATTTGACAGTGTATATTTTGGCGCACCTGCACCGGTCAATCCCAGGTTCGTATGGAATCGGCCATCCGCATTATCGCCTCGTCCATTGATATTGAGTCTATTGATGAAGCCAGCGTTTATCGCCCCGCCCTCCCACTGGCCCATGATAATTGTCCCGATCCCCCGAAGAACATCGATGGTCGCATCGCTTGCCCAGCCGGCCTTTAGGATCTTGATGGACATGTACTTTTTCCTCTCGTACGAGGTCGCTGTAATATCAGCGGACAGTTCACCATGGGTCTTTATTGTACCGAAACCGCCTGCTTCCATTGTTCCTTCCATTGAGGCGAAAGCATAAAACGTATCAATACCACCTGTTACGTTGATATCCAGACTCGCTCCGGTGGAATTTGCCTTGATCAGCCTTACGCTACCGGCCATGGTCGACTGACCCGAAGCGTTGAACATTTCCCCGGCAATTATAAGAGTATCGATGGAGTAGGCATTTCTTCCGCGGATGTAGTAGCTTGAAAAAACAAGCGTCGCGCCAAAATCGCCTGCCAACTGATCCCTCACGCTGCCCTTGCTGCGTATCTTCCTGACCCACTTTGTCTGTATCTCACCTGCATCCCACTGGGCAACTTCGATTTGCTTAATCCCACCGGAAGTGGCTGTGATGCTGGCTGTTGTGACCTTGCCGGAAATAAACAAGTTCTCCAGGGCGTACGACCATCTTGGATGATATTTGTAACTGGACAGGTCCAGATCCGCCCCAAAGTCGCCTCGAATACTCCTTTTCACGTCGCCTTTAATCCTTACAGTCTTTATCCAGGGCGCCGAAATTTCGCCATCTTCCCAACTTGTTGCAGTCAGCGTTGAAATCGGAATCTGCTTGATTTCCATCACGCAGTTTTCGACTTGGTCAAAAGTGATGTTGGTAGTATATTTCGCACCCACGGCCGAGTTGCTATCGTTGATGGTGATCTCGGTATCATCGAGAAGATCATCCAATACCAGTCTGCCGAGTTTGCCATCGACATTGATCTCAGCTGTGGGCTCATCTTCTACTACACTGCGGAGATCGGTGGTCTTGCCTGTCAATGCTGCAAGAGGTCCATGAACTTCAATTTTTTGAATGGTCGTCTCTACGCCGGCTGCGGTCGTAATAGTCAGGTATGAGGACCCCGTCGTACCTACAACATCGACCAGAGAAGGAAAGAGATTGCCATCAAAATCTACTTCGAAATAGACCTCGCCCGCACCCGGCCCTGACAGGGCTATGCGAACTTCATTGTCATTACTATCGGTGTAGATGGCCGGGGCGCCACTGCCGAACGAAAGAACAGTTGGCCTGCCCTGAATAATGCTCTGGGTTATAAAACCAAAGGAATATCTATCCTCGACACCACCACCAGCCAGCGATCTAAAAGCGTCTTCGCCGCTTATAAGTGAAAGAGCATAAATGTCATTTTGATCCAGGCCTTTATATGCCAGATGAAGTGTGGAACTGGCCGAGTCATAGTGGAAGTAATCATTATCTTCATCAAATACAACCGGGCCTGCCCCTCCTAGAAGTTCCACATCGCTTGGATCAAGTGAGTCTTCATACAGTGATCGACTGAATTGAAAAGAAAACCTCAGCGTACCTGAAGGAATTACGTCCTGATCCTCGACCGACGATGAAATAACCGTAACCGGGTCGGTATATTCAAAACTGGATGAAAAGGCAACGATTCCAACCCCACGGTCATCAGCCATCGCTGCGGCTGCAATTTCTAGCGTATAAGAGCTCTGAACAAGGCCAGCGGGAAGCGTAAAGGTTACCTGATTCCCGCTTACTGTTACGTTA
>SDBT01007538.1_pt1 | contig 17888 bp, 16 predicted proteins | sample 2277101 | NCBI WGS metagenome assembly SDBT01 (sample SAMN10404973, study PRJNA504765) | marine sediment metagenome | isolation source: marine sediment core GS10_PC15, 103 cmbsf | place: Arctic Ocean: Southern Knipovich Ridge | collected 2010 | reverse complement strand
CGCATCTGGGAGTTAATTGATGGTAAAATAAAAGTTGGGGGAATAAAAGAAAAGATTATTGAAGAATTTGAAGTAACGCCTGAAGAAGCTGAAAAAGATCTCGTAGAACATCTACAGCAATTGGAGGAGATAAAAGCTATAACAGAAGGCTAAGAATTATGGGATGTCCTCACATACCGAAAATCAGCTATACTGAGTTTTCCAAACGCATCTATGAGAAGGTCAGTGCTGAAAGAATTCCATACAGCGGAGTGATCGAACTCTCGTTTCGATGTAACGTTAACTGTGTGCATTGCTATATATCTCATGCACCGGAGGGAAAGGAACTCTCCTTAGGAGAAATCCGTGATATTTTAGATGCAATCGCCGGCGAAGGTTGTCTTTTCCTGCTAATCACCGGAGGTGAACCATTAATTCGAAAAGATTTTCTTGATATCTATAAATATGCCAAGAAAAAGGGGTTTATCATCACCCTGTTTACCAATGGAACCCTTATTACGGATGAGATTGCCGATTACCTCAAAGAATGGCCTCCTGATAAAGTAGAGATAACACTTCACGGAATAACCAAGGAAACCTATGAAAAAATAACAGGAATTAAAGGCTCTTTCGAGAAGTGTATGAATGGTATAAACCTGCTTATGGAAAGGAAGATTCCCCTTGGTCTCAAGACAGTGGTAATGACCCTGAACAAAGATGAGATGGGAAAGATAAAGGAACATGTCGAAGAACTGGGACTGGATTTCAGGTTTGACCCAATGATAGATGCCGGGATAGAAGGCAATAAAAAGCCTTTGAGGGTGAGGATATCTCCTGAAGAAGTCGTGAAATTAGATATAGAGGATGAAGAAAGGTCCAAAGAGTGGATAGAATTCTGCGATAAGTTTTGGGAACCTGTTCAATCCGGAAAACTTTACAATTGCGGGGCTGGATTGAATTCATTTCATATCGATCCCTATGGGAAGATGAGCGTATGTACTATGTCCCGTTACCCGGATTATGATCTTCGCCACGGCTCTTTTCAGGATGGATATTACAATTTCTTCCCAAAGGTTCTATCCCAAAAACTTAAGGATGAACAAAACAAGTGCAACCAATGTGAAATGATCTCGCTCTGCGGTCAATGCCCGGGATTGGCTCAACTGGAAAGCGGTGACCAGGAAAAACCCGTAGATTTTCTCTGCAGAGTGGCACACCTGAGGGCAGCAGCGTTTAAAAAGGAGGTGAACGACAATGGAGAAAAAGCAATATCAAAAGCCGCAGTTAAAGGCGGTCAATTTGAGAATAACTGAGTCGGTTTTGACAGGTTGTAAAACGGCCATAAGAACATCTCAGCCAGGCCACTCAAATAAGGCTTGCAATGCTTCTCCTGCCGGAAGCAGATGTAGTACCGATGTCGGATCGTAGTCCTCAGCAGCCTGAGTGTTCTTTGCAGAGTGTGAAAGGGGTGGAGGTGTTATGTCCGATAAAAAGTCCCTATCAAAGGGAGTAAAAATAGGGATTGCGGGTATAGTGGTCTCCGTTGTTCCTGAGGGTGCTTTTCCTGGTTTTGGGTTCGATGATGCTTATAGAAATTTCATCACCGAGGGTGAGCCTGGAGTAATTCTGCGCTTGCATTATGGTAAGCTCACTAATGGCTTTGACTTTGGAGAGAAGATTTTTGATTCCGGCAGCACTTGGAGCTTTCACCGCAGAAATGAAAATTACATTTTGCGTATTTCCTACTCCAGCGAAAACTCAACTCCTGACAGAATAGTAATCTTAGAGCCGGATTTCAGGTCGGGCGATGTCTATATTCCCGATCGTCGGTCTAACGAACCTATAACTTTAAACCCTCTTCTGTATCCACTTGCTGAACTCCTGATGATAAATCTTCTTTCTCAAGGAAGGGGTGTTCTCACCCATAGCTGCGGCATAGATAATCATGGGAAAGGAATGCTTTTTGCCGGCGAGTCCGGTGCCGGGAAAAGCACTTTGTCTAATCTCTGGAAGGATAAAAAAGATGTCACTGTATTGAGTGACGATCGGATAATCATTCGCAGGATTGATGGTCGCTTCTGGATGTACGGTACTCCCTGGCACGGAGATGCCAAAGTATCTTCCCCTGAAAAAGCGCCCCTGGAGAAGATTTTCTTTCTCGATCACGCAAAAAAGAATTCAATCAAAAAGATGACTCCGATAGAGGCCGCCTCCCGCTTAATGGTCTGTTCATTTCCCACTTTCTGGGATAAAAAAGGGATGGAATTTACGTTGGAATTTATTGATAAATTAGTAACGGAAGTTCCTTGTTATGAACTGGGATTTGTGCCCGACAAAACAGTTATCGACTTTGTAAAAAATATTTAAGCAAGTGAAAACTTCCATCCTTTTAAGCAACCCTGATTTATTAGAACTAAGCCGCAACCTCATTGAAAGGGACGTATCCATCCGTTTCCGGGCAAAGGGCTTCAGCATGCGGCCTTTTATTCAAGATGGAGATCTGATTACTGTAAGCCCTCTGCAAAATTCGCCTGTTAAAGTCGGTGATGTGGTTTTATATAAGACTTTGGATGATCAGGTTATAGTACATCGCGTGATCCGGAAAACAATAAAGGGCAGCGAAACGGTATTTTTCATTAAAGGTGATGCCAACTTAAGCCGGCCTGAAGAAGCAGACAGAAAAAGAGTTCTGGGCAGAGTCGTCGCCATTGAAAGAAACAGGCGAAAAAGAAAATTAGACACAAAACTTTATCGTATAATCGGTTTGTTCTTTGCCCTGCTATCCCCATTCAGCCGGTGGATTTACCCGCTGGGAAGTAAAGTGAAGCACAAAGGGCGTAAACATCTGGGCATTATTTTGGAGAAGATTCAAAGTTTTAAGCTTTACGGTTTGTTAGCCAAAAAATTGATGAAAAAAAATATTCACTATCAAATCAAGGATTCTGAAGACTTTGTATATCAGCTCGTGGCGAAGCATAAAGATATGGTTATCGGCGGTGTAACTCTCTCCGAGTTTCAAGAAAGTAACTATCCATATACGGGCTGGTGGCTTTTTGGCATGAAGATAAATTGGCGCTATCGGAGAATGAGAATTGGCGAGAAATTGACAAAGATGGCTGCGGATATAGCAGCAAAACATGGCGCTTCAGAAATTAAGCTTCTGGTCTTTGAGGATGCCAAACCTGCAAACAATCTTTATCGAAAATCAGGGTTCCGCCAAATTTCCGTTCCTGAATTGAACGAACAACTTCAAGAAGAGGCTAAAAAAACTTCACGCCTGCGAATTATTCTGGCAAAGGATATCAAATCCTGAAAAAATGGAAACACTGGTTATAGCAGTTCTCATAAATATATTCCGATTGGTTATAAATATATTAGCTGTATTCGAACGAACCATTTTGATAATTTTGTAAACGTTCTTGGCGAAGTGAAGCGTAAAAATTGAAGCTGTCTGAGTCCCGAAGCAAAGCGAGGTCGAGTTCTTTAATTTTAGCGGAACAAGCCTTAGAAACGTTCAAAATGATCAAACCTATGAGAGAGAATATTGCTAATATATTTAAACGGAACATTATTCTGATAAACACTATAATAAGGGGAAAGCCAATTGACCTGGACAAATGAAGATCAATTACTGCTTTACTGCTGCAGAACAAAAAACGGCGATCCTTCAGTAATACGGAATATTGATTGGAATATTTTTCTGAAAAAGGCGAGAGACGAAGGTATATCGCCTCTGGTTTTCAGCCGTCTTTCCGAACTTGCAGAACATTATGATATCCCAGAATATGTAAGAAAAGATCTGGAAAAAGATTACTACCTGAGCGCCACAAAAAATGCCCTCATCTTTGAAGAGCTTAAAAAGGTGCTCGGTCTGTTTAATCAGAGGAAGATTCAGGTAATTGTGATGAAAGGGGCAGCATTGGCCGAAACGGCATATGGCAATCTGGCGCTGCGCCCCATGTCGGATGTTGACCTCCTTGTAAAAAAGGAAAATCTTCATCAGATAGATGAACTGTTAAAAAAACTGGGTTATTCCCCGGCGGATCGATCTGTTGACGATGTTGATTTTACCTCAACCTACCTGACAACACTCGATTACAGAAACCCCGCCAAAAACTCCCCCTCTTTTCATATACACTGGCACTTTGTCAATTCAACAATTCCCAACGAATCGTATATCGGATACATCAAAATGGATGATGTCTGGCGTGATGCTGTAAGGACAAATATCGCAGATATTGAAACATGGGTTATGGCTCCCCATCATCTCTTAATACACCTGTCGGAACACGCCCTCCGGGTGACCCACTCTCTCAGCAGGCTCAGCTATTTCTGTGATATTGACAGAGCCATCAATTATTATGGAAAAGATCTTGATTGGAACCTTCTGATTCAAGATAGCCTCAGATTCAACCTGAGCAAAATGGTCTATACAACCCTCTATTTTTCGCATTATTTTATTAAAGCTAAAGTCCCGGAAGATGTTTTACTGAAATTGAGGCCTGAAAGATTCGGCATTCCTGAAAAGATCTTCATGCGCAAAGCTGCAGAAAACAAACGCACCCCCGGCATGAGCTATCTGATACATTTATCCATGAATAAAGGGCTGGCAAAAAAACTGAAGTTCGTGGGAAGGACACTATTCCCACCAAAAGATATTCTGGCCCAGAGAAGCTATATTTCCAGGTCCGATATGAATTACAGGTATTATCTTAACCGAATCAGGGAAGTTCTCTCGCGTGTTTTGCAAATTACTTAACTCAAATCCCGTTCGGCATCTTTAATGATCTTGGAATCGATAACCTTTGTATTTGAAATAAATCCAGCCATAAGGCTCATATCACAAATGTTGTTTATTGTCCTTGGTATCCCCTTTGAATATTCGTATATCTCATCCAACGCCTGCCGGTTAATTATATCGTTAGCCGAACCGGCCTCCTTCAAACGAAACTTTACATATTCCAATGTTTCATCATGACTGAGTGGGGTCAGATGATATCTCATCGCGATCCTCTGGTCTAGCTGTTTCATCTCCTTAATAATTAACTTCAACTCCGGCTGGCCGAGCAATATTATTGTTAACAAAAATTTATCATTTAACTGAAAATTTAATAATAAACGAATCTCTTCAAGGATTTCTTTTGATGTTAAATGGGCTTCATCAAATATCAGCACGGTGGTTTTATTGTCGCGAAGATTTTCCAGCGCTTTATCATTTAATAACTTTAAAAGATCCGATTTGTATAAATCCTTATCGGGTTTGACTCCCAAACTATACAGAATTTCCCTTAAAAAATCGATAGTATCGGGAATTGAATTGACCATTAGTCCAATATCGAACTTAGAGTTTTTAATTTGATCTATTAATACTCTGCTTAAGGTTGTCTTTCCAGTTCCTATCTCTCCGGTAATCAAAATGATGCCCTTGTTTCTTCTGACCGCATACAAAAGCCTTGCCAGCGCCTCGCTATGGGCAGACGAATAATACATGAAATCCGGATCAGGAACATTGTCAAAAGGAAATTTTTTAAGGCCCCAGTATTCTAAATACATCTTTTTTTATCAATCCTTCAATGGCTGTGCAAATCGGTGCTAAAGTCTTACCGTAAATTTCCAGATAAGCAACTAATTTAAGTTGAATTAGCAAATAAAGTCAATCTTTTTTTAAAAAAGTATTATGCCGCCCGGAATATTCTATAATAGAAATAATTATCGTTATTAAAAAAGCCTGAAAGACAAGAAGCATCCCGTCGACAGGCCTTGCATTTCTCAGAGCGACAGCGCTGATGCTAAGAGTTGCGCACAACAAATAGATTAAAAACACCGCTTTTCTTTTGTCGCCAAGAAGTGCGTGCATTCTGTGGTGCAGGTGGTCTTTGCCCACGTAATCTATCCACTCCCTGAAATTCTTTACTTTGCCGGTAAGAATTCTCTCTGCTGTAATGTAAGCCATGTCGAATATCAGAATCCAGAAAATCAAAACAGGCGCTGAAAAAGATACAATCGGGTTGTTATCAGCCCAGTCGCCTTTGACGGCTAAAGCAGCCAGGATAAATCCCAAAAATGTGCTTCCGGCATCACCTAAGAAAATAGAGGCCGGCTCTTTGAACCTGAAGTTGAAAGGAAGGAAGCCAAGACAGCTTCCCAGCATGGCAACAGCGATCCATCCCATAAATGGCTGGTTAGTCTGAAATGCTACAATTCCCATAAAAAAAGCAATTATAGCGCTAACACCCGCTGCCAGTCCGTCCATTCCGTCGATAAAATTCATTGCATTGGTAATGCCCACAATCCAGATAATGGTAAAAATAAAGTTCAACCAGTATCCCCAGTATGTCTTTGGAGGAAATAAATCTAATATAATTCCATGATAAATTAAAACAAGCACCACAAAGATCTGCGCCAGGAGCTTTAACCTGGCCGACATGCCACTGTAGTCATCTGCCAGACTCACCAGAAAAACAAATATACCTCCGTAAAGGAGCACGATAATATCTCTTTCAAGTATCATGTTTGCCAGAAGAGCCGATATGAAAGCAATGACAATTGCTCCTCCGCCAAGCAGAGGGACGCTCTTTTCATGAATTTTTCTCCTTCCAGGCATATCAACGATATTCAATTTCAAGGCGATAAGCCTCATCACAGGTGTTAATATATATGAAATGAGGAGAGAAAAGAGAAAAATATAGAGCCATCTTAACCCCAGCTCAACAAAGAGAGAACGAAAATATGGCACTAAAAGGAGACAAAAAACAATACTTACAAGATACCATAAAATTCTTTTAGAGGATATTTTTTGAAATTTGATCAATTGCATCAGAGGGAAACCAGTCCTTCAGTAATTCTATTGACCTCTTCATCCCTCAAAGAAGGATAAATCGGTATGGATACCGCCTTGTTCCATATTTCTTCCGTAACAGGATATCCGGATAACCCAAGGTATCTATGTAGAGGTTTAAATACAGGTCTTTTGCATTCGATTCCCTTTCTTTTCATTTCTTTAATAAATCCGGATGCATTATCAAGGAGCAAGACGTACCGGTAATAAATATGTTTTCGTTCCCCTGAAACTTCTGGAATTGAAAAAGTTTTTTTCTGCAACGTACTGTTGTAAAGATCAGCAATCTTTCTTCTCCTCTCAATAAATGAGGAAACTTTTTTCAACTGGCTTATCCCGAGTGCAGCCTGAATATCGGTCATTTTATAGTTATACCTTACTGAATACAAATCCTTCTCATCATAATCTCTCAACTCTCTGATAATCTTGCTAAGTCCGTCATCATCAGAGAGAACCATCCCGCCTTCTCCTGTAGCAAGCATTTTCGTAGCATAAAAGGAAAATATAGAACAAACCCCAAAAGTTCCGGTATAATGATCTTGATACAAAGCCCCTATTGATTGTGCGCAGTCTTCAATAACCGGAATCCCAAAGGATATAATTCTATCGATTTCCGCTGCAAGACCGAACATGTGTGGAACTATGATTGCCCTTGTCTTTTTTGTTATCCTTTTTTTCAGATCGTCTGCATCTATATTGAAGGTAGAACGATTGATATCAGCGATAACCGGAACGGCATTTACGTACATAACAGCATTAAGAATGGCGGGGCAAACATAACTGGGGATAATAACCTCATCCTCCCTTCCTATTCCAAGGGCGATCAGGGAAAGATGAATGGCAGCGGTGCCGGAACTGACGGCAACGCCGTTTTTTAAACCGATAAAAGAAGAGAGATTTTCTTCAAACCTGACAACCTGTTCACCCTGAACCAGCATGCCTGATTTCATAACATTCATAACATGCCTGTAATCGTCCTGATCCAGGGTCGGTCTGGAATGAGAAATCATAGATCACCTTGCCAAAGTTAATATATATTCACAAATAATCTAAGAGGAATAAATCCCTCTGCCAAAACCACCCTTCCCTGGATTCCTCTAAAGACAGCCGTGGATTTTGCTATATCTGTTATCGACAATTTTTCAATATTCGTTTTCATAACCTGTGACTTATGAGCCAGCAGCGAGGCAATTTTACCATCCATCGTATCCTTAATATTCACAAATACGGAGGGAGAAAAATTTTGAGTGGTGGGCACTTCATAGAAAAGAACATTTTTTGTATATCTTGTAGCGGAAACAGCGGCTTTGGATAATGCTCTGTGATCTTGATGCGTATCGTCGCCATAGTTTACAAAGACGAAATCCGGTTTTATTTTTTTCAAAAAAACTTCAATATCAGAAACCATCTTGTTCATATCAGTGATAAGCCGGGTGTCTTTGTATCCGCCCCAAATTAAGTCTTTGGCTTTCATGATCTCTGCAGACACGGCCTGCTCTTCTTTTCTTACCTGGCCCTCTCCACCCATATCTCCCGGCGTCATAACAAGGAAATAGAGATCATGACCGGAATTCACATATTTCAAAAGAGTGCCGGCGCAACCGATTTCTATATCATCGGGATGCGCTCCAACAGCAAGCAGCTTCATTTATTTCCCCCTTAATATTTCAAGACTGGCCTGTCCGTGATTATAAATCAAATCAACAACAGACATAAACGGCTTAAAATCACCAAAAAGCTGATCGTAAACCGGATGTTCGTATTCCTGAAAAATGACTTCTATCCCGCTCTCGGCGTATTTCTCCATATTCATATATTCTCTTCCTCCGCTTCCCGCCAGATATGTATCTGCATCAAAATGCTTCGTTAGGGCAATCAGTCTGTCATCGGGATCTTCCGGAAATTCGCCAAGTTCAGAAGCAACATATAAGGACCTCGTAATACCCAGCAATTCAGTGAGCTTCTTTACCACATGAATATTCAATTGAGAAATATATTGCCACTTTGATGAAAATATTTCCTCAAAAAATTCTTCAAGCAAATGCCAGTGAGAAGCCTTTTTATAATTTGATATAATTGCTTGCCGTTGTCTGTGCTGCCACTTGTCTTTGTTGTTAATTTTAACCTGATTTATTAACTGAGGATGTTTATATCTAACGGGCACGGTCAGCCATTGCCGGCCCTGGGCTGTTTTAATCCTGTTCCTGTTCTGCCACTCATTCTTCTTAAATTGAACATTATCAAGCAAAACAAAAATATCAGATCTGTAAATCTTATCAAAATATCCCAGCCATGGCAAATACTGCGGTTGATGCGCCGCCACAATCATAATGCCCGCCCAGTAAACGCTGATAATTTATTTTCTAAGTTTTTCACCGCTATATTCAAGAGCTTCTTTGATATCCTGTTTAACCTGCGGATCATTCAACAATCCCTTTATTTCATTTGCACCGGTCTTTGACACAAATTCAAGGCTCTCCTTGATATTCTGCTTGACCTTGGCAAGTACTTGATAGTCAAGCACAAAATTGGCTGTTTCATGAATAGATGCTCTTACAGCGTATTGCACACCTTCCTTGACCTGTTGCTTAATGCCTGCCGTTGCTATAATTAACACAAAAAGAAAAATCAAACCCCACGGGATTGCCATAACAAAATGTCTTATAAATATTTTTCCCAACCCATCCTCTTTCATTTTTTATCCTCCTTTCTACAAAATTTTGTTAATTCGTAAATTATTAAGCAGCAGTATACTAAATATGGTATCTGCATCAACGATAATAAAAAAAATCAACGCAACTTCTCAAAAGGTTCGATTTATTGAAAACCCAACCAGTCTATCCATAAACCACAAAAATAGGGTTGGAAACCAGGTTGGCATATCCTTTCACATCAATCCTGTAATATATTTTCCGGCCCGGCTCGAAATATTTATCTTCATAATCTATCTTCATGGGCAGGGACCCGATAAAGGTCTTGATCAGCTTTCCTGACCTTATCAATCGCAGTTTTACTTGGCTTTCCGTAGTTTCAAGCGCTGAAAGAGATATTTTAATTCTCGGGTTTTCTTTTAATGCGATCTCATCTCCTGAAATAGCTTTTGCTTTACCATCTGAGGAGCATACTAAAAATTCGTCGAGTTTCACGATGTCGGGAAATTTTCCCTGACAGGCGTAAGTTCTCCCATTCTTTAAGGCTCTTAATACTTCGTCTTTTGTCTTTTTTTGAACGAGAAAGAAAGTTGGGAAATTTCCGAGCCTCTCTCCACTTTCACCTTCCTTATGAAAATCCGCTGTTGATATTCCCCAGGCTGGCTTCTCCCTCTCTCCTTTGCAATATGCAATCAGTGTCTCATCCCAGATACCGCCCGGCTCTGTAACAGTTATGTTATCCCCATAAAGAGCGGCAAATCCGGTATAGTTTTTAGATTCTTCCAGAACGCCGGGATAAGGCGGTGTGTTTACATAGACCGGTCCCATTTTCCTAATGCCCGATTTTGTTTCAGGATAGTTCCAGAAGGTCATTCCTTCTCTTGAATTTACATAATCTATCAAAAGCTGATATGGGTCCATACCCTTATCACCATGATACTGGTCAAATGGAGAACTGCGAAACATATTACTGTTTGCAATGGAAGCCAGGCACCAAACGAAAATTATGATACCAGCAATCCTATAAAATCCTTTCCGTTTTAGCAAGAACAGAGACAGGACAAGAATAATAAAAAACAATAAGATCTCAGGAACAGCCATTCCAAGATATTGTGTAGAAAAACCGTTGTGCAAAATCGGAAGATTTTCATAATCCTCCGGCTTTTCCATTCCAATAGTCAGAATCCGCCTCTCATGATTATGCGCTGTAAGGTTTTTTTTAAAATAACTTCCTTCCCAGAAGTAAAATGCAGCCGTTTCAGAGCCGGGAATAATTATCATATCCGGAAACATCTTCCGGGCTTTCTTGATTGAATCCAGATAAGCTTTTGCGCCATTTTTATTGATTGACGGAAGTTCAACCTTTCTTTTTATCAGATTCCTGAAAGGAGGAAGACCGTACTCCATGACCATCCTGTCGTGGTCGTTGATTATTAGAACTTCAAAACCTCTGTTTCTTGCCATTCCAGCAAGGGATTCTATATCATAAGCACCGTCGGAAAAATCGCTGCGAAGGTCAATCAAGCCGGCAACCTGCCGATACTCTTCACCATAAAGCCTGTTTCCTAATGAAAAGACTAAAATCATAGCCCCAATCACTATAATAGAAGCCTTTGAAAAATGTTCAATTTTGTTCAAGTTCAAGGAAGGTGAAAATTTTAACTGCAGGAATACATTGAGTATTTCGAGGCTTAAAATTTGAGTCTGACGCCGAAATTGGGCAAAAGGGGGTGTTTTGCAAAGGTCTCTAATACGGAGCAACCTGATTCTATACCAGCTAAACACTTACGTTGTCCTTTGTGGTTTTTTGCCCAGAAGGGAGGCGAAAAAAATCCATAGACACTTTAATCACCTGTGCAGGCTTGCCAAAAGAAAAGATAAAAAGGTTGTGTTTGGTGTTTTAAGTTGGGAATGAGACAGATGGTTTATTCTTATTGGCGCTCCCCGGTCGCCTATCCTCTCCGGACCGCCTTTCTTTCCGCCAGTTTCCTGAAGAATCAGAAGTCCACCTGTAAATACTTATTGACCGAGGCAGGTTGCGCCTGTCTCTTCCTGATCGCTTGTCATTTTGATGATCTGAATTGCCTGCCATTTTTGTCTCCGGTATTTAATAAAACCAGCTTTTGGGGGTGATAAATTGAACAAAATTAGCTTGTTATAATACTATCAATTTTCAATAATATCGTCAACTACTTTCTTTGTTCAGGTTTAACATCCTGTTATATCCATCTGTTTTATCTAACAATTCCACATATAGTGCGTCAATTTTTTTAACCATAGAATCGATATTATATCTTTTCGCTATGACCCGTCCCCTACCTCCCATCTCTCTGCGTATTTTTTCATCTTTTAATAACTTAATGATCGCTTCTGACAACTGGTCAATGTCCTCAGGACATACTAAAATGCCATTGTCACCATCGATAATCAAGTCGGGGATTCCTCCGGTGTTGCTGGCCACAACAGGTTTTCCAGCAGCCATAGCCTCAACCAAAACTTTGCCCATTCCCTCGTTTAAAGACGGTAAGGCAAAAAGGTCGAACATACCTATAATTTGAGCTATGTCTGATCTCCAATTCAAAAATAAAAATGCTTCCCGGACACCTATAGCACGAGCCAACCGCTCCAATTCAGTCCTCAAGTAGCCATCGCCAACCAGTACAAATTTAAGCTCCGGTACTTCCTTCAGAATTTTTGGAGCGGCGAAAATCAGATATCTATGCCCCTTAATCGGCACCAACCTTCCTACAGATCCTACAACTAAAGCTTTGCCTTTGATTCCAAATGACCTTTTCAGACCGTCTACATCTGATTTTGTCGTAATAAACTTTTGTATGTCTACTCCACTGTGAATGGTGGCAAATTTCGCAGGAGAAGCGATCTTGAATCTAATATGATCTAAGCCCTCCCGGTTGGTTAAGGTGATGATCTTATCGGTTATTTTGGCAAGCAGCCTTTCTATAATTACAAAGATACAGGTGATAACTCTACCGAAATATCCATAAAAGATATGGCCATGAGGGGTATGTAGGATAATCGGTGTCTTGGCCATATAGGCGGCGACACGGCCAATTAGACCGGCTTTAGAAGTATGAGTATGGACGATTTGAGGACGTTCTCTGCGCAAGATTCTTGTCAGGGCAGCCAAGGCCTTTACATCGTAAAAAGGATGAGCCCTCCTTACGAGGCTGGGAACTGTGATGATCCTGACCCCTTCCCTTTCCGCCTCTCTTACGCTCTTCTCTACAGCTCTGACCTCATTCTCCGGCATATTTGACTCAACGGAAAGCCCTCTAACCAGAACGACATTATATATCTCCCGGTCAAGGCCCTTCACAGTCAAAATGGTATTTTCAGCAGAGCCCCCCTTATCAAGCCGGGTGATAACATGTATTACCTTGATCTTTCTCAAGATCGATATCCTTCCATATAGTGAAAATACCAGACTTGAAAGACTATCAAATTCCAGATATGCCAGGAAGTATCACAGCGGTTTGAAACAAGATTATCAATTATTTTTTTAATGACATCGTAATTAAAAATCCCCTGCCTAAGGATAAGTTCCCTCGATAAATATTCATCGATTAAATATTTTAGATCGGATTTCAACCACTTACTGATCGGCATTTCAAAACCCCACTTAGGCCTGTTATGCAAAGATTCGGGTAGAATATCCTTAAAGGTCTCAATCAGAATATATTTTCCCTGCCCTTTTTTGATCTTCCAATCGCCACTGATGGAAAAGGCCATTTCACATACCCTGTGATCCAGAAAAGGGACCCTTACTTCCAGGGAATTGAGCATACTCATTGCATCAACCTTTTTCAGCATATCCCCGGGAAGCGATTCCTTTACATCCGCATAAAGCATACGATTGATATTATCGGCGTCTATCTCGTTTAACCTCTCCGATAATATCTTTTCCCCCAGGTCGTGGTTTCCTCCCTCAACCCCGGCAAAGATGCTTTCTCTTAATTCCCGGGAAAATATCTCCTTCCATGCAAAAAAGCGCTCTTCAAAGGCATCTTTTGCTCCCCTTGAAAATTTCTTCATTCTTCTGATATATTCGGTAAGTTTTTGATCCCGCGAATCAGGGAGAGAAAAAAGAACAGGTTCTATGATCTTCTTCCGCATGAACAAAGGTATCTTTCTATATCTTGAATACCAACCCTCTCCGGTATACATTCTATAACCGGCAAAGAGCTCATCACCGCCGTCACCTGAAAGAGCAACCTTCACATCCCCGACAGTTTCCCTGGACACAATAAAGGTCGGAAGAGCAGAAGAGTCCGCAAATGGTTCATCAAAGGATTCCAGTACATCAGGGATTGCCGAAATAATCTCTTTTGCGCTGAGTTTAAATTCATGGTGATCTGTGTTATGAAAGGCGGCCACTTCCCTGGCATATCCGGTTTCATCAAACATGGGCATATCTTTATAGCCGATTGAATAGGTTTTTACCGGCCTGCTGGAGTTTCTGGCCATAAGCCCGACAATAATACTTGAGTCGATTCCGCCGCTCAAAAAAGCGCCCAGAGGAACATCGGCAATCATTCGCATTGTTACCGCATCTTCAAGGATCTTAAACAATTCATCTTTTTGAGCGGAAAAATCTTTTTGAGCGACATCTATACTGCGGGTGTTAATATTCCAGTACTCTTTTTCTGTTATCTCGCTCTTTTGGGCAATAATAACATGTCCAGGTCCAACTTTTTTTATCCTCTTGAATATGGTGTATGGCGCAGGGATATAGTTAAAAGTCAGGTAAAGATTGAGAGCATCCCAATCAATTTCTCTCCGAACATCCGGATCCTGCAGTATCCCCTTTATTTCGGAAGCAAAAATCAAGGATTTTCCATCCCAGTAATAAACCAGGGGTTTGATTGCCAGACGATCTCTGCACAGGAAAAGCATCCGGGATCTATCATCCCATATAGCAAAAGCAAACATGCCGATAAGCTTTTTTACCCCTTCAATCCCCTCTTCTTCATAAAGATGGATCACCACCTCGCAATCAGTTCTGGAACGAAAATGGTGACCTTTGCTTTCAAGCTCTTTTCTTAGTGCTCGAAAATTATATATTTCTCCATTAAACACCATCCAGACGGTTTTATCTTCATTAGACATCGGCTGACGACCGGACTCTGACAGATCAATAATGCTGAGCCTTTTATGCCCAAGGCCGGCTTCCTGCCCCGGGCTCAAATATATTCCTTCGTCATCCGGTCCCCGGTGTGACAGAACTGACATCATCTTATAGATCAGTTCCGCTTCCACCGGCCTGCCGTCCATTCTTAATTTTCCACAAATTCCGCACATTGCTTATTATTCTTCCAACGTAACTACTCAGGTTGGTTAGGCTGAAGACTGAAGACTTTTAGGGAAAAGACTCCCAGAAGCCAATATTTTCTTAAAGCGTCCGCTTTCAGAAGTAAATATATTAAATCCTTATCAATAAGACTAAATGGATTCAAGAAGTTTCTAAAAAAGGAGAGCTTTGGAAAACTCTTTTTCTCTTTTTCCAAAGTTTTCCTTGAGCGACAAGTTGTGCCTGTTACAACTACGAATACATCCGTGAAAGCTGGGAGGCCTCGAGTATAGCACTGAGAGCAGGTATCAGTGCTATACTCGAGGCCTCATAGCCTCCCAGCTTTTTCAGATCTACCTGCGAAAGAGCTTCAGTTTACGGCGTGCGAATCTTGAGGAGAGAGGCGTACTGATAGTACGCCGCAATGACGAAAGATGAAGCGCAATCCCGCCAAGGCGGGACAGATGGACTTGTTACGAAGCCGTCAATCATGATCGAAAACATAGCCGATTGAACGTAGGCTTTTAAAATGCGCCGGCTTTTTGGGATTATCCTCAAAATACTTTCTAAACCTCACAATAAAATTATCTACAGTTCTGGTTGACATACCTCTTGTGTACCCCCATCCTATTTCCAAAAGTTTGTTTCTGGAAAGCGGCCTGCCGCGATTTGCAATAAAAAGCTTTAAAAGTTTTACTTCCTGCCCTGTCAGATTTATTTTTCCGCACTTACAGTCTGCAACGGAAGTTTCAAAATTGATCCGGTTGCCCCCGAAAGCATAGGTTTTCGGTAATGAGGAAAGACCGGGGCTGTTTATATCGTTTTCGCCGCGGTTCCAGGATCCCCTTGTTAAAAGTCTCTCAACTCTCAGTAAAAACTCTTCAAGATTAAAAGGCTTTGAAAGATAATCATCCACTCCATAAGAAAAACCTTTTATTCTGTCATCGGGTTCGCCCTTGGCCGACAAAATAAGTATAGGAATCCGTTCATCCTCAAGACGGATATTTTGAAGCACGGACAATCCGTCAATTCCGGGCAGCATTATATCAAGTACTACCAGATCGGGCATCCATTCTTTCCATTTTTGAAGACCTGAAGCCCCGTCTGAAGCAATAACTACATCATATCCCTGAAGTGAAAGATTTAATTTTAAACCTTCCGCTATATGTTTTTCATCTTCAATTACAAGAATACGCTTCTTATCGGCATCATTCATGGAAGCACCCTGCAATACATTCAAAATCTATAGGGCAGAATTAAAGTAAAAACCGATCCTTTTCCCAACCCTTTACTTTTCGCAATGACTTTTCCTTTATGGATTCGAGCAATATTCTGGACAAGATGCAAGCCAAGACCGCTGCCCTTTGCCGACATATTATCAGACCGACCGGCCTGATAAAATTTCCTGAATATTTTCTTAGTTTCCTTCTTATCAAATCCAATCCCGTTGTCCTCAAAATGTATATGCAATTCACGCTGTTTGGGCTCAAAAGTAATATCTATTTGGGGTCTTTCCGACGTGTTATATTTAACAGCATTAGTCAAAAGATTCATAAGGAGCATTTCAAATAAAGAAAAATCTATCGGATAAGAGAAGGACCGGCCGGATGGATTATGAATATTTATCTCGCAATTCTGAAAAAGATGGTTGTTATTTTTAAGAAATTCCTTAACTACTTGTTCGATATCTGCTATGGAAAAATTTCCTTTATAATTCTTGCTTTGAATTCTGGCAAGGTTCAATATGCGGTTTATGTTGTCAGAAAGCTGGGTTACATCCTGAATCATATAACGGATGTATTTATGCCGGTCTTCTCTGGAAAGCTCATGTTTTAAAAAAGTTTCCAGATATAACTTCAATGAAGTAACGGGAGTTTTCAGCTCATGAGTAAAATTGTTGATGAAATTATGCTGCAGCCTGTACAATTGCGCTGTTTTCTGGGTATAGACAAATATCATCAATATGCCCATCAAAATTATACCAACAAGAATCGAAAGGACCATAATAACTACCCATGTCTGAGATTCCAGGACCTGACTGGGATCAAGGTCAAATCTTAACATAACAGCTTTAAGACCTGCGCTGGCCTCCATGTACCAGTGAATATACAGGATCAGAGACAATGCCAGGGCTGCTACTGAAAAAATAAAGATAAGAATCGGTTGGACAAACAGTTTTGATCTATTCATAACATACCAAATAAAGCATTTGAGAATTTTCTTTGCTGATCTATAAAAATTAACATAACAAATTTAATAAATTAAACAACAATATATCAACTTATCTTAATTCTATAGTTCAGTTTAAAAGTACCGATTTGTAAAACTTTTGTAAAATATAAAAATAATGCTGTAATTTTTAAGTGTTATCTATTATAAGGAAAGTTTGTAAATTAGTAAGCAAGTAAAAATTAAAGGGTCAATAAATGAGAAACTATTATCATGAATTTCATATTCCGGTTATGGGTACCGGTCACTCTGTTGATACACCTATACGTGTAGCCTGTTTAGGCATTACATCGGTTATATCTCTAGTTGATGATCTGTTGCTGGAAAAAATCCGAAAACATTATTCTGAGAAATTCAGCCTGCCGTATTCCAGGATACCGGCAAACGAAAATGACGGAAGAGCGAAAAGAATAACGGCCTATCTTGAAACAGTACAGGAAATTGTACATATTAAAATGGACAGGATAAAGAAACAGCCGTTTTTCAAAAATAATGAAAAAAGTAAATACTTTGATCTATTACCTGAAGGATCCCCTTTAAAAAAGGCATACAACAAACTTTTAAACATGAAAGAAGGATCAAAAAGATCTGCCCTGGAGAAAGAGCTGACAAGAAAAATGAAGCCCGGCTCTATTGACGTAAATATAATGGTAAAAGTTGACCGTACTTATTACGACAGTAATGGAGAGCCTTTAAGTGATGAATTCAGCGATGCAAAAACAGGACTTAAGGGCCTTGCCGAAAGCAGCCTTAAATCCGCCATTGTATTTTCAGCCGGAATAAACCAACGCCTGTTCAATTATATGACCCGCTTCAGAGACTTTTACAGGGATAAAACAGGACAAATCAAAAAGAGAATAATTCTAAAGGTGAGCGATTTCCG
>SDBT01007537.1_pt1 | contig 17888 bp, 11 predicted proteins | sample 2277101 | NCBI WGS metagenome assembly SDBT01 (sample SAMN10404973, study PRJNA504765) | marine sediment metagenome | isolation source: marine sediment core GS10_PC15, 103 cmbsf | place: Arctic Ocean: Southern Knipovich Ridge | collected 2010 | reverse complement strand
GTTGAGCGTGTCAACAGGTTCGTTATAGAAAGGGAAGAATGTGCGCTACTAGTAATAGATCCAGTGGATTCCGAGACAGATAAAGAAAGAAGAAAAGAAATTGAGGTTTTTATGAAGAAGGGTACCGGACACGGCTGGGAAGAATATCCTGAAAATGTAATTGAGACGCCTTTTATAGTTAAATCGAACATTCACAGTGGAGTACAACTAGTAGATGCAATTGCCTTTTTAATTAGGTGGCATACCAGAAAATGTCTCGGCATAAATCCAGGGGCATTCTTCAATAAGCATTGCGACGGATTTATGAAGCTTATCATGGATAGATTTTATGGAAACCGATATGGAGAAGCCTTTCAACCTGTGAATGATAACGGAATTAAATTCTTTCCCACTTCTACACAAATACCGAGTACTTTTTGGGATATTTTTTATGAAAAATATAAGTAGTCTTTATTAGTGAAATGAGCCTCACATCGAAAAACTCGAATTTAGTATAAGAACTAATAATAGAACTCAAAAATTTATCACGTTTGAATTTTTTTTTTTCTCATTTGACGAATCAACAACTATCATATTCATTATAATTTGTTATAAGAACTTCTTTTATTTCTCCACGTTTTGAAGCATTGCTATTAATAGCGCGTTTAGCTGATACTTTTTTAATAAAATACTCTTTATATAAGTCTAATATAAAATCGTTATAAGAATTACTTAACATTACTTTGCTGCCGATCTCTGTTAATTTATCGATTAATCTTTTCAGTTTAATTTGATCTTCTTTAATGAAATTTTCCTTAGTGTAACTCGTGAAACTAGCTGTTTTTGAAAGGGGAACATATGGAGGATCGAAATATAAAAATGTATTTTCGTTAGTAAAATCAGGGCATCTTTCAAAAGAATCATGGATAATTTTTACATTTTGTAAAACCATATTAACAGCCCTTAAATTCTCTTTATCACAAAAATTGGGATTTTTATATTTCCCAAAGGGCACATTAAATTGACCCTTGCTATTAACCCGATAAAGCCCATTATAACAACATCTATTTAAGTAGATTATACGGGAAGCTTTTTCGATGGCAGTCATTTTGTTGTAAGTTTCAAAATTCCTGTCTAATTCTCTTACTTTATAATAATAGTTTTTTTCATTTTTATGGTTTCTCAAGGATTTTATTAAATCTATTACATTGTTTTTTATAACTTTATAGCAATTTATTAATTCCTTATTAATGTCAATGAGAACGGCCTTTTTATATTTTAGAAAGCCTTCTCTATATAAATAGAAGAAAACCGCACCACCACCAACAAATGGTTCGATATATTTATTAAATTTCTTCGGAAAATAATTTTTTAATTGAGGAATTAGTTGTCTTTTGCCACCTGCCCATTTTAAAAATGGATGTGGTATTTTTCTATTATTTCTTATTTGCGAAATTGAAATGTCGCTTTTTTTATCATCAATCCAGTTATTCGTTAAATCTCTAAAAAGATCTTTATCTTTTTCTATCAATTTCAATTCTCTCAATTTAATCAAATTGTGTATATATAAACAAAAATAAATTTCTAAAAATTTTAATGAGTCAATAATAAATTTTATATATAAAATTAATTCTTACATTTTTAAATGTTTTATTGTTAAGTTTATATTAATAATATATATATAACTAAAATATCTTGTAAAGAAGGATAAAAATGAGAAATTTTTAATAGAAAATATTATATATAAAAATTGTTTTAAGTTTATTATGAGTTCCGACAAAAAAGAGCTCTTTGAAATTTTAAGGACTTTAGATTTTATTTCTAAGAACATAAATAGTGAAATAGCATTACTTAAAAGAAAATTAAACTATTCAATAGAAGATTTATCTATAAAAAAATACGTATTAAATTTTTACAATCAGGTTCTAGAGCCATTATTTGATGAGTTAAATGGAGTAACTCTAGATGATATTCAAAATAAAACTGATAAAAAACCCAATACAATAAAGAATTATTTAAGTAAATTAACTCGATATGGTTATATTAGCAAAACAAAAAACAATGAGGATGATAAACGAACTCGAATATATTATAAAAATCGAAATTGAAAAAAATCGTATATAATTTGAATATTATATTTTTAAAAAAGATCTAATGGATTTTATAATGAGAATACTTTATTACAGTTCTTAATGAGAAATGGTCATTCTAATTATAGCAAATCATTATTTAAATTGAATTCTACATTTAAAATCAAAGATAAATAGAAAAATTAGAGAAAATTATTTTTTCACATATTTTAACATAAAGAATTATTAGAAAATTATTTATACAGACTAATCTTAACAGAATTAAATCCAAAAGATGATTGAAATATGAGTTTAGAAAATAATATAGATGATTCTGAAGAATCTGTAAGAAGGTCCTTTAATTTTTTGCAGAACCATTCACGCTCTCCTGAAGCTTTCTCAAAAGAAGACTTTAGGGAATTTGCCAACTATCCCAATCCAGATAATTTTGATACATATTTTTCAAAAAAATTTAGACATTTTCTAGAAGAGGCTCCTAACGAAGATGATAAATATTTAGTTTCAGGAGTATTCAAGAAATATTCTAAATGGGAAAAATTTAGGGCGTATTATTCACAAAGTACGAAGATAAAAGTAGACTATATAGAAGAATATTATAAAAATCTAATGATCTTTGAATTTTTTATGCCTTTAACTAATGAAAATGATTTAAGGTCATCACTAGATGAACTTTTTTATAAAGATACTGTTAAACTAGCATTAAATAGGATACTGAAAAGTGAATTAAATGAAGCCTTTCCAAAAGAGGATGATGAACCTGAAGAGCAATATATTGAAAGAATATGCGATTGGATTTCTATGAGATTTGGGGGATACTCCATTGGGACTGTTCGAGGGAGATTTAAAACAGACAATTTAAAATCCTTTTCGGAAGAGGCAATCCTTAAATCTAGCGGAATTGATTATATTATTGATGAGACTACAGCCATAGTACGTTTTATATTTTATGTTGGTATTCCTCGTAAAAATCCAATCTTATTTAATATAGAGCAGTTCAATGACAGCTTAGAAGAAAACCATGAAGATATGTATTGGGAAGCTAATCAGATCAGATATATTTTCAAAAATTTATTTGTAAAAAATGTGATAGAATTAGTTAATGGTGAAGATGAGATTTGGATGCTTGAAAGTGGAATAAAAAATCGTTTATATATTTGGAAACCAGAGATCTCTTAATGTTTACTACAATTTAATAGACTTTATTATTATTTTTTTTTAGATAATTTTAATATTGAATAACGTGATAATTTTATTTGATTCAATTTGTTTAAAAATTATTAATTTTCAAGGTGAAGAAAAATACAAATAGAGCAAGTTTCTCTTTTAGATTATAAAAGCAGAACATTAAGAATGAAAGAAAGAATAATAAAGCAACCACATGAAATATGTATTGAAAGGGCTAAACTATTTACTGAATCCTACAAAGATTCAAGAGGAGAATCCCCCATTATAAGATTTGCTAAAGCGATGGAGCATCTTTTAACAAAAATGACTATTAAAATATGGGATGATGAATTTATTGTTGGTACAAGAACAACAAAGTTAGTTGGAACACCATTATATCCTGAAGTTCGTGTGGATACAATAGATTTAGATTTAGATTTATATGATACACGTCAAGTTCAACATTTTTTACTGAGCGATGTTGATAGAAGTTATATAAGAGAAGAAATTATTCCATATTGGAAAAATGAAGATCAAACAGTCAAAGCCAGATTTGATACTTATCTTAATTCTGAATTAAAAGCACGCATAATCGATTTATTATATGTTGTAGATACAGATATGACTAACGGAAATGGCCACTTCTTTCCAGGGCATGAAAATGTCTTTAAGGGAGGATTTGATGGGCTAATTCAGAAAGTTGAATCGAAGATAAAAGAATTCTCTGAAAATAATGATAAAATACCCTTTCTAAAATCTGTTATAATTGTTTTAAAGGGAGTAAAAAAATACATTCTAAGATTTTCGATTTTAGCAAATCAATTGGCTGAAAAAGAAGGTAATCTTGAACGTCAAAAAGAATTATTTGAAATTTCAGAGATTTGCCGCAATATCTCTGGAAGCCCTCCAAGTTCTTTTAAAGAAGCACTACAACTCTTAATGTTTACGCATATAATCAGCGGTTTAGAAGATGGAGGATTCGCTATAAGTATAGGGCGATTAGACCAGATTTTATATCCATATTACAAAAAAGATATAAACGAGGGTAAGATTTTAACTGAAGAAATTCAGTTTCTCATTGAATGCTTTTATGTTAAACTCTCTACACTTTGGAATTATGTGCTTAATAAAGGCATCGTGGCTGCAGAAGGCCCACCAATCGCTGAAAATTTGACTATAGGAGGAATTGACCGTGAAGGAAACGATGCTACGAATGAGTTATCGTACCTACTTTTGGATTCATATTCTCGCCTTAAAACTGTTCAACCAACTTTTTCTGTGCGAGTTCACGACACCACTCCTGATAAGTTAGTATTTAAAACCGGGGAAGCCATAAAATCGGGTGCAAGCATTGCTTTATTTAATGACAACGTTATGGTGCCCGGACTTGTCAAACTTGGTTATACTCTTGAAGATGCTAGAGAATATGCTCCAATTGGTTGTGTTGAGCCTGTACATCCATGTAAATCATTTGGATGTACTAATGCAACTCAAATTAACATGGCAAAGTGCTTAGAATTAACTCTAAACAATGGAACAGACATGTTTACTAAAAAAAAATATGGGATTGAGAATTCAAAAAAAATTGAATCTTTTAAGGATCTTTGGGATGAATTTGAGAAGCAATTTAAATTCTTTATCAAACCTTTAATAGATACAATGAATTGTTTAGAAAAATCAATTGCAGAGATTAATCCTCAGCCCTTTTTATCAGCAACAATAGATGATTGTATTGATAACGGTTTAGATATTACATGTGGAGGAGCTTTCTATGATTTTACTACTACCCAATTGATTGGATTAGCCACAGTAGCAGATAGTCTTGCAGTATTTAAAAAAATTGTATTCGAAGATAAACTACTCAATTTTGAAGATTTAGTACTAATGCTTAAGAGGAATTATAGAGGGTCGCATAAGGAAAAGAAAGGCGCAGAGTGGAGAGAGATATTCATTAATAAGGTTCCAAAATTTGGAAATGACAATGATTATGTTGATTCGATTGCTCATGATGTAGCAAAAATGTTTTGCGATGAAATTGTTAAGCAAAGAAATTACCGTGGAGGGAAATACAATCCTGGAATTTATTCTACAGCCTTTCATTTGGCATTGGGGTTTTTTACGGCAGCATCAGCAGATGGTAGAAAATCAAAAGAACCTCTTTCGAATGGAGTTGGTCCCACCAATTGCAGAGATCAAAATGGGCCTACAGCAATTCTTAATTCTGTAATGAAACTTGAAAATGAATTAATGACTAATGGTAATTCGATTATATTGTCTTTTCATCCAAACTCATTGAAGTTAAATATCTTTCCTACACTAATTCGTTCATTCTTTCAAGCTAATGGCGGATATCATATACAGTTTAATGTCGTTGGCAAAGATACTTTATGTGACGCTCAAATGAATCCAGAAGAATATAGAGGGTTGGTCGTTAGAATTGCTGGTTATTCTGTTTTATTTACTGAGCTCTCTAAAAATGCCCAGGATGAAATTATTATTCGAACAGAGTTCTAATTTAAAAATTTATTTTTTAAATAGATTAATTTATTCAGTAAAATGATAAATTATTTTTAGTTTAATTGATTTTAGATTACATTATAGAACACATTAGATATGGGCCTGTAGATTAGTAGCAGATAGTAAGACTTAAGTTCTAAGCTTTCTGGAACGCTTGGTTCGCAATCAAGAGGCCGCGGGTTCAACTCCCGCCAGGTCCACTATTTCAAGTTAGCATGAAGATTATTTTAAACAAATTTATAATAAGTAGATATTGACATGACGCAAGAAATTGTGTACCCAAAACGGTTCAAATTCCACCATTAATAATTTTTCCATTTATAAAATTCACATTTGATTTTAAATAAAATTCTAAAATCATCCATCATTAACCTTTTTATAATTATTATTATTATTCCTTCGATTTAAGAACTAAAATGACTCAAGAAAACAGTTATCCGAAACGATATAAATTTACTGATATTCAAACAAAATGGATTAAAAAATGGCGTGATGATCGAACGTACGCCTTTGACATTAATAAAGGGGGACAGATATTTTCAATAGACACCCCTCCTCCATTTGTTAGCGGAACATTACATCTAGGGCATGTTTTAAATCACTCCTGGATTGACTTTGTGGCACGCTACCATAGAATGAAGGGTGAGAACGTGTATTTCCCACAAGGATACGATTGTCACGGCCTACCTGTAGAATTAGCTGTTACTAAAAATTATGGTATATCTAAACATGAACGTGAGAAATTTTTAGAGAAGTGCCACGAATGGGTAGAAGATAATATCAGAAATATGACAAAACAATATGATGAGTTAGGATATTCTACGGATTGGGATTTTACATATCGTACGATGAATGATGACTATAAATATAAAGTCCAAAAATCTCTTTTATTCTATTTTGAAAAAGGATGGTTGTATCGTGAAAAATTCCCTACACATTTTTGTGTTAATTGTGAAACATCAGTAGCTAAAGCTGAAGTTGGATATCAAGACGAAAAGGGTAAATTATGGTCTCTTAAACTACCTATTGCCGGTAGAGAGGAGGAACACATTATCATAGCAACTACAAGACCAGAATATATGGAAGCATGTGTTGGAGTATTCGTTCATCCAAATGACGATCGTTATTATCAACTTTCTGCTGCGGAGATTGAGATCCCGTTTACAAATCGAACTGTTCGAGTAGGAATGGATCGAAATGTAGATATGAATTTTGGTACGGGTATTGTATATTGTTGTACATATGGTGATGAACAAGATATTAGATGGAAATTGGAGTACGGTCTTGAAGAAATTCAAATCTTTACTGAAGATGGTCACTTGAATGAAAATTCTAAATACGAAGGCTTAACAATTTTAGAGGCCAGAAAACAAATAGTAAAAGATCTCGACGAAATGGGCTTATTAATAGATATTAAGGATTATGAACATCGAGTAATTGTCCATACGGAGCGCTCATCATGTAGGCAACCGATTGAATACTTACCAGTTTATCAATGGTTCATAAATGTGAAGGATTTTACGTCCGAAATCATTGAGTCCGGAGAGCAAATGAACTGGTATCCCGAAAAACATAAGCAGAGGTTAATTGATTGGTGTGAAGGTTTAGATTGGAATTGGGTTATTTCACGACAGAGAGTATTTGGCACCCCAATTCCATTTTGGTTTTGTGAAGACTGTGGGGCTATAATTCCTCCAAAAGAAGAGGATTTACCACTTGATCCAGTTAAAACATCACCACCTGTAAGTGAATGTCCAAATTGTAGGAGCAAAAACTTAGAAGCAGAAAAAGACGTATGTGATTGTTGGATCGATTCGAGTATAACACCATTAGAGATTAGTAAATGGTTAGAAGATGATGATTTCTTTGAAAAAACATATATGAAAGCGAAGGTACATCGCCCTCAAGGATATGAAATAATTCGTACTTGGTTGTTTTACACATTATTTCGTTGTAAGAAACTAACTGGAAAAGCACCGTTTTATGAGACAATGATAAATGGGATGGTTGCGGGCCCCGACGGCAGAAAAATGTCCAAATCCTTTGGCAATATTGTCAGCCCTGATGAGGTTATGCCATACTTCGGGGCGGATTCAATTAGACAGTGGGCAGCAATGGGTTCTTTGGGAGATGATTATCCCTTTGAATTTACATGGGTATATCTCCAAACTAAACAACCAGTAAAAGATGATATTATTGAAAACGAGCGAAAAAAGTTATCAGAGAAGAAATTTAATAACAAATATCGCAGAAGATTTGAACAATTAATTGGAGCTTCAAGGTTTTTAACAAAAATTTGGAATGCTTACAGATTTTTAAGTTTAAATTTAGATAAAATCAATGTTGCAGATATAGAACTTGATAATAGTGAAATATCTGCGATTAACAGCTATATTTTTTCAGAATTTAATAAAAATCTAAAAGAAATTACAGATTATTTTGAAGTTTACAATTGGCATGAAGCTTTTAATATTTTAAGGCCATTTTTCTGGAATGAACTATGTGATAATTATATTGAAGCAATAAAGCATAAATTCTATTCTGATGACCAAAAGACGAGAGAAAATGCTCTGAAAATAGCATTAAATCTATTTTATAACGTTTTAAAAATATTTGCAGTAATTATGCCTTTCATAACTGAGGAAATATATTCAATTTTATTTAAAAAATATAAGAACTTAAAATCCGTTCACTTAGAGAAATGGCCTATTCCCTACACCAATATTTCTGAAAAATTAGCTGAAAATGGTAAATTATGTCTTGAAATAATAAAAATCTTAAGGAATTATAAATCAAAACTCCAAATACCGTTAAATCAAGAGGTTTCAAGAGTGATTTTAATATCTGACACTGATTTAGGTGAAGATATTAAAAACACAATTAAAAACACAATACGCATAAAAAAATTAGAAATATTGGATAAAAAGGATGAAAAAAAGATAAAGGATAAACCAGAATTCAAAGAGATAATCGAAAGTCTCAATATTACATTTTATTTTTCAAATAATTAAATTAATCTTGAGTTTTATTTTCATCTTTATCATCAAGCCCTAATTGGGCAATCATCGCTTCTTTCATTTCTTTAATATTTTTCGGCAATCCGAACATTTCTGAATATTTTTCCGTAGTTGAGAGCTCTTGGGACCTACCCTTTTTAACAGCGGTAATTAAACTGTTGTCTAAAAGGTATTTTATATGTTCATAAGCACTGCTACCTCTTAATTTTATTACTAATGATTTTAATATAGGTTGTTTTAAAGCGATAACGGTTAAAGTTCTCAAATATTTTTCCGCAATTGCCCCACCCTTAGCAAATTTAGATGCCTTTTCAATGTATTCTGATCTAAGAGCCATTTGGAAATTATCACCTACACGATTAACAATCAAAGCTGTATTCCGCTCTAAATAATCATATGCTAATTCGTTGATTAATTCTTCCACTTTTTTTTTTGGAATTTCTAATTTAGTAGATATTTCTTCTATACTTAGCGCTCTTCCTGCCACATATAATGATGCTTCAACTAAATTTCTATGTAAATCACTTTGTTGTTTTTCTCCCAGATCTCCATCATTTTTAATTGTATTACTTTCAATAGAAACGTCATCCTTTTCTAATAAAGAATCATCAATATGATTATCGATAGTTTCTTTAGAATTTTCTTCTAATTTTTCATCAAAATTCTTCATTTACTTTATTCCACTTCTAATTTGTTATCTGATATTAATTGAAAAATCTTTAAATTCTTCGGCTTGGGATAAAGACAGTTTATTGCCAGTAGATAAGAACATTAATGCTAAAAACATTCTTACTAAAGCAAATTTTCGCCCTAAACTACTCTTTTCGTCATTTTTTATGATATTCATCATTTCAAAAAAACTTGTTTCATTTTCATCTAGATCAATTTTTGCCTTTATTCGATTATACCAACTTTCATGCAATTCTTTTACAGTTTGTTCTTTTCCAGTTATATGTTTTAAAAGTTCTTTCGGTAACTGAGCTTTAGATTTCATTTGCGTCTTTCGTTGCTTCACTTCTTCTCTTCGAATACGCATTCTTTTTAATTTTTCTTTCTTTTGCATTGTTTCAATAATTGCAGCGCGCATTGCCTCATATAATTCTTCTTTTGTTGCGATCTGCATTTTAGGGTGAATAGGTTGAGGCAAAGCTTTTGGGATTGTTCTACTGTGTCTTCTTCTTAATTTTTCTAATTCTTCTTTTTTTAGAATTTGTTCTTCTTCTCTAATTATGCTAGAAATTTTGAAATGATGTAAGGATGCCGCAGTTTTAAGCGCAATTCCGGATATTTTGTAATTTATTAATTCTTCTTTAAGCATATGATCGAAAAATTTATCGATTAATGTAGATAAATCGTAAAAAGCAACTTGTGACTCTTTTGCTAGTTCAGTGTCTAATAAGACTCTATACTTAGGTTTTTGCCAAAATTTCATCTCAAATTTTTCTTTATGCATGAGAGCGGGATCATCATCAAATTCTGCAATAAGTTCCACTTCTAATTCTTCTTCATGGGTTCTATCAACAAATTCTGGATGAGAAACAATATTTTCTATAAGTTTAATTATATCGATTTTTTTTGATTTAGAAGGAATTTTAATACTATTTTTCATGCAAAATTCTTTTAACTGCTTCACTGTCCATTGCTTATAATCGACATCTTTTATTGATTTTTTTTCTTCTGAGATTTAAAAACACCTTTTTATAAAAATATTTTCAATTTTCTTCAACTTCAGGAACGATATCTTCAAGTTCCAGGATTCTTTTTGCTTCTTCTTGCAGATTGACACTAAAGATGTCTGTAATTCCGCTCTGTTGCATAGATACCCCATAAATTCTATCTGCATTAACAATATTCTCTTCACGATGGCTAATCACCATAAATTGAGCTTGGGATGCAAATTCTTTTATAATAATTTCAAAATCAGAGCTATCTACAATAAATCCTCCTAAATATGTTGTAAGATCCTCATTCATGTATAAATATTCATCTTTTTAAATATATATATAGAAAATTAAATAAATAAACTTATAATACCATTATCTTTTTTTTTTTTGTTTGGTTCATCAAATGTGTTAGAAACTTCAATCCAACGATTTTCACTGGATCATTAATAACCATACCAAAAATATAATCACTGGTATAAATCCAGTTGAGCATCTTAATGTCAAGCGAGTCATCCGCATCATAAAAAGCTTGAGGCCCAAATCCTACTTGTGCCTCCAGTGAATATGAGCAAATTGCGTGCTGGTATGCTTCAAAAATAATTTTTTTTATTACAAATTCAAATGTGATTTTTAAGAAAATTCAATTGAGCGAGGTTATTGAATTCTACGATCCAAATCGTTATAATGAGACAGAGATTAATGCAATAGAGAATTTAATTAGGAAAGGAGGCGGTCATTTTGATGGATATGCTGTATTTTGTATTAAGTGTAAGAAAATAAAAATGGGGATTGAATATCAAGGAGCCTATCGAGATAAGAATTATTTTGGGAAAACAGAAGAAGAGATGGATTACGGAAGGTTGCTTGATTGGTTGAAAGTAGATCTAGCAGATCAGAATGAAATTTTTCTAATAATATTTCCTGAGAGCGTTGATCCTTACATGAACCATCCAAAACAGATTCAAGATTTCATAATTGACGAACTAGAAAAACTGCTTGAAATCAATATAAAAAGGGATCTGATTCCACAATATGATCATCGAACGCCAGAATTTGGTCAGTTTCGACTAGATTTTTATCTTTAAATAAATTCGGATTGTACATCATCTAATTCTAACAATCTCTTTGCTTCACTTCTAGATTTACACTAAATATTTCTGTAATTCCACTCTGGGATTACATTTATCACTTTAAAACAGCGATGCACATTAGGACAATCAAGTGTGAATTCTTTTACAACCACTGAAACACGATGTACTGAGAATTAGAATCTCTCTAATCTAGAGAGTACATTAAAGGATAGAAATACTATTTCCAAATTGTAAATTGGATAAATATGCTGAAAAATTCCAAAATTTTGTTAATAAAAAGGGGGTTGTATACTGATTAATCACCAAGGACGGATCAAACCTATAGAAATAACATGTAAAAACAATCATAAAAGGAAAACTACTCCAGCTGCCATATACTAAGGTAGTTGGTGTAAAAAATAAGCAAGTCAGTTTTGCTTAATTTCAACATCTTCTAATTCTAATATTCTTTTTGCTTCTTCTTTCAGATTAACACTAAATATGTCTGTAATTCCACTCTGTTGCATAGACACCCCGTAAATTCTATCTGAATTAACAATATTCTCTTCACGATGGCTAATGACAAGGAACTGTGCTTGGCTCGAAAATTCTTTTAAAACAACTCCTACTCTTGCGCAATTTGGTCCATCTAAAGCCGCGTCGATCTCATCTAAGACGAAAAAGGGTGCTGGATAGAATTCTTGAACTGCAAAGATGAAAGAGAGAGCCACAAGAGTTTTTTCGCCCCCACTAAGAATTTCAAGAGAAGAAATCTTTTTCCCCCTAGGTCGTGCTTCAATACTGATACCACCTTCAAATGGTCTATCTGGGCGGTCTAGAATCATTTTAGCGGAACCACCAGGACTAAGTTTTTGGAAGTTTCTACTAAATTCTCTATTTATGCCTTGGTATGCTTTCATGAAGGTTCTAGTCTTTTCTAGTTCAATTTTATCAATTGCATCAAGAATTGATTTTCTTTCTCGTTGGATTGTTTGGCGTCTCATATCAATCTCATCGAACCTTTCTTTAACTATATCATATTGGTCAATTGCTTTTAGATTAACGGGTTCAAGTGCTCTTTTCTTATTAGTTGAAAGTGTGATGTCTGATTGTAATTCATTTTCCAACAAATCATCGGAAACAGGAGGTAGTGTTCCATAATCCTTTGACCTCTCATAAAGAGTTTCAATTTGATCACTTATCATAATTTTTTTAGTATCGAAATTATTTAATTTGGAATTCTCCATTGATAAATCAGACTTTAATTCTGTTAGAGTTTTTTGATAACTTTTTTGCTTTTTCCAAGAATCGTCCTTTTCTTTAATAGAGTTATCAATTTCTACCTGTTTTGTATCCTTTATTTTAAGTTCAGTATTAAGTTTCTTTTCTAAATTTTCTATATCTTCTATTACTGTTCCAATCTCCTTCTCAGTATTTTTAATTTCTTCACTAAATGTTTCAATTTGTTGTTCTCTTTCTTTATTTTTATTAATCTCATTTAATCTTCCCTGTATACTTTGTAATTCTTTATTTAATCTATTTAAATTCATTTGAGCTTCTTTTTGCGAATTTAACTCTTTATTTTTGTCATCTCTTAAATTTTCTATAATTTTTTGATTGTTATCTACTCTTTTCTGTATTTCATCGACTTGCGTTTTAAAATTTTGTATATCTTTATTACACGAATCGATATCTTTGCTGGCTTCTAAAATTTCTTTTTCTATTTCGTCAATTGAATTGATTATTCTCATAATATTCTCAAGTGCTCTAAGATGATCAATAGTTTCTTCCAATTTAACATTCTCATCATCAATTTCTTTTTGTAATTCTTCAGTAATTTCCCAGAATTTTTCCTTTTTATTCTTAAGATTTTCAATTTTACTTTGATGTGAATTTTGTTCTGTCAAAACTCCGTTTATACTTTCTTCTATATTTAATATCAAATCTTTCTTTTTTTCTATTGTTTGAGTCAATTCCTTTACAATATTTTCAATTTCTTCAATATTTTCAAAAAGTGTTTTAATTCCTTGAAGTTCTTGAAGTTTTTCTTGAATTTCGTCTAATTCACTTTGTTTTTCATCAATTGCATCTTGAATGTTTGAATTATCAACCCAGTATTTATCTTTAAGATCATTGAATTTTACAATTTCTAGATTTAATATTTCAGATTCCTTCTGTTTTTCTTTTATAATATTATCTCTATTCATTATTTCTTGATTATATTTCTCAACTTTATCATTTAATTCAAGAATTCTTTTATTAACAAATTCAATTCTTAAGTTTGAAGCCTTTAAATTTTCAGATTCATATTTGTTTTGAATATTTATTTCTGTTAATTTTTTATCTACAATATTTAAATCGTTATCCTGTGATTTTAAATTACTTGATATTTCATCTAATTGTTTATATAATTCTTGACTCTTAGACAATGTCAATTTTCTTAATGATAAATGAACATTTTCGAGGATTTCCATTAAATCTTGAACAAAACTATCAAAGTTCATAGTAGATCCTTGGATTGCTATATCAGCAGATTCTTTTACCTTATTTATGAGCTGTTCTATTGTTGAATCCGCATTATCTGTGAATAAATCTAAAGTTTGAAGGATTGAACTGAGAGGCTGAGATATTTCAGCTGTATCATCAGTGTATGAACTTATTCCTTTAACAGTTTTCATTATATCAAGAATATCAAGTATGAATTTTTTAAAATCATCAGCTGAAATTTCAATCGCTTCAGCATTTGACTGTTGTATTGTTCCTTTAATGGTCTCAACGGATACATTTATATTTTGGGTTAACATATTTAAAATTTGGAGTATTCCAGTTATATCATCTTTATTTTTATCATATTCATTTTCACTATTTTCAATCTTCTCAACTAAAAATTTTCTTTCGTTAGAAAGTTCGGTTAAACGTCCCTGAATATTCTCCTTTTTATAGTTTAGATTTTCTACATTTTTATCTGTTTTTAAAATATTAGAACTTAAAGTTTTTTTATTCAAATCTAAATTAAGTTTTTCTCGTTGTAAACTTGTTAATTCTTTTTTAAGCATTTTTAACTGAGTATTCAAGTTGGAAATTTTCCCTTTATTATCAGAAATTTCAGATTCGAGTGATTCCTTTTTCATATTAATTAATTCTAAATTTTGTTCGTTTTTTCTATAATTAGATTCTTCTTGTTTCGATTTGCTTTTTAATTCAAATAGAATTTTGTTAATGTTTGCCTTATTATTGATCAGTTCTTTAAAAACTTCCTGAGTGTCTTTTCCCTTACTTAATTCTTTAATTTTTTCTTGGGTTTCTGATTTTTTTTTTGTTAAATCTTCAATAGTCTCCTTGTTCATTTTAATCTCTGTATTTAATGAGGATAACGTCGCTCTTAGATCTGATAATTTAGAAATCAATAGATTTTTTTCTTCTTGGTTCGAACTAATATTATTTTCTATATCTCTTTGTTTTTGATTTTCTTGAGATATATTAGTTTTCAAATCCTCAATTTTTTTTCTGATTTCATTTTCTAACTCCTTTACTTCCTTGATAGCGTCATCTATAGTTTCAGCGTCTCCCTTTAAATTATACAATTCATCTTCTAAGTTTTTTTTCTTAATTTCATTCTTTTTTATATTAACTTTAAGCATTTTAATTTGAGCCTTATTAGATGAGATATTTTGCTTATGTTTAGAAATTTCTGCTTTAAAACCAGATTTTTCATCTTCATTTTTCTTAATTTCAATATCCAACTCACCTTGATTTTGCTGCCGGTTTTCTATTTCATTTTTAGTTGCCTCAATTTGAGTTTCTTTTTCAAATATTTCCTTCGATAAATTTTCAATTAAAGAGTCGAAAGTCTGATTATCATCAAGCTTCATCAGCAAATTTTCTAAATTTTCTTTATCTTTTGTTATCTTTTCCATAGATTTTCTAGCTAAATTTAAAGTTGTTTTGTTTGATGATAATTGTGTTTTTAATTGTGTTATACCCTCATTTATTGCTTCTTTTTCATTTTCTTTTTCAGATACAGTTTTTTGAATATTATCCATTACAAGAGATTCCTGTTTTAAAACTTCTTCCTGCCTACTTATTTTTTCTTCGAATTCTTCAATGATCTTACGGGTAACTTCAATTTTTTTTTCTAAATCTTCTTCTTCACTTTGAAGTTTTGAAATCTTCAAGGCAATCAATTGAGCATTATAAAGATTTATTTTTTCTTCCAATTCTCTCCATGCAAGAGCATCATTTTTTTCTTTTTCAACTTTTCTAAGCTGAGCAGAGACCTCTTTAAAGATAGCCTCAAATTGTCCTAAATCTCTTTCAGCTTTTTCTAGCTCTTTCAAAGTAGCATCCTTCATTTCATCATATTTTTGAAGGCCGATTAATTCTTCTATGAATTTTCTCCTATTTTCTGAATTCATGTGAGTTAATTCAACTATTTTTCCCTGAAGTACAAATTGGTTGCTTCCGTCTGGATCTACGTTCGCAGCGGCTAAAGCGTTAAGAATTTGTTGGCGTGTGGCTTTTTTTCCATTCATTTTATAACCACCCCCTCCACCTCTTTTAATGGATCTTGAGATAATAAAATCAGTTTCCGTCCCACCAGGGAAAATATTTTCACTATTATCGAAATGTAGTGTTACCATTGCTCTGTTCGAAGGATTTTTTCCTCGTGAGCCAGCAAAAATGAGATCTTCTAAGCTTTTTGCTCTCATAGTTTTCTTACTTAGTCGACCTAAAGCAAAACATAACGCATCAATAATATTAGATTTACCAGCTCCATTTGGACCTACGATACAAGTAAAACCACTACTTAATTTTACTGTTACAGTTCTGTCCCCAAAAGATTTGAAACCTGTCATTGAGATTTTTTTTATAAAGGTCAAATTAGATCTCCTTTTCTTTTTTGTCAACCATTATTAAAATTAAAGAGTAATTACATGTTTAAATGTTTTTTTAGGTACAAAATTAACATAAACTCTCCAAAATAGAATCTTGATTTAATCTTACCTAATTAATTTCTCCTCTAAAAAAAAATTAAAATAAAAATTAATTAATTTTTGAATTAAAAATGCTATCAACCATTGCATTTAATTGATAGGGATTAATATTCATGAAGAAGAATTTTGAAGTCAAGGAAGTATTATTAGTTTTTTCTTTATCTGATTTCTTAGAATTACTTAGAATTCCCAATTGTTGAATTTTTTGAATTATTCCAATAAATTCACCCAAATCTTTTTCATATTCAAGAGATTCACAGGAGATATCGTATAACTCTTTTAATTCATCTGAAGAGATATAATAATTTAAATTTTTTAAGAAGTAGTTAGAAAGATTATCCAAAAAAATGATTATCAATAGTTCTTCTTCAGAAATATAAGTTAGCATGCTAAATTCATCGGATTGGTAAGAATCAAACTCATTTTGACAAATTTCGAGCATTTTGTGATGCTCAATATTTTTGTGGGATTTAATATAGGGATAAATTTCTCTAAGAATATCTATTCCTTTGCCCGGAACCGGAACATAATGTTCAAATATTAGATCAGAAATGAATTCTAATACTTCTCGATTAATTTCATGAGAAAATGTTAGAGAAAGACGTTGATCTAAAATATTAAGTAGCTCTTTGTATGTAAAATACTCCAATTTTTTCTTTAAATCAAATTCGGATAAAACCTCTAAAGAGGATGGTCGAAGGATCTTATTGATTGTAGAAATTAAAGTAACCTTTAAATCTTTTAGATGTAATAATTTTTTATATAAATCAGATTTTAAAGCCTCTGTGTTATTTAGAATTATAATAATGCTTTTATTCACTTTTTTACATAAGGTTATAAACGTTTTCCACATCTGAGGAGATTTAGAATTGAGAATGGAATTAAAATTTATACTTGAAGTAGTGAATTTATTTAACTCAGATATTAATGAGATTAATATTTCTTCAGAACTCTTTTCTTTGCAATCAATGCTTATTGTATAAAAATTAACTGTTGCTTCATGCTGAGTTGACAGATCTTTTAAGACTTTATTCACTATTACTTTTTTCCCGATGCCTTGAATACCTTGATATAGTATATTTAAAGAAAAATCATCAGTAATGCCATCGTTTAAAATTGAAAAAAGTGCATTTTCTTCTTTTTTTCTAAATAGAAGTTTTGGTGGAATATAGTTTGGATCGAATAAAGCTCTTGGTCCAACAATATTACTCTTATTACTTATCATTTTTTTTTAAACTCTATTTTTTAATAACATTTTTAAATTGAAGTATTTAAATACCACGGAGAGTCGGAGGTCACTAAAAGTAAAAATTAATAAACAATTTTCAGCTCTTTAATTCTTTTTTTATTTTAAATTTTAAGAACTGCTCGTGAGAGTGGTTAAAAGGAAATA